>JAEEGJ010002831.1_pt1 | contig 76789 bp, 69 predicted proteins | sample 8958761 | NCBI WGS metagenome assembly JAEEGJ01 (sample SAMN16246546, study PRJNA631951) | gut metagenome | biome: gut microbiome; feature: rumen; material: RS-attached | host: Bos | place: Iran: Karaj | collected 2018-10 | reverse complement strand
TTTCGCGAGTTCTTCAGCAATATCCACACCGGCAGACTCCGTTGCTGCAATATAATACGATCCTGTCGTATCAAAGAAATTCGGGAAGATCACGAAGAAAAGAGCTGCGCCTGCTGCAACAACAGGAATTACTCCATAGGCCGCGAAAAACAGCCATCCGATATTCCCCTTAAACTTCGGCTTCCATCCCATGCCCTTAAAGCTTGCTTTCGATATCAATGCCGCAACAAGCGGAGCAAACATGCAGACTGCAAGTCCCATCTGGAAGACCGTCGTTCCTGTCATTCCCGGGTTGTTTACCATATAAAGTGACACGATGATCTGTATCGTCCACGCTATAAGGTATGTAATAACTACAAACTTTATTACTTTCTTTGTATCCATAACCATCCTTCTTCCATTCATAACGTTGTATGCTTTGTATTAGTTCTTGTAATACAAAGCATACACAAAACCGGATTTGGTGTCAATAGTTTTCGATGATGCGGCTATAGATTCTCGTTTTGCCGTACAAGAGCAAACGTGCTTAAAATCGTGCAGAAGTACGGCGGTACCCGAATAATTGCCAGACTTTTTATCGTTACCGTACAGTTTTCTGTCAATGAACGTGATGGCTTCCTTCAAGTCAACTTTTTGCCTAGCTGTTTTTCGATTTTTGCTAGCAAAAAAGCTGGATTTTCGCAAAATCCAGCTTTTTACCTAGCTGTTTTTCGATTTTTGCTAGCTGAAAAGTTGACTCTCCGCCGACGTCCAAAAATACGGCAACCGATGCGGCAGCAGCCGTATTGAATGCCGTACTTTCAGCCTTAAACCCACTAAAATACGGCAACCGATGCGGCAGCAGCCGTACTGAATGCCGTATTTTCCGTCTAAAACCAACTAAAATACGGCAGCTGATATGGCAGCTGCCGTATTAAATGCCGTATTGAAACAGTGTCAGCATCCAGCTTCAATGCTCACTATTACCGACTGCCCCTTTTTCTTCTTCAGTAAATCGACCTTGTCTCCGACTGACGGTTTTGCATTCAGTTCATCAGAAAGCGCTGAAGGAATATAAATATTCTCAGGTTCGTAATAGACAATATAGACACCGGATTCAGTTGCATCGACAATGCCCGTAACCATCTCTCCCGGATCTTCCTCCTCACGTTTACGCTCATTGGCCATCCTGATCGACTCCTCATAAGAGACCACCTTATATAATCCGTATGTGCGCGGGATGTTGTCGAAATCTCCGTTTTCGAAACGGGCAAGCTTATTCTTGCGAAGTTCCGGGTCATCTGACACAAACGCCCTTTTCATTCCGGTTAATTCAGAACGCTCAGCAAAATTCATAGGATCTTTAATATATCCTTTACTAATAAGCATTCCGTCAATTGCCGTAGATCTGGCGGTGCTGTCATCACTTTCCAGATAAACTGCCTTAAAGAAGTTATAAAACTTATCACTTGGTTTTAAATAAGTTAATGTTGCCAGTGCGCTTTTGTCCTGTTTCTTATCGTAATACTCGAAAATATAATCAAGATAATCTTCAATAGAAGTAGCCTCGTAGGCGGCAGCGGCGATAGATACCATGCGCATGGAATACTCAGAGGAGAGCAGTCCTTCTCTCAGCTTTTCATTCAATGCTTCAATACCATCGTATTGTGTAAGCTTTGCTACAAGCGGAGCCAGATCGCCTTCGCCTGTATTCTTAAACCTCAGCCATATCATTCTTTCTACTTCATCTCTTTCCCAATCGCAGATCCGGTCCAAAGTATCAGGTGCAAAACCGCCGTATGCTCTCTCCATACCGGTAGCATCGAGCTGATGAAAGAAATCTTTATAAGCGCTGCTGTGTTCTGTATTTTCCATATTCTTTTACCTTAATAATTCAAACCCATCTGTTTTTTCATCTTGATCAGATCATCTATAAATTGGGGAGCTCTTATGTCTTTCGACCACCCGCCATCTGCATTTTTCTTCCAGAACGGGTCATTTGAACCGGTCTTAATGCATTCTTCAATCAGAGGCATATCAATATGCGGGCCGAATCCGATACCATTATTTAAATAAGTCCTGCCGGGATTCTCGTTACCCTCAAGCGGGATCTCACGATAGGTCTTGCCAATGCAGCTAATGATCTTATTGGGATTTGTACCACTGATCGATCTTCCGTACATTACCGGATAATCGATATCATTAGGAAGAGGCGCATTACCGATCACTTCATATTCGCCATAGAAAAAGTGATTATCCATTATGTATTCAGACGGACAAAACTTAAGTTTTGAAAGCTCATCAATACCGACATCAGGATCTTCCGTGACTATGTGATATATGGAAATGCATACAGCCTTTCCCATGAGGACATCCCAGAATTGATTGCCATCCTTGACCCATTTTTCGACATCCATCAGCACACGTCCGTAACCGTAATGCCTTCTGTCGTATTTGAACCTGAAGAAATCACCTTCTTTAAACTTGCAATGTCTGCGTTTCTCGGTCTTGAAGACCTCCAGATCCTTAAAGTCCTGTTCCGTAGTCTCAGAAAACCACTTATCAAAGAATTCATCTACCTTGAGCTTGGACCCTGCAAAAGAACTGCTGTAATAAGTCTTCTGGGTATCGTAGTTTCCTATAACAACATCAGCCCGCCTTAGAACATCAAGGTTAATATCCAAATACACGCCGTAGGGCTTACATCTCTGGATATTGACACTGTTTAAGATCTTGGGTTTTCCTTTGGCTGTGATCGGAGCAATCTTTGTACGGTTATCCTGCGTTCTAAGATTATAGGAGTTCTCGCGGAAGCCTCCGTTTTCGTGCTGTGCGATCTCTTTTCGCAATATTTCACCATCAAAATATAAGACATTCTTCAGGTCAGTTTTCAACATTTCAGGATGAATGGTGTTATAACCGCTGGCCTTGGGGATCTCAACACGGTCCCAGGAAGGATCTACTAATTCAAGCCCGAAATACTTACGCTGTTCGTTAGATAATTCCATGTTTCCTTCCCCAGTCATTCAATTCCTTTATGTTAATCGCTCTTACAGGATCTTAACTATGTTGCCCTGCGGATCCTGAATATAATTCTGCGGCGGGATCGCGGCTCCGCAGTGCGGGCAACCTGTATGCATGCCCACGATATACATGCCTCCACAGAAATTGCAGGATGCCTGATAGACAGCTTTAAGTTCGCAAGGAACTGCTTTCTTATAGTCATCCGGAACCTTATGGGGCTTGGAAGTAGCGATCGTCAGGCCGGCAACTGCACTTAGCGTAATAAACATGACTGAACCGAGAAGTATATACCTTTGATTCACCTGCATTTTCATCATTACCGGACGGTACTCATCAAAAGTTATCGCAAAAGCATCATCTACCGAATACTTGGAACGCTGCAGCAATCTCGTATTAAGAGACTCAGTAAACGCATCAACACGCTCGGTGGTTAGGACAGGATCTGTATTATCGCCCTGCATACCTTCCCAATACCAGTCGTCGAACCCGCCTTCCTTTTCGGCTGTCGAGTATACGAAGAGCCAGTGGACCTCATCAGGGAAACGGTTTACATAGACATCATATGCATATGCCTCAAGCGATTTATAATCCTGATTCCATGTGTCATTGGTTACGGTGATCACAGCAGGAACGACACCCGTAGCATCATAAAACTCTTCCATTGATCTCTCGAGATTGGCCTCGTTCTCGAAAACACCGAGATTATCCTCGATAACAAACTCAGGAGTCTTATGCTTATACTTCGAATATTCAATCTTCTTCGGGAACGAAAAAGCCTTTACCATGAAAATAGCGCTGAGAATTATAAAGGGCAAAAATACGATAGCGCAGATAACGATTGAAGCTATGAACTGGCTCTTGTCACTCTTGCGGATATCATAGTTGGAATATACGAGACAAGGCTTGTCGTCCTTGTAATATAGGTATCTCTTGCATCCCGGAAACGGTGTGGAAGATGTGCGTCTGCTGCTTCCTGAAGAACTGCTTCCGCCGCCGCTGTGCCTGGAGCCGCCGCCGCTGTGAGAAGAATGGCTGCTGTGACTTCCTCCGGAATGTGATCCGCCGCCTGATGAATGTGGCATTTTTCTATATCCTTTCCTTTATCAGAATTCGAAAACGTACCTGTGATAGTCGTACTCATTGCCGTTTATGTACTTCTCGTAAATGTTGTCGAGATCCGTATCGGAACGGAAATCAGGATCATAGGTATCTGTTTCCTTGCCCTGGAATCCGTCATAAACGATATTTCCTTTTGCATCTACCTTAATGTTTTCTGCAGCACAACAGTAGTACATTTCCTTTGTGCTTCCGTCTACGTTTTCGAAAGTTACTTTGAAAATAACATAAAGCGCATTGTCTTTTTCTGTGGTTATCAGACATCTGTAGATCATCTCAGGATCAGTGTTGACACCCCAGATCTCATCAGATGAATAAATGACCGAACCTCTGCTGTCATAACCTTCCCTGGTATCTTTGATAATGCCGTTGTTGATATAATCCCAGAATTCGGCATCGTTCTCAAAGTCGCTTGGAGTGACCCTGTAGCCCGGATCCCAAACAGCTTCGACAGACGTTTCCTGAGCTTTATTCCTCTTATTAGCGGCATAGTTCGCTCCGAAAATTATGATACCTCCGAGCACATACCAGAAGATTGTAGTTAAACATTCAACCAGGATGACTATTCCCAATATCTTGACCATTTTCCTGCGCCTTGCAGAATATTCCTGCTCACGCTTTTCTTTACTTATCTGTTCCTGAGTCTTGTAGCTGTTTTCAAGTGCCAGAAGTGATTTTGCAAGCTCTAATCTGATATAGTCTTCAGCATTGATGATCCTGGCATATTCGATATCGTTTGCATCTCTCGGGATGTCAAATACAGATCCGCATGCTTTGCAGACGAGCTTTTCGCCTTCCTGTCTTAAGGGAGCAGCACAGTTTTTACAATCAAGAGTTCTTAATTTCATTATGACTTACCCCCTTTCTCAGATGTTAACCTTAATGAAACCTGAATCGTCCGGGAATGCTTTAACATCGTCATAGACGTCTTCAGCATTTTCATAACCATTCCATCGGTCATCTGCTTCGCGGCCCCAAAACCGCTCGCAAGGATCCTTACATGAAATATGACCTGTCTCGTCCAATGCTATATTTTCGTAAATGACACCGTCGTATACTACCTTTAAAGTTTTACTCTCACTGAACTCATAAGTGATCTTGTATACGATAATAAGACTGTTTCCTTCTTCTCTCTTTAAAAGACGGCAATTCACAGCTTCAGGTTTTCCTACTATGTAAGCATCGCCTTCATCATCGTCGCCTTTAATCGGATCCGTTCTTTGAGATACCTGATAAGCGACTCCGCCTGCAATGGCATTCTCGAGGAAATTCCTGTCACTTTCGATGTCATTTACAGAAAGATTTTCAATACTCTCGATCCTTGCCTGTTCACGTTTTTCGGTTTCAGCCTTAAGTTTTTTAGCTGTAAAAAAGAATATCCCGCCAATAACACCTGCAACTGCAACAAATACTATTATGCTTATGAGCACATAATAAATTGCGGCACTGGCATAGGTCACTCCTACGGTTTTTATCTCTTGCTTATACTTATCTTTTATCTCGCCAATAAGAAACTTCCTTTGAAGCTCTGCATTCTTCTCCAAAAGGATACGGTTATTCTCGAGATGGAGTCTCGCTATCTCAGGTTCTTTTATGAGCTTTGCGTACTCGATGTCAGACTCTTCATAGTCGACATTAAAAGCAGAACCGCAGCTTGTGCAGTAAAACTTGTCTTCCTGCTGATTAAGCTGTCCGTTACACTGCGGACAATTGATGTTAGTAAGTCTCATTTTCTTTTCCCTTATTCAAATACTTATTCCTTCATTCCGGAACTCATTATCCGGACCTAATACTAATTATAATAAAAATTTTATTAACAGTGTAAAAATTTCACACGGGTAATTTAATCATCTTTGTAACTAAACAGGGCCGCACCTAAAAGTGCAGCCCTGATCATTTATTACAGTTTTAAAGGTGTGTCCGTTCAATCTTAGTCCTTACCTGAAGCAGCTCTTCCGACTTCTGCACCAGCATCTGCCATACCGACAGCCTGTGATACGACGGGTGAAAGAATTACAGCAAGGATATAGCTTACGACCAATGTGGGAAGGAGAAGCTTGCCCCAGTTGCCGAGCCACATGATAACAAACGGCGGCATATGAGCGAGTGCTTCAGCTGTAGCGTGGGATCTTCCCATCAGGACACCGAAGAAACTGCAGACGAGGCTTACGATGAGAGTGTTGCCTGCTGCAAGCGGTATGGAATTAAGCAGAGTGAACTTAAATGACGGAGGGTTTGCTCCGGCTTTGTTTGCAAGGGCTCTGCCGAGTTTTCCCAACGGAATGACGAATGCTACGATGATACCCGTGATAACTGACATCAGGATATTGGAGATAAAGCGGATCGCAACCGGCTGTGACTCTGCTGCCTGAGGGCTGATCACAGGGATCAGTACAGCTACGAGAACACCCATAGCAAGCGAGATGATAATCGCCATAATAAGGCCCATCAAACGTTCTTTCTTCTTCATGTCTTTAACCTTCCTTTCTATTTTCGGTTCTTCATAATTGATAAGCATCTTCAAGTCGGATTTCGGGAAAGTACAGCATGGATGAATATAACCAGTCTCCTTGTCGTACTGCCTTCTCCTTTCGACCTTTCCGGGAGTATAAATCTCGCCGGATACTAGTTTTGAACGGCAGAAACCGCATTCACCCGAACGGCATTTGCCCGGTGCCTCTATCCCTGCACGTTCAAGTGCCACAAGGATTGGTTCATCAGCGCGTGCCGGGATCTTGTGTTCAACGCCGTCATTTTTGATGACCGTGATCTCATAAGTCTTATCCTTGTAGGCATCAGTAAACTCAGCATCACGTGCCGTAAGCCTGTACTGCCCGTAAGCATCGAACCGCACGAATTTTTTCTTAAGGCCGAGTTTTTTGCACTCGCATTCCACATAGTCGTACATACCCTGTGATCCGCAAACGAAAACGGAATAGCCATCAGGAGCGTATTTCGAGATCAGGTCTGCCGTGATGAAGCCATGCTCGCAACCCGGTTTTTCTTCATCAGACAGAACATGAATAACCTTGATCTTTCCTCCTGCTGCCTTCTCTAATTCAGCGAGTTCATCCTTAAAAAGGATCTCTTCTTCAGTCCTGCTTCCGTAAAGAAGCGTGAGATTAAAGTCTTCTGTGCCATCCGCAATAGCCGCAGCAAAAGACATAAACGGAGCAATGCCGGAACCTCCGGCAAGTCCAATAACGGTACCTGCGTCACGGAGCGGCTCATACTCGAAAAAGCCTGAAGGCTCTGATATGTCGATAGTTGTTCCTACTTTGAATTCTTTGTTTATGTAGGAGGACGCAAATCCGTCCTTCATGCTCTTTACCACTATCCGGTACTTGCCGCTTAATGCGAGCTTAGGCGAGGAACACAGCGAGTAAGGTCTCGTAAGCACAGAGTCACCGATCTTGAGCTTTAAAGATATATATTGTCCCGCTCTGAAATATGCGAGTTTACTTGTTCCCTTTGATAAATCGGGTTCGAGTGTATATACTCTGGCACCATTCAATTCCTTGATATCGCTGACCTTGACATGCTGCACCTTCGGATGAAGACTTTTCGCAAGAACATTTGCATTGAACTCATACTGCGGCTCCTTGTCAGAAGCCTTGTTGATCACTGTCTGGCGCTTCGGAAGTATATCGTAAAAACCGTCGGCGGAAACTTCTTTAAGATAATCTTTTTCAGCCATTAATTCCCGCCTCCTGACATAACATAACCTAAGATCTGCAATCCTGTTCTGTTACCGCCCGTGTATGTCGGCAGATAACCTGACATCGAAGACGAGTGGCCTCCTACGAAGAACAATCCGGGGATGGTCCTCTCAGCACCGGCCGCAACCGTTCTTGACGACATGCCGTCCCATTTTTCGGAACTGTAACCGTAAATAGAACCCTGCGGAGTTGCCATGTAACGGGCAAAAGTTACAGGACTTGCGATCTCGATCTCTTCTATATGATCGCGGATCTTAAAGCTCATGATCTCCTCAAGGCGGGTTATCATCATGTCCGCGATCCTTCTCTTTTCCTTCACATAGTCATCTTCGGTGACATCGGCCCAAGCATCATCCGTAAAAGAGATCGTAAGAACAATCTCCGTCGTGCCTTTCGGAGAGCAGTCGGGATTTGCGATATTAAGGCAGCACACATCCAAAACATATTCAGAGAGCGCTCTGCCCTTTGAGTTGTCATAGATGAGTTTCGAATCATTAGAGGTACTGATAAATATCGTGTAATCTTTTATGCCGATCTCTTCCGGAGGTGCATCGAGTCCTAAGTAAACGCTGAAAGCTCTAAAACCATAGCTTCTGGCGTTGATCTTCTTATACTCGTAATCAGGCACCAGCGACTTATCATCAAGGAGCTTTCCATAGATTACTTCAGGGAAAGCGTTCGATGCGACCGCTGTGCATTCGAAGATCCTTCCGTCTTCGATCTGGACTCCCCATACGGCTCCGTTTTCGGTAATTATCTTTGTTGCTTCAGTCTCGAAAAGGAACTTGCATCCGAGCTTTGCCGCCCTGCTCACGATGGCAGAAGATAACTGGTGCGATCTCATTTTGGGGATGTATGCGCCATTTTCCAGGAAAGAACAGATCATTAGAATATAGCGCGATGCATCAATAGTATTGATTTCAGTGCCCTGGTAAGGCCAGTAGGCAGACAATATATCGATCAGTTTATCGCTCATGCCTAAAGAGCGGAATAAATCTCCTGCTGACATAGTCATGAGTCTCATGAAGTTGGAATGATCCTTTTTCAGGACTTCGGGATCGGGATTGCCTCTTACAGAGCCCCAGTAATTAAGGCCTGAAACCATATCTTCATATGCCATGTAGAGCTTTTCTATGCACACGGCATCATCGGGACATATCTCATTGATAAGATCCATGACCTTATCCCTGCCGTGAGGAACAGTTACATCGAGTGTCCGCTCACCATTTTTCTGGATTATGTATCTGAATGCATCCTTAACCTGCAGCATCTCTACCTTGATGCCTAGCTCGTCAAAGAGCCTGCCTAATTCGCCTCTTGATTCACCTTCGCCGATGTCGGGGATCTCATGAAGAGATGCATCAAATTCAAATCTTCCCCTGACAAAACTCGTAGCTGCTCCGCCGGGCAGATTGTGACGCTCCAATACGAGAGTCTTAAGCCCCATGCGTGAAGCCCTGCATGCAGTCATCAGTCCTCCGTTACCTGCACCGATGACTATCAGATCGTATTTCTCAGACAAGCAAGCACCCCCTCTTTTAAACGATTTGCCGTGCCGGCTTACAGAATCAAAATATCCGGTTGTATAGCTGGATTGTTCGCTCCACAAAATTATTTTACCATTTAACGATAAATTTATTTGTTCTTTTTTGATATCGCCTAAGAAATCGAAATACTGCAGATAAAAATATTAATTTAATAACCGGTACATCCATAACAGAGGAGAATCCGGAAACAGATATGTGAGGCCAAAAAATGCAACAAGGATAAAAATGCCTGCTATAACAGCAAGTATTATCATTTTGGTCAGGTATCTGGGCACCGGGAATATCGTTTTTCCGGTCTGGCCGTTTATGATAACCTGATATGTTTTCTTGCCGAATGTATACGTAGCAAAGTACATAGGTGCCAGAAGATATCTGAACTTAACGTTATAGAATCTGGTGATAAGTCTCGTGACATATAATATGACGTGATTCTTACGCTCCAAGGCTCTCCTGAGGTCTTTGTCTGTCTGGGCACGTGCTCTTTCCCAACTCTCGTTAAGGCCGACTGTATAACGCTCGGCCGGAATGCCTGCGAGATATTCAGGAGAATAAGGAACTGCTTGTTCAAACTTGTAATCCATCACCTTCGCCATATAAGGACTTCTAAACTTTTTAGAAGCATATATGGGGATGTCATCAATATACTGATTGTACACACCCTGAATGTACTTTACGCCTTCCGGAGCGTCTGAGCCTGTACTCGCGACGAAAGACGAGACTGAATATGCATCAAAGGTCCAGAAAGGAAGATAAATGCCGGTCAGGTTTTCGAGCTTGCAATCATAGGCCTTCTTATAAACCATATAGCTTCTTTTCAGATAACCCACAAAGATCTGCTGGCACTGTTCTTTCGTGATTGAAAAAGGAATTACGGCATTAGGCGCCATGATATGCTCATTCTCGGCAGCCTGCGCTACGCTCGTTGAACCGCAAAAAGGACATGCACCGGTTATCTGCTCAGCATCATAAAGAGTCTGGCCGCCGCAGTTCGAACACACTACCACTTTCTTGAGTCTGCCCCAGTCTACACTGGCGCGCTGCAAAGCCGAATTAAAATCGAGTTCCTGGGCAGCTGCTCCGTCTTCCGGTGCCGGAAGTTTTGATGAAAGACCGCAGAAAGGACATTCCAATGTCGCAGTTTCAGGATCGAACTTCACTCCGATAGTGCCGCCGCAGCCAGGGCACCTTACCTCTGTACTGGTGACACTGACACCGTCAATTACCCGAAAATTCTGTGACATCTGCTATGTCTCCCTTATCTGCAAAAAGCCGGAAACGGCCAAAATCTCATGTTCCAACATTTATATAATAACGCACATGTCAGTATTTTCAGCAAACGCTTTTGTATTCAGTTGTATAGAAATGCCCCGATTAAATAAATAACACATGCATCCAGAGAAGGAAGCAAATCAAGATTAGATCGGTTTATTTAGGATTTTCTTTACTAAACCACTTTCATGTCCAATAGCAGTTATGTCCTTGCCGCAGCTTGATACTCAGCTACATATATCCGCCATATAGTTCTCAGCATCGCTCACTTGGTATAGCCTCTAGTGTGATCAGTTGTAGCTTCCGGGCAGTCAACACCAATGCACTCGATATGCACGATCTCACGGGTAGCAACATTTATAACAAAAACCAATGTAGTCGTGGTCACCCTATCTACACCACCCATGTAAAACTCCTCATCCACCTTCGAAGTGAGTCCGGCATATAAAATCAGGTAATCACACTCTGCCCGCTCATTAGCGAAAGGAACATCATAGAACATATCGCAGCAATACGCAGGGATATTCTCCGTATGGTCATTCGGACTTTTTAGCTTAATGCTCGGAACAAGATTATCATCCATGCTTCCCCAGATAACTTTACCGCTCACACCTGAGAAATCATCCATATTCCCGAGCACCGGATTCCCGTTATCGTCAAATTTGATCTCTTGGTCAACGATGCCGGCAGATACCAGCTTTCCGTAAGCCTCATTCCAAAGAAGCCTAGCCCACTCATCATCTGTGAATCCATCAGCCTCCGAACTCTCCAGCTTCGGGCAGTTCTTAAATGAGTCATCCGAGATATTTCCCATCGTACCCTTAAAAATCACACTCTCCAAGTTCTTACACTTCTCAAAAGAACTGTCTATTATCTCCACACCGTTCGGGATTTCGACTGAAACCAGCGACTCACATTGTTTAAAAGAAGCACAAATGCACTTCAATGAATCAGGTAATACAACATTAGCAAGAGCTTTGTAACCAAGAAAAGCCTGATCAATATAAAGCACGCCCTCTGAGACGGTAATATCAGTTATTGTCTCATTAAAGCTATCCGTTATAACGGCAATAACAGGTTTACCCTTAAATTCAGATGGCACAGTAATACTTGTCTCTGTCGAGCCATTGAGCTTACATACATAAGCGTCATCTGGTGATGAATACCCCTCAAGAGTCTTAGGTCCGCTAACCATTGAAACCTTATAGAATTTAATCCCGAGAGACTCGTACTGAGCAGCCTCAGAATCACACGCAGTAAGCACGGAGAGAAGTATTGCCACTGTGAGCATAGTTGAAAGGATCTTCTTGATCATATAGGCCTCCATATTTCAGTGTTTTTTTTCTCACATTTCGCATATAGGCGACACCTTTTGCAGTTTTATGGCGATACAAAATAACTTAATCCCTGATTTATCCTTCTAAAATCTTCTCAACAAAATAGTTATATTTTAGAAAGAAACCGTCATCAATATGCGGAAGTTTAATGTAGATGATCTCATTCCTTCTTGAAAACAAAAGATTTGCCTCACCAGGTTCATACAGATAACCAACTTCTATTAATTCTCTTTCTTTCAGATTGGTCACTATCCTGACAAAATCATCCTTGCGTGGTCCTGCATATCCTAAGCCGACCAAATCCGTTTTACCGTCCAATTCAAACCTGAATGCATCCTCCATCCCACAATCATATTCGACGAAAAATGCAAAGGTATGATTCAACAGCTTTTTTCGCTTCCTGCTGCCGCATTCTCTGAAGCACTTCCATATTTCAACTATTTCGGCTTTCTTTTCTGCCGTCAACATTTCACCAAGATACCTCCATGAAGTCCGTTTCTTGTAATTTATCTTGCTTAATTTATATTTTGGGTTTTATCGCCTATATGATTCTTTCTTTTCATTGCCACAATACCTGCAACGATAAAGATTGGTTACATCACAGATCTCGTAGTCTTGCTCATATTCCTGCTTTGTGTCAATGATTTCATAAAAATGCATATCGAACCGATTACAATAATCCCTGCGTTTATTTATATCAGTAACTTTAGTAAGAGCTATCCATGCAATCTTGTTATCCGGATCTGCCTGTAGTTCGCGTTCTCCATATTCAGCCAGGAATTCCTGATCATCGATCATTTCTAGAGCTTTTTTCTTTATACGCCTGTTTATCCCGCGATCCATGATGATATCCCGGGGTGAATATCCACTTTTTTCTATCCACATGGTAACAGACTGTTCTAGGAGAGGCTCTATATAGACCTCATGTTCAGGGTCTCCACTGTCTGCTATCTTCCTGATCATGTCGATATCACCGATGACCCAGAGTCTCTTTAGCGCCAGTTGAGCCATTTTTGACCGCATATCGGAACCATAGCGGACTTTTTGTTTTATCTCCTCAATTTGCGAAGACGACAAAAGCCTATTATATGCATCCTGATATAGCCGATCCTCGGCTTTTCTGAAAATAGAATAATTATCTATAACCATACGATAGAGCAAGTCAGTATTTTCCAGTTTTTCTACTGCTTGTTCACAATAATCCAAAGCGAGTTCTTCAAGGATTTTCTGATCGGATATCAGGTTTACGGCGGCTTCTCGGACACTGGGGTCAGGACTTATCAAAGCGGCTTTTATCACTTCACCTATATCACTACTGTGCTTGTTAAGCCATTCAAGTGATTTTTTCTGTTCCCATTTTTCCCATTTAGGTGAAAACAAACCCATGATAGACCTCCTTGATGAATTCCAATTTGAAAACATTTTTCATATTATGGTGTAATCCACCAATGCCAACAAACCGCGCGCCGTTTTTTACCTTTCGGTCAACACATAGCCGCATTTACTGCATTTCCGGCATTTGCGTTCCTGATAAACATGAGCAGCAAGATCGTCATCTCCTTTAGGACCCATATCATCCTGTTCTGTGTACTCTTCTCCAAACTCATGGGGATTACCGTCAGGACAAAAGGTTCTTTCATGTTTTTCCTTTTCTATATTATCCCTTTTACGAAGTTCGCTCTGAGCCACATAAGATATTTCATCTATTCCGCAAAGCTTGTTAAGGAGTTCCTTATCAGCCGCCTCTGCAAGTGCCCATTGGTTTTGTCCCTTGATCTTGCCGGCTTTTACCAGATCGAATATCTGAGTGTCCGTTAAGCGCTTCAGAAGCGCATCAGTTACACCCCTGCTGTATGTTTTACTACCCTTCTTTTCAAGATATCTGCAAAGCATATCTTCATCATCTGCTTGAAAACCGGGAACATTAATTACAGAAAGGATCTCCTTCTTAGAACAATCGAACAAATCCTTGGTTTCCACTACATCACCGCAGATACTACAGACAAAAGAAACCTTTCTGTCGTCGTCTGAATATTTAAAATCGGAAACAACATGTCCCTTATCCCTTTTTTGCCCACACCTGGAGCACTTGCATCCCTCCCATTTATGAGGAACAGTTTCTGTATAGCCGCATGCTGAGCATTTTTGTTCACATGAACCGCTTACCTCTTCAAACTGATGCTTAACCTTTGTCTTACCGCATCTTACACATTTTGTTGTGCATGCATATTCTGTCGGTTCCCACTGATGTCCTTCTGCAGAACAGATAACACCAGCTGATTTCTCCAGTGCTTTCGGTTTATCAATTAATTTTTCAATCCCAAAACAGGAGAATATGATAATAACCGCGGGAATGGTTAATACAAAAAGAATTCCAATACCGGCATTCAGTTCAAGTTTGATAGTCACATAGCCAACGGCAAGCATTCCACCTAAAAGACCGAAAACTGGAATCAAAGGATATAGTTTTAATTTTGTTTTAGAACAGACGATTGTGATTATAACCGCTAACAAAAAGCATCCACAATATAAAAGAATATAACTTGCAGTATTAAGCCCGGACAAAAACTGAGTAATCAAGTTCATTTCTCAACCCTCCTGCGAGTGGCAGACAGTTATCCTAAATTCCTAACATTTTAATTATACAACAGCATACCGAACCGAGAATCGGATACAATCTTACTTGTACTTATTGATTTTATATACCGTGCAGGTATCACTTTCTGATAATTACTCCGCCGAAATAATCAGGATTGCCATCCTTATCGCTTAAGATAAAGCCTCTGGTGGAAAGCAGAGCATATGTGCTGTCTTTTTTCCTCGCACGGTATAAGACTGGTCTCTATGTCAACCAAATATACGCATTCGAAATGCCCGGCCAAAGATAGTGCTATCAGATTATTTGTTTCATAATCAAACGACATAGTATCACCTTGCCTTTTGTATCGCCCCGCAATTATAAAGAAATTTTAATATGTCCTCATTTCCAATTGGAAATTTTCGCAAAATCATAATAAATTGTTTTGAATTGTTAATTGATATTGGCGTTTGCCATTTCGTCACCTTTCCTTTCTATAATCTCGGCTTGAACACCTCGATTATAGGGAAAGGTGACTTTTTTTGTATAACCTTCGTCGCGCACCCGCATAGCGGGTGGTTTATTGTCTCGCACGCTTCGTACCTCGCGTACTCGACGGAGTCACGACTCCAAGAACAAAATCCGTCCGCAAGAAAACTCACGGACGGAATAATTATATCATTTGAATAAACGGTATCTCAGAATTAAGGATCAGCTTATCGTGTTCTGCAGCTGTTATCCTTAATTTGTTATCTTCACGGTTCCGCCGTCTTCTCCCAGGAATACGATGTATCCTTCCGCGGGAAGATCGATCGAATCAGAAGCATTGAGATTATGTGAGGAATATACAGGCTCGAAATACTTGTTATATACATATATCGCACTGTTCTCGGGACAATCTGCAATAATCGTAGAATATTCCATCTCCTTGCCGATGTAATACCAGGATGCTTCATTGCTCTTGAGTTCAACGGCATCAATGTCAGACGTAAACTCAGGCAGTGAATCCACCGGACGGTATGCGGTTCCTAAAGAAAGGCTTATGGTTCCGTCTTCATTTGCATGTGCTTCAGTAAGATCTCTGTTCGAACTGGACGGAACAGTCTGGAAAAATGTCAGATTATCTTCATCAGTCATCTGAACCACGCGGGTGCCTGCCGTCAAACCGATAAGCGCATAACCGGGCACGGTATCTGATACCTTGATCCTCAGAACGGGCATATCATAATTAGCTGAAGAATAGATATCACTTGTAAGCACCCAGAGATTCTTACTCCTTGCCATCCAGGCGTCTACGGCTCTATCAGATACTGTTGTATTACTCATTTTCTCGCCGAAATAAGTCTTCCTGATATAATCTCCCACACCCGGTAAAACATTAAGCATTTCACCTGTGATGTATACTCTGCCGTTTGAACCGTTCTCAAAGAAAACCACAACCTGGTTAGGCTTGATATAGCCGTTCTCATCTATTTCAACAAATCCGCCGACATCAGTATATTTGTAATACTCTGTATTCTTGGATGAGATACCGTAATTTACAACGGTCATTTTGTCATCCGTAAAACTGATCTCTGCAATTGCAGATCCCGTCAGCGAATTCATGCTGTAGTATCCCTCATATTTTTTGTATTCATCAGGGATCTTATCAACAACATTCACATCCATGCCTGTCTCATGCTCGATGAAAATGCCCTGTTCTTCCAGGACAACATCAATGAGAGACTCCGCTACAAACTGCGCATACATACTGCTGCCTCCGCTTGTGAGAACACAGACACTTATCTCATTATCCGGAACTACAAGCAGTGAGGCGTGCATGGTACCGACATCACCGCCTTTACCGACGACCTTAATACCCTGTTCCTGATAACTGAGTTCTTCTACAAAGTCCCAACCCAGACCGGACGCATCAAGGTATTCAGAATCTGAATCTGTCCATCTGGTTGCCATATCATCTTTGGCTGATTCAGACAGCAGTCTGTTATCACCGGTCCAGAAAGAGCTTCCGAACTCGGCAACATCTGATGCTGTTGCATAGATACCACCCGAACCTGGTGCCATGCAGTACTCGTATTCCGAAGGCAGTTTTCCGTTAAATACCGCAACTGCATCTTCCCTGCCGAACATGCTGAAAGGTGTTCCCGTATTGCTGATTCCGAGATTACCGGAAATGTATTTATCGACATATTCCGTATAGCTCATTTTACTTACGTTTTCCACGATGATGCGCAGCAGTTCAAAACCATTGTTGCAGTAGCATGCATACTCACCGGGATCTGCCTTGAGTCTCTGATCGGCAAATGCAGCGATGAATTCATCATTTGAAACCATAGAATTATCGTTGTAAAGTTCCATATTTCCAAACTGAGTTCCGAGGATACCTGATGTATGGTTCATTAGCATCCTTACCGTTATCTTTGTATATCTCGGATCTGCCATTTTGAAGTTCGGAATGTAATCAGTAATGGGAGCATCAATATCAACGAGCCCCTTATCTGCCAACTGCATAACCGCTGTTGTTACATAGACCTTACTTACTGAACCGATGCAGTATAATCTCTCTGCATCCGTATTACCGCTTCCTCCTGCCTGGGGATCACCGTCAGCAAGAACATTTCTTGAAGGGATCAGGGCTGTTGCACCAATCATCAGTGCCAGACATGAAACCAAAAACTTTTCGTGCTTTTTCATATTATTCCATCCCTCCGATATTACTCAGTCATCAGTTCGTTAACGGAAATCTTCTTGATCTTTCCTGCTGCCAGATATGTAACGGCATAGCAGAAGATGACCATCAGGACACCGGTTATGATCATTACCGCATAATCCGTTGATTTATCAACTCCGAAAAGCGCAAACCAGAATGTTTTTTCGATGATTACAGATACTCCGGCTGCAATTACAGTAGATACAATAGTTGCAGGAAGCAGCTGCAAAGCAAGCTGGGTCATAAGATCTTTTGATGAATAACCAAGGCTCTTCATGATGCCGAGATTTTTACGCTGTCTTCTGACATTGGACGTTACGATGATCGAGAGAATGAATGCAACGATCAATGTAATGAATATGCTGCCTCCGGCACAGAAAATGCTCGTTGCATCGGCTACGGAACCCATCTGTGATTTTGCAAGATCCAATGTCGATCCGATATCCTTTATCTTCAGCCCACTGCTTCTTCCTGTGATCATCCGATCGCCGATCTTGATCGCATAATCGACATCCGTTACGCCATATCGTGACATGAGAGAAGCGATCTTCTGGTCAGCAGTACTTCTAATCCTCTCTTCAAGAGTTCCGGAGACATCGTGATCACCTTCTATTTCCGTTACAGGCGCGCCGTAGATCGAAGCAAGTTTTGCCGCGAATTCGTTCCTGTCTATGCCCTCATTCAAATATATCTGGACCAGATCAGGCTTGCTGTTCGGACAGACTCTTTTGTATCCTTCATCAGTAAGATACAGATTCATCCTGCTGTTGGACATACCGCTGATTATTCCGGTAATGAGGTAGGATTTCTGTGTTCCGTCACCTTCAACGATTATGCTGTCGCCGATCTCATATCCTTCACTCCTGCTCCTGAATAAAGATATAGCGATCTCATTATCATGTTCAGGATATCTGCCGCTGTAAAGAGGAAGATTTTCCGTCTCGTTAAAATCGTCATATACCTGGGCAGCGCCGCTGTATACCGAACCCTGCACACTCAGATAATGGAAATTATGGGTAGCGAGCGCCTTTCTGACTTCAGGAAGGTTCCTGAGTTCTTCCGCGAAATCCTCAGCGTCGACACTGTCGAGAACAGTTACGGACAGATCATTTACTTCCATTCCCATCAGCGAGAGAAGACCGCTTAAGCCATCACTGAAGAATACTGCAGTGGACAGGCAGAAGAGCATAGCTACAGTCGCCAAGGTAACACAGGCACCAGTACCGATATTCTGGGCAGCGTTGCGGAATGTATTCTTGAGAGCGAGCCTTAAATTGATACTTCCTTTTGAAGACTCCAACGGAAAAACATTTCTTCCAAAGTGATGAGTCTTTATACCGCGGCGGAAGGCTACTACAGGAGGATACTTCTTAACTGTTCGTGCCTTCAGGAGCGCAAATAATGTGATCGCAATGACCATAACAAACGCGATCAGGAATATCATCACAAAGTTCGAATTGCCATGAATATTACGGTTCATCATTATCCTGCAGAAACTATCCATTACGGGAGTAAATGCTGCCGCACCGGCTGCACCGAGCAATGCTCCGATACCGCCTGTTATCACATACTCAAAAATATAAGATCCGGAAATTTCCGAAGAAGTGTATCCCAAAGCTTCAAGCACTCCGATCTGCTGCATCTGGTCTTCAATGTCATTCTTGATCTTATGTCTGATAAGAAAGATCACCGCTACCAAAGTTATAAGTGACAGACCACCGGAAATATACATGAACATATCAAGAAACATGGTGGAGGATGTTTTAAGAATGGGCTTATCAAAATACCAGAAAGAAGCTGTTATGTTCTCGGAAGACTCCTCCTCACATCTGGAAATATATTCCTCATCAGGGAGTGATTCATCCGAATTATAGCCAAGAAGAACGTCTTCCTCGTAGATGGAAGAAAGCAATGTATAATCCCTGTCAGTTACAATACATTTAACACCAACATTGTTGTCGTTACCCAGGCCTGTCTCATAGAATCCTGCTATCTCAAAAGGATAGTCTCTGCCGCCGGTAATAACAGTAAATGTGTCTCCGGGCTTAAAGCCGCCTGTTATCTCAAAATACTGGGGCAGCCAGATAGGATGCTTAAGATCAGCGATCTCCTCTTCAGATAAAGAATTTTCTTTTACAAAGCCTTCGATCCTGCGTTCATTTTCTTCCGTAAAAAATAAAATATTATACGCTATCTTCTCGTTATTATTATCTATTACTCCGGCTGCTATGGCATAGAGAAAATCAACCTCTATGACTTCATCTTTCACGTATTCCTTTTCAAGGATATCTTTGTATTCTTCACGATACTTACCGTCTCTGAAGACAGCAAAATTATTTACACTCCCTGTTGCTTCGAAACTGTTTTCAAATGCCGTTCCTGCCTTGGCAATGTTTGCGGCAACAGTTCCGAGGAGAAATACCGTAATAAGAGTCAGAAGAACAATCGCCAGAGCTTCTCTCCTGTTCTTACGCAGATTAAATAATGACAATCTGAATATCTTCATGTTAATTACCATCCCATCTCATTGAGGAAGTTCTGAAGACCTGTTTTTCTTGTCTTGAGATCATCAGTTCCGTATGTCGGCATGCGGTACTCACCTACAACGCTGCCGTCTCTTAAGAACAGCACTCTCGTTCCTCTCAACGCTGTCTTAAGGTCGTGTGTAACCAAGACGATGCTCTGACCGTTCTTGTGGACCTCAGTGAAAATATTGAGAACATCCTGTCCGGATGCCGAATTGAGCTGACCCGTAGGCTCGTCTGCAAAAAGGATCTTCGGATCATTGATAACCGCCCTTACGATGCCGACTCTCTGTGCCTCACCGCCGGACAGCTGGTTCGGGAACTTATTCCACATATCCTGACCGATGCCAACCTTGGTGAGGAGCTCCTTTGCCTTTTTGGTAAGCTCTGATGAATTCTTCTGAACAATGAGCGCTCCCGTAAGAACGTTATCCAATACCGTTTGGTTCTCGAGAAGATAGACACTCTGGAAAACAAATCCGCAGTTTCCTCTTCTGAACACTGCGAGCTGGTCGTTCGAATAATCTGAAATATCCGTGTCTGCGAAATAGATCTTTCCCATTGAAGGCTTGTCCATTCCTGACAGCGAATAAAGAAGTGTTGTCTTGCCTGATCCCGATGCGCCCATGATGATGGTGAAATCACCCTTCATGATCTCAAGATCGAGATTCTTTATAACATGCTGCTGTACGCCGCCGTTGGAAAATGACTTACATAACTTATCAGTCTTCAAAATAGAATCCATACCTATACTCCTTTTGCTCACACTTTTTGTAGCTTATGGCTGTATTGTATAGATCCTGTCAGATAAGTTCTTTAACAGAGAACTATGAAATTCTTATCAAATTCTTAATTGTCTGGAATTAACCAAGTGGAATGAGGAGAGTAACCGCAAAACCCTTGTCCTGATTGGAAGGAATGAGTTCGCCGTTCATCTTCTCCATAAGTATGCGCGCGATGTAAAGGCCCAGGCCGCTGCCGTCAGCGTTGGAATCCTGCTGCTTCTTACCGCGGTAGAACTTATTTGTAATGAGATCGAGTTCATCTTCGGGCACGCCCGGACCATAGTCTCTTATCTTCATCTCGAGATAATCTTCTATGACCTTATATTCGATATCGATCTTCGTGTTCGCGTATTTATATGAGTTGTAGATAATGTTGCCGACGACCTGGCTCATTCGCTTCGTATCGATGTTGATAATTACGCCAGGCATATTGCCAGAAACAATAAGGCCCTTATCGTCGTGCTTTGAAACTATCTCGCCCAGGACGGAAGAAGATTCATCCTTGCAGTTGACCTTGAACTCACCGAGATTCTCGAGCGTTGAAGAGAACAAGTCAGTAACAAGACGGTCGATCTCATCGGCCTTTTTATAGATGTTATCGAGTTTAGTGATCTCTTCTTCGTCGCCGCCGTTCATCTCGTGCTTTGCCTTAAGGAGTTCTGACGTAACCTTTATGCCCGTTACAGGCGTCTTGAGATCATGGCTTAATGAAGCAACTAGTTCCTGTTCCTTCTTCTGAAGCGCGAGCTCCCTGTCCTTCGATGCGGCCAGTTCTTCTCTCATAATATCGAAGCTCTCGGTGAACGAACCGAACATGTTGTTCTTCTCGAGCATCAGAGGTTCGTTAAGATTGCCCTCTGCGACCTTGCCCGCAAATCGCTCCATCTTTTTGAACGGTCCGATGATATTCTTCTGAACGTAAAAGCCGTAAATGACAGCACCGGCGACCATGAGAAGTCCGCATACAGCGAACGCTATCGTCACGCCGAGCCTTAATGAATTGTATGAATCACGGCCGTCATCGAGCAGAATGACACAGCCCAGTATATTATTGTCACAGACAACATAAGAATACGGATAACGCATCTTCATGGCGGCCTCAACGCTTAAACGTTCGGAAGAATCGCCGTTGGTGCGCGAATCGTAGACTATGGAATTATTCTGGTCGAGCACCACGAAATCGACGTCAGATTTTATCCCGTCGAAAGCATGCGGATCCTTCCAGTTATCAGCTGCGGTCTGTGTTATGTCATTTAATACGAGAATATGTTCATTCGAGACGGATGTGCTTACGAGACCTGCGTTGGTCAGCAGGACAAACAGCAGAACTGCAGCGATATATACGCATACGATGGTTATGACAATGCGCGCATAATTTTTCACTTCGCAGCATACTCCTCGAGCATATATCCGACACCCCATATCGTCTTGATGATTACGGGATTCTTCGGGTCAACCTCGATCTTCTCCCTCAGGTGTCTGACATGGACCGCGATCGTTCCTTCGCCAACGAATTCATCGTCCCAGACGTTTTTAAGGAGTTCTTCCTTTGTTACTACGCGGCCGCAGTTCAAAGCAAGATAATGAATGAGCCTGTATTCCATATCCTTAAGGCCTATCGGATTATCACCGGATACGAGCTTGTGTATCCTGGTATCAATGCAGATGTCATCAGTAAGCCTGATAACGGTATCACCGGACTTATCGGCTGAACGTGGTGCATTAACCGCCTGTGCAGCCTCTCTGGCCTTCTCATAACGGTCGAGGATAGTCTTAACTTTCGCAAGTAAAATACTTAGGGTATAAGGCTTTTTAATGTAATCATCGCCGCCAATATTAAGGGCGATCAGAACATCGTCGTCGCTTGTCCTGGCACTTACGAAAAGGATCGGCATATCATACTGCTCCCTGACCTGCTTGCAGAGATCAAAACCTGATCTGTCACCAAGGTTTATATCCAGGAGCAGGAGCGAGACAGTATTCTCTTCGAGGAACTTCTCCGCTGCCTCAAAGCTCGTAACATATGCTGTTTTAACATTAAACATGTTGAAGTATTCCGATGTTGAACCGGCAATAACTTCATCATCATCTATCATCAAAACCTTATAATCCATATTTCCCAATATCTTATTTATCTGAAAATTAGCCTGCGGCCATCTGCCTGGCCTAATAAATTATACCATTCCAGTTATAACAGATTACTTCCATTTCTCCATGTAAGACTTCTGATTCCTATCTTCTTCGAACTCATAAGAAGACATGCGGACTAACCTGGCACCGACAGGACTGTCTATATAACTCATTATCGTTGGGTCTATGCTGACAATGGAATTTACCATGCACAGTTCTACATTTTCGATATTATTAAGGTATTCGTCATCCTCATCGCCTGCCATGAACTGCCAGCCGCTGTCACGGTCATCCTGCAGTTCCTCCCTTAACATAAATCCAACCTTCCATCCGTCTCTGGTAATCTTTTTGGATACTACACAAAGTCTGCCTAGTATTTCCTTGCGTCTGATCGAAGGTTCACAATACTGCCTGTTATTTAAAAACTCCGCTACTGCCGCTTCATCAGGAACTATATCACTCTCAATCCTGTCTAATGCCGCATCCCATATTCTCTTATCATCTGCATTACGCCTGAGGATGACAGCCAGTTCCAGCATATCCGTCTCTTTGACATCAAGAAACGTCTTTACTTCCTTTACCATGTTCTTTCCCTGATCAGCATAGAGATAAATGATAATTCCGCCGTCAGGATAAACATAAGCCTGGGCAGCACCCAAATTCTCCTTATCATTGTAGAAAACCATAAAGGACGGCAGGTGTTCGTTAACGAACCAGTCGAATTCCGTACCGTTCTTACCATTCATGTAGTAAACTTTGCCGCCTTCTTCAAGCATGTCACATGATACATCCGGAAGATTCTCTGCTATAGCATTCCGGATCATCGATTGAATATCATTCAGTATACGGTTCACGGGAATTCTCCTAATCTTACATTATTTGTTTATTATACCATTCCTGCCTCTTGCGCAGACCGGAACACCGGGAAAAGAAAGCTTCCGCAAAAGCAGCATAAGCCAAAAAGAAAAGCCGTAGAGTTAAACTCTGCGGCTTAATTATTCCAACCATTTTCCCAGCCTTCTTTGAGATATGCTTCAAGCATCTCCATCAGACTGTCATATACACCTGAATCTTTACTGCCTGCAAACCCTATAGCATATTTACGGTCAATTGCATCGTAAATAAAGCAGTCATCATCCAGATTGCCAAGCCAGATGCTGCACTGATCACCATCATTCCACCATTCGAATAAACCACTGTCATCACAGGTGAAGTAACCAAACAGACTGTTGTTCTGGCTGTAATACTCCGCGATTTCATCAGCAACGGACTGTTCAACACCATACTCCCTGCAAAGCTCTCTGAAAGCAGCCAGTTCTTCTTCAGAAGCAGGCTTAAGCTTTATGCAGTGACAGCGGCATACATATTCGCCGTCCTCAGTTTTCGCGCAATACTTTTCAAATAATTCTTTTACGGTCATGTTGTTTTATCTCGGAGTTTTATTATGAGCCTTATAGTATTTCTGCTTTTCAGCATACATATTCTCATCAGATTCACTAAGGAGCTGGTCGATAGGCTTCTTGCCATCATGAGAATAACTGTATCCGACAGAGCAGCTGTACTTAGTTGCATTGACCTGCTCATGAATACGCTTGGTCAGAGCAACGACTTCGTCTTCGGAAGTCTTGCGGCATACTACAACAAACTCATCTCCTCCGACTCTGTATACCGGCTGATTGCGCTTGGCTGCACGGAGGAAACATCCTGCAACTGTTGAAATCGCAGTATCGCCTGCGGTATGACCTTCTGTATCGTTAATGGTCTTAAGACCATTCATATCGATAGATACAAGCGCTGATATATCTTCAGGATCACTCATAATATCAGAATAATATGCCTGACGGTTGAGAAGTCCCGTGAGGGGATCCTTTTTTGTGACCTGAAGGATCGAGAAAACATAATATACAAATACAGAGATGGCGATCGTCGTGCAGAACAGCTGCGCATACTCTTTACCGATCAGAAACGGCATAATTATTCCTGCGAAGAAAGCAAAACATAAGTAAATGATCGGAATTCTCTCTGTTGAATGCTTTGAGCTGTGTTTGATCATGAGGATGACGAGCCAGAGGCAGTATGCTCCGACAACAACATAAGGTAACAAACCGAGAGGTCCGCGTACCATTGTGTTCGTATCGTCAATTCTGAACACGATACCGGTAGGTATCGATATGAAGTCAACCAATGCAAGCAACATGGCCGGAATGAATACAAACCACTTCTGCCTCTTTATGATCGTAAATATGATCTGAGCAACAAGGAAAGGAGTGGTACTGTATCTGACCGCTATCAGGACGGTTCTGATCATCCTGTGCGCACCGATCTCATCCAAATAGAACTCTACAAATACCAGGATCGAGAGGACCAGCACCTCTGCGATCAGGGCATACATACGCATTACGATCTTCTTCTCAAGGAAAACAGTCGAAATAAGGGATGTTGTAAATCCCAGCAAAACGAGAATTAATGGCCAGTTCTGTATTACATACTCGGTGACTACCATAAACGCCTCTGAATCGACTAATAATAAATAAATTATAACTCATTCAAAAAAACGTATTAGTAAATTCTTTTTTAACATCAGTTATCTGAATCAAAGAATTCGTTAATTCTCACACATACAAAAGACATTGTTTGGGCAGAAGGAAGATGGTTTCCTGATATCTTACACAGTTCGGGCGATACATTGAACAACGCTTTTGCTGCCGGAAACACCCTGTACGCAGGGAAAAAGATATCTTCATCCGAGGCAAAAACCATGACAGGCGCTCTGAAACCGCTCAATTCCTCTTTTTTGAATTCTCTTGGAGGCTTCATCTCCATCTTGTAAGACGACATCATCAGCTTGAAGAATTCATCCATCTGTTCGTCATCCTCACTTGCCATAAGATCCATTATCTTTTTGAATGACCTGTCTGATTGCACAAAATAATATTTAGTCATCGGGACAGTCATTCTTCTTGCGATGGGGATCAAAGGTCCGTGGGCAATACCCGACGGAACGACCAAAGCTGCTTTATCTATCCTCTCAGGAGCAACCTGCGCAAGCGACAGGAACATCGCAGCACTATATGAAGACACAACAAACGGTATCTTATCTATCTTCAGGGCATCCAGGATCTCTACGAGCCACATACCGAAATCATCCTTACTCGTATCCAGTGTTCTGTATGGAGCACTCTTGCCGGGCATGCCTATAACATCAGGTGTTATCAGACAGTAATCCTTTATAAGCGGCAGGAAAAGTTTCAGATTCAGAGGTGTAGTACCATTACCTCCGTGAACAGTAAAGATAGCAGGCTTTGTCTCGTCTCCCGCAATGATCACATGCGTTTTCCCAAATGACGTATCTATGTATTCTTCGCGATATTCAACATCGAGAGATGCCATAGCTTTATCGTAGAAACCAAGCATCTTATCCATACTTGCCTGTTCCTTATATATGAACTTCCCTTTTCCCATAAATCCGTTATTCCAAAATCTGTTGTACAAGTCCGCGCACGAGTAATCTTGTACTCTTATCTATTGTCTTTTCCCCTATTACCTGTTCATACATGCACCCGAACAGGATCATGGTAAATGCACCTTTCATCTCAGATACTGACAGACCTCTCTTCCCGATCAGCGTCTCAATGATTCCGTTAGTTTTTTTCTCTTCCATGTGTTTCTTCAAAACATCTTTGGGAAGCTTATCGAGTATCAAGGCCATGCTATCGGGCTGGAGCATTACACGAAGGCTCGATTTCATCGTGATATTTACCGCTCCCATAATCACGTCCGTAACTTCATCTGTTTTTCCTGACAGATCGGCTTCATCCGGACTCCTTCCGTCAAGGATCTTCTCCATGCCCATATTAATGTGGTCATCCACCTGATCGTGAAGGTCCTGTGTAAGTTCGAAAAACAGCATTTCTTTCGACGGGTAAAACAGATAAAAGGTTCCCTTCGGAATACCTGCACGCTGAACCAGTTCATCAACGGTCGTCTTCTTAACGCCCTTCTCACGGATGAGTCTGTCGGCTTCCTTTTTCAGCCGGCGGATTATTGCGGTTCTTTCTTTTTCAGAATATGTCTTTGGCATGGTATCCTCTTTTTGACTAAAATTACGATTTTGGTCATTATAAATTCGAAAACCTTCTCTGTCAACGCATCTCAACCGCCGGTTGAAAAAGGATCAGTCTAACATATCCTAAGGGATCACACCTTTACCATGAACAGTGCGTGGAAGTATTTCTTCATCGCCATCAGTTCATCGAAGGTTCCCTGTTCCTCAATTCTTCCGTCTCTCATGACAAGGATCTTGTCATATCTGCGCATGAGGCTCTCCTCAAGTGAATGAGTAACCACGATCCTGGTTATGCCATTAAGGTCCAATATATCCGAGGAAACCTTATGGGCTGTCTGTGAGTCCAGAGCAGCAGTGATCTCATCTGCAACAAGCACTGATGATTTCTTAAGAAGGCTTCTTGCGATCGAGATCCTCTGCTTCTCGCCTCCAGACAAGGCTTTTCCGCTCTCACCGCAGAGATAACCGTTTCCTTTGGCTGCAATAAGTTCCTTCAGGTTGGAACGTCTGATGGCATCACTTACCTCCTCTTCAGGGAAATCACGGAACATCGTGATGTTGTCCTTAATTGAAGAATTGAATACAAACACATTCTGATCAATTGAAGATACCTGGTCAAAGAAAGAATCCGAAGATGAATCCTTGAGTTCCGTATCATCCCATTTGATGCTGCCGCTGTAATCAGCTCCGCAAGCACCTGACATGATCAGGTTTAAGAGTGTGGATTTACCGCTACCTGAGGCACCTACGATTGCATAGGACTTTCCTGCTTCGAAATCGAAAGACACATCGTGAAGGACCTCTTTCCCTTCTTCATAGGAGAAGGATACATCCTTTACGGATATTCCCTTTTCAAGTGCAGCGAGTTCTGATTCACCGCCTGCACATGTGCTCTCACCAAGTGATTTTGCAACCTTTTCAATCAAGGCTTTTGAAGCCTTGCGAGCTGCAAGCAGACCCGGAAGTTCTGCAACCGGAGCAACAACAAAGTTCATGAGGTTTACGAAGATCATTACGGTACCTGCAGTAATACCCTTACCTGAGAGCGCCAGATATGCACCTGCAAAGAACACGCTTATCTGTGCGATCATGCCGGCAAACTGAGCCAGAGTATTGATCAGGATCTGAAGGCTTGTTCTGGAAAACTTTGTGTTCTCAAGCTTGGAATTCTCGTCTGAGAAAAGACACGTAACAGGCTTTTCCGCACGGAAAGATTTCACTACTGAAAAACCGTTAAGGCAGTCAGTAACAGTAGCAGTAAAACTCTTATTTCTGTCCGAAACTGCAACTTCCTCTTTGGCAAGTTTCTTACCTGATGCCAGCGATACAACAAGAGGCAGCAATGTAACACCAACTGCAATAATTGTCAGAAGCGGAGAATAATAGATCATCATCGCCAGTGACGTAACAAAGGATACTATTCTGTAAATCAGCCAGAACTCTTTATCCAGGTAATTTGTCTCGATCGATGCGCAGTCATTCGTTAATGCTGAGAGATATGTTGATGTACTCTCTGAACGGAATGACATGATGTTCTTCTCAGTGAGCTTGGTAAAGAGAGTTTCCTTATAGTTCTGCATTGCTTTCCTGATATATCTGGGCTTGGCGTAATATGTCAGGAAGGATGCGAACAGAAAAAATGCCGCTATCAGAAGGCTGATTATCAGGAGCTGCCCAATGTTCAGTCTGCCGTTTCCGGATGCTGTATCGATAAGTTCTCCGGTGAGCCAGGATACCCCCATTCCAAGTGTTCCTGACAAGAGCGATCCGATAACCGAGAGGGTAAAAAAGACATGGTTGTCCCTATGGAACTGAGACTTCAGTTCCACATATAAGTTTTTAGTTTTCATGTGAATACCTACCTGTTGATTTTATTCCACAACGCGTTGAATTTTTTGTCGTTTATCAAGTTGAGCGAAGACTCTATAGAATCCATTCCTGTCTCACCGAGCAGGCTGAATGATGCAAATTCTTTCTTATATTCAAACAGTTTGATGATGTCACTTGTTTTCTCTTCTGATAAGTCGAAGAATCTCGCCAGTTCGAACGCTTCAGTCAAAAGTTCTGCGGCCTTCTCATTATCCCCGCTCTTGAAATATGCGTAACTCTCTGCAGTCAGATACGAACATTTAATCTTATCGAAGAAGCAGGCTTCATCTGTTTTCCTGATGTTATCAACATATTCAATACACCATCTGGCAAGCATCTTAACGCTTTTCAGATCACCTTTGTTCTTGTAGTAAATCAACAAGCCCGAAGCAGTGTTCAGTATCTCGAAATTGAGCTCCGTGAAACTTCCGATCAGCCTGTTATAACAATCCTCACTGCTGTCACCACCCATTGCAGTCAGCCATCCGATCTTCGAACTGAACACCCCGGCTTCGTTATTCTCGATCATCATGGAGAGAGCCTTGTCATTGTCACCTGTAAGGAAATACATGATTGCAATGTTTCCTATCAGAGAGAGCCTTCCGTATCTGGGATCCACATCGTACGGAACTATCCCCAGGGCTTTTTCAAAAAGAGATATCGCTCTTTTCATCATGTCTACATTCTTTTCTTCTGTACCAAATGCCGAGAACACATTGCCGGCAGCCATGATCACGCCGAAGTCATTCGGATATCTGACAAGCGCCTTCTCTGCTTCTTCGAATGCCGAACGGTCCTTCTTCTGCAGTAGCGCATATATATGATCAGTAACCGCACCTTTGTGCTTATCGGCCATCTCGTATCCGAGAAGCGTATCCACGGAAGTGTCGAACAGATCCGCTATCCTGACGAGCATCCCGATCTCTGGTGATGAGAGATTCGCCTCCCATTTGTAGACTGCTCCAACCGTTACGCCCAAAGCATTTGCCAGAGCTTCCTGTGTGAGCGAGCGTTCCTTCCTCATTCTCTTAATGTTTTCAGCCAGTTTGATCTCCATATTGTGTGACGCTCCTTTAAGCTATCTTGCCCATATGATAGCGGATAAGAGGCTGGATTTGAACCAACTACCAATACTATTTAGATATTTTATTTTCTACCATTAGTATTAGTTTGCAGTTGACATCAGGAAAAACCTCTCCCAGTGATAGAATATGTGAAATGATCATTTCGAAAGAAGTCAGCACCGAATGAAGATATACTTCGCGCCGCTCGAAGGCATTACAGGTTACATATTCCGCAACGCATACAGCGGAATCTACGGCCACATAGACAAGTACTATGCGCCGTTCATCTCGCCGTCTGAAAAATGCGCGTTGACTCCCAAGGAGCGAACGGATCTCGCACCTGAGAACAATGCCGGTATAAATCTGGTTCCGCAGATACTCACCTGCAAATCCGAATGCTTTATCGAAGCAGCAAGAGAGCTTCATGCAATGGGTTACACAGAGGTAAATATGAATCTCGGTTGTCCTTCAGGAACCGTCTGTGCCAAAGGAAAAGGCGCAGGTTTCCTGCCGGAGACACTTGAACTGCAGAGATTTTTTGATGCCATCTACTCCTATTCAGAATCCGAAGGCATGAAGATATCTATCAAGACGAGACTCGGCTATTACAACCCTGACGAGTTCTACGATCTCCTTGACATCTTTAACAGCTTCCCTGTATTCGAGCTGACAGTACACCCCAGGATAAGATCAGACTTCTATAAGGGTGAACCTCGCAAGGAATATTACGCGTATGCTTTGGAACATTCAAAGTGTCCGCTGGTCTATAACGGAAACATATTTAACACCAACGACTACGACAGTTTAGTCAGACAGTTTAACTGCAGTCTTGATACTGTCATGCTCGGCAGAGGTCTGATATCAGATCCTTCACTTGCGGATAAACTTAACGGTACTGCATCAAAAACCGACTTCGTTAAGTTCAGAAAACTGCATGACACTGTTTATCACGAGTATCAGAAGGTCATGTCACCTGATATCAATGTTCTCTATAAGATGAGAGAACTGTGGTCTTATTGGCAGGTGCTTTTTGACGGCAGAGAACGTGACGTCAAACGCATGAACAAGGCTAAGAAATACGCTGAGTACGAGGACATTGCAAAAGACATCCTGGATAGCTTGTAATCTTATCCGGGAGCTTTATATCTCATTACCGGATCATCAGTCCATACCTGTGCTTCGATGTAGCGTTCGGGACCGTGTGCGCCATCGTTATTCCATTCCTGCGGCAATCCGTATCTGGCGATGACGTCCAGGATCTCTTCATATGTATAGACCTTTTTCCTGTATTCTTTTCCATCAGTGACACGAGGACTGAATGTCGGCATGGAATCGCCATAAGTGAATGATATCTTTCGCGTATCAAATTCCTCTATCGGAATCTTAATAACTCCGGGTTCCTCGAACCATGTATCAAGCCACGGACTGTGTTCCACCACCATATAATGAGGCGAAGGAATATCCATGATAATTCCTTTGTTTTCTGCTTCTTTGCGGACTATCCTCTCGCAGTTCATGCGCTTGGTTATGTAGTCTGTATCTCGTTGAGCTGCCAGGGATGACGGACGTTCATGCTTAACTCTCTCGAGCACCGAGAAAGCATCTTCCTCCGCCAGAGCAGTGAGGCTCTTAAACGGACCGGAACGTTTGTCAAAATAGTGATAAAGATACAAGGCCATGCCTCCTGCGACTTACAGATTCTCAATCCAATTATAAAACTTATCTATGTCATTGTTATCCTGCCTGGACAAAAGAAACAGTCCTGCTGTATACCAGGAGTGAGTATTCCTCTCACCTTCGACAGAATAAAGTTCGCATTTATTTCCGAGTTCATCAGCTCTTTTCCTGAAATCCTCTGCACACTCATATTCAATGAGGCCGTCATGTCTGCTTTGGATCAGAAGCATCGGGATATTGCTCTTGCACATAAGCGATACGGGTTCAGCCTGTTTGCGGTCGTAGCCTTTGGGCATTACCTGATTTAAGAGAATACTCAGTGTTTTGCCCTGGTCAGCTCTGAAGCTGTATGGGCCGCCGAATCCTACATATCCGATAACATGAGATATATCCACGTTGTATTCTTCCTGAACCCTGTCGCTGTAGCAGAGGATGGAAGATAAATGAGCACCAGCCGAAGGTCCGACAAGAACGATCTTAGAGGTATCAATATTTTTCTTTTGAAGGAATTCTATTGCCGCGTTATAGCATGCTGCGACATCTTCGGTCTGTATCGGATATTTATTCTTGGGCGACAGTCTGTAGCCGAAAGAAACAATACGGTATCCTTCGTTTGAGATGCTCTGACCGACATAGTCAAAATACTTTGGATTGCCTGCATTCCATCCGCCGCCGTGAACCCAGAAGATGATTTTATCGCTTATAAGTTTCGCAGGCTCGTAATACAGAAAATACTGTTCTTTATCAGAACCATAACTCTGATATTCAGCAGTAGTGTATTTCGGATATTTCCTGACTCTCCTGTCCAATCCGAAATAGCTGAAACTTTCTCTTAAGTAATCTCTCATTCCCATAATTCCTTTTCTTAATCTATCCCTTATTCATCGAATGTTATCGTTCATGAAATGAAGCCTTCCACTTCATTATTTCCGAAAGTGTGGAAGATCATTTTACTGCCTTTCCGCCCAACATAAGCACCACCGCAGTAGCGAGATTCCTGTACATGTCATCAAGCTTATACTTGCCCTCAATGTGCTGAACCTTATAGCATTCAGTCAGCACATATCCTGACTGAATTCCGTGATAGTTCACGATGAAGAACTGGATGATCTCATCAACTGACGTTGCCGGCTTTAACTTGTTTTCCTTAACAACCTTTGTCAGGAACTCCGTCATCACTTCGGTTGCATAAAGGAGCGGACTCTGCTCATCCTTACCGAGTCTTGAAGAAATCTTCATCGCACGTTCCGGATCGCTCATCGCGAGCATGTCACCATAGACAGACACCTTCAGCATATCCGTGCCGACTTCTCTCATGTAATCTGCGAGCATCCTGCAGATGTCATAAATGGTCTTCTCCCATTTTTTGATATCAGATTCAGCGAGAATCTCTTCGAGCCTGTCGTCGATCTTATTCTCAGAATTGATCGTTATGACCAGATCCTTAAACACCTCATCGAGTTCCTTGTAATACCTGTAAATGACGCCGTGCGAGAAGCCCGTCTCCGCGATGATGTCCTTCATGTCGATCGACGTGATCGGTTTCCTGGTGCAAACACGGTAAGCTGCATCAATAATCTCTCTGCGCTTTTTCTCGTAATATTCTTCACTTACTCTCGGCATAGTAATCTCCGTTTTATAAAAATGACACGGCGTCATTTTATATCACACAGCACATCATGTCAAGGCTGCTCCGCCTGTTATTCTGTGCTCAGGCACCTCTTCACCTTCCTGCTTCTGATCTTTATGCTTGCGTAATTAATGCCGATTGACGCTGCAAGAAATACAGGAGAAGATATTCTCGCTGTTCCGGTCACAGTTATAAACGCAACTGAATATGCGATCAGAAGTCACTATGTTTTTGATTGGAATTTTTCAGATCATCAGACCCGCAATCGTAAATCCGATACCGGTCAGAAAGAATACCACCGCAAATAATACGACCACATTATTTTCCTGCGCGCCGCGATTGAAGATTGATTCCGGATTAGACGGAGATATGTTGATCTTCGCAGCACCAAGCGGTACGCTACTGTCTTTTGTCAGCTCAAAACCATCATAACGGCTTGTATATTGAGTTCCCTCATATCGGTATGTAAAGACAGGAGAAACCAAAGTATTGGCGATAATGGGACCGTCATTGCCGCCTGAAGACTCATAATATCTGGCATAACCGATGCACTCGGCATCAACGGATTCGGAATAAACACGTTTCTTTACGGTAAATCTCAGATATACCTTCACAAACAATGCGATTCCGATACCTATGCAAGGAACACCTATGGTAAGGAATATCTTTGGTGTTCCAGTCATTCCGCCCAGGATAACAAACCACATGAGCAGCGGAACAATGACTGCTATTCCTACGATAACATATCCTGCAATATGATTTGCCTTATCAGCGTTATTAACAACCGAACAGTTCTTATTCAAAAGTGATTTGTCGGCCTTCAATTTCTCATAGTAGGCTTTCTCAAGCTCGAGATTCTCTTGCGGTGTAATACTCTGTCTCTGGTCGAAGAAATACTTACCCGTATCATTAATATCGAATCTCATGATCCTACCTCCCCATTTTCCGGTCCTGTTTACAGGATTAACTCTTCCTGAACCATATCCTTATATTTCTCGTATTCATTCTTCCACATCTCACGAAGACCGTCTGTTATGACAGCGCCCCTGCCGTTAGCAATCAAGCGCGCTTCGCGCTCTTCAACCGTCTGTCTGGCATGCGGATTGATCTCTTTGCTTTTGCATTTGCTCAAAAACATTTTGAAAGAATCTGCTATCTGCTTTACGGAGAAACCTTTCTCGTGATCGCAAAAGTAAATCTTTCCTTTATTGTCATCAGATAATCCAATGACAAAGTAGTTGCCAAAACAATCCGTTCCTACAGGTAAATACTGCTTATTCTCACTTGCCGTTATCTGAAGATAATCTTCGATATTCATTTCCGTATTAATTCCGAACAGATATCTGAGATCGGTCGAGCATCCCCTGATACCGACATGAGTATTGGGGGTATCTCCGCCATTGTATTTGATCAGGAAGCAGCGGTATTCTTCGTCCAGTTCTATGCCGTGACGATTCTCAAATTCACTTACAAGTTCAGCTGAACCATTACCGTATTTTGCAATCAGCATACAATCGCCCCTTATTAAGACGGGAGGTTTAATCCGTTTACGATCTCGTTGTATTCTTTATTATAGCTCATCCAGTCGAGCGAGACTGACCATACTTCAAACCCCTGTGAGATCATAGATTCACGCATTGCCTTCTTGAGCGGATTAATGTTTTTGGTGAATTCCTTTACGGGAACCTGTCCTTCAATTTGCGAGAAGGCATCTTTGAAACTCTTTATCGCAGCTTCAGTTACAGCACTCTCATCAGGTTTTATTCCCTTGAAAATGAATTCAGCTCTCACGAGGAGTTTAACATCCATGTCGATACCGCAGTCATGGAAAGGAATCTGATCATCAGCTACCTTAACGCTATAACTCTCAAGGCTTGCAGGATTTACAGCCGCAGCCGGTTTTGCGTTATCTGCTTTTGCAGGCGCAGCTTCTTTTTTCTTCATAAAATCAAACAATCCCATAAACGAACTCCTTTGCTTACTTATTAAATTATAAACCGAGTATTTTTTTCTCCATGCTCTCAACCAGACCATGGGAATCATCCTCAATATGCGAGAGGTATGTTATTACAAGATCACGGTTAGGAAGCACATAGCATTTCTGCTTCAGCTTACCATTAATGCTGAAACCGTCATGGTATTTCCAAATGAAATATCCGTAGCCGCCCTCACGTGTCATCTGCTGAACTTTAGTTGCAGCACTAATGTATTCTTCAGACAGTATTCTCTGTCCGTTAACCATTCCCTTGTTATAGAGAAGCAATCCCACCTGGCTGAGACCGTTAACCGTCAGTTCCATGCCGGATGCGCCATAAAAATAACCTTCCGGGCATCTGGAATATTCATATCTCTCAATACCCAGCGGGCTGAAGATCCTCTTCTCGATATACGGACCGAGATCCTCTCCAAGTGCTTCTGTTAATGCAACGCCAACCAGATATGCGCTTATGTTACTGTAATTGAATACTCTCTCATCAGGATTATTGAACTTGGTATTCAATGCAAAATCCAGCCAGCTGTCTCCTTCAGCGCGGAACGGGAAATCGCCTACTGACATTGTAAGAAGTCTTTGGATCGTTATCCTGCCGAAAATATTTTTCTGTTCCTGTGACAGGCTGTTCGTTTTATCTGCCGGCAGATAATCCATGACCGGTCTGGTAATATCAAACCTGTTCTCATCTGAAGCAATTCCCACCGCAACTGAGAGAATCGTTTTGGTTGCAGAATAGATCTTATGAAGGTTCTCGGTAGTATCGCCATAGGACCGGATGAGTTTACCTCTCTCATAAACCTCCACGCCGAAAACATTCCAGGAATTATCCCTTATATCTTTTACAAAAGCATCAAAATCCAAAAAACTATCCCCCGAAACACATATCCATTATATCAGTCCTTATCCGAAAAACTCGTTAATGACCTTGTAATCACTGCAATTAGTAAAGATTATGAATTTATCAGAAGGATCCTTATACACATCGGTAGTTACAGTATAGAACGCAGAAAACTCCCACTCAACCTCACGCGATACTGTAGCATATCCATCCGGATAACTGATACCACCTATAGAGTTATATTTTGAGAATTCATCATAACGGTCTCTTCTGACAATCAGGAAATTGTAATCCTGGTATTTTCCCCTGATGCTCGAATTGGTCTTTTTATCTATTGTCTCAAGCCTGCCGGCAAATTCTTCAATTTCTGTTTCACCAATGGTTATGTCTGAAGAAAAGAAATCAAACCCCTTGGGAACCCTGTATTGGCTGACATCATATTCGGTATTTACAGGTATTCCAATTCCACCGACCTGGTAAATCTCGCTGTAGCTCTGCATATCACGTTCAGCCTTTTGTTTTTCGAATATTTTGCAGGAACAGACTCCACACAAAACTGTCACTATTAATAACGATGCAAGAATCTTTTTCATATAAATACCCTTCTTCTATCCTTATCCGTCACAGCTATTATACCAATCATGTCAGGTTTACTTTATGATTTCTGCATAGAAGCATTCTTCTTCGCGAAAGGCAGTTTAATAAAATAGATGATCAATGAGATAAGTCTTGCAACGATAACAGATCCGATGATTACCGCAAACGTCAGCTGCTTCTCGATTATCCTCTCCGGAACCATTTTGCTGTACATGTACGTAGCCAGTCCCACATAGATCATGAAGTGGCACAAATAGATATAAAGCGAATCTTCCCTGCCCAAAAACGCAAGCGGTTTTATGACGTACCAGTCCGGTTTCTTTATGCCAATAAGAAACACAAATGTTGCACAGATGATCTTGAACACTTGTGATATGTTAAGACCTGCAACATCGTAGCAGACGCTTAAGAACATTGCCGCAGCAGATACTACCGCGGATAAAATGAGCACCCATGTCGGGATCTTCATAAGCGTATCTTTCTTATCGGCTATCACATATCCGAGGAGCATCATCGGGAGCACTCCTACCAAAGCATTACCGCTGTAGTGCCAATTGGCACCATAAGAATTTACATAAGTGTCAACGACGATCCTTAGGATCAGGAATACCGGCAGAAGAATATAGAAAACCTTTTTACGGTTGATCTTCAACAGGATATAGAAGATTACATAGCACCACAAAAGTCCTATGATGTACCACAATGCCGAGCCATAGAAGAATTCGAGATCGCCGACAAATATCATGTTTACATAAGTCATGGGCTTTTTAAACTGGTACACCCACGCAGCCTTCATGCCGTCGCCGCGGTAGATAAAATAACTGAATATCAGATAAGCAGCAACGGATATTGCCGTGATGATGCCGTTACGCTTAAGTCTCCTGATGACCTTACCGCACATCACATCTTTCCCGCCATAGCAGGCATATCCGCTAATCAGTGCGAAAAGTCCCAATCCCCATGTACCGACTGCAGTACCAAAAGTTCCTGCTATGTTATTAAACGGAACATGTACGATAATGACTCCAATCGCAGCTATGAATTTCCAGAAATCCAGGAAGTAATTTCTCTTACCCATATCCGGATCACTTATTCACTGCATCTTCGATGGACTCTGCCTTGCCTCTGAAAATATCACTTCTGATACGCTTCAACGATTCTGCATTTCTGCAGGCGGCTGGAATAAGCTCTTTGTTAGCAGCTATGAATTCATCTGCTTTGTCGATGTCCCTCTTAAGATCTGCGATCATTTCCTTGGCTTTGGCATCTTCGTGTTCCTGATCTTCAACTCTCTGTTCATAGAGCTTTTTGTTTGCGTTTTTACGCAGAAGAGTGGCAATTACAAATGCCATAACGAAGTATAAGATGATGCCGAAAAAGTAGCAGAAATACACTTCCGAGCCGTATTCAACTCTGGTCAGAATCATAAGGAGCACAACGAACAGAGCTGCGCCAAAAGGAGCACCGACAAGGAACGGCCAAAGGAATCTGATCAAAGCATATCCGTCATTGGGATCATATGTAATACCTACGTCCCTGTTAAGCTTTGTGATCCGCTCTTCATTTTCCTTCTTGGTGTTAAGAGCGGCGATGTAATCATCTAATAATTTAAGTGTTTCCTGTCTGTCCATAATCATCCCCTTTTTAAGATCTGAGATCTTCCACACAGAAAGTATAAACTTTGGAGTAATCGGCATCAAGGCATATACTGACCGTGAAATCTTCGAGATTGTATACACATGACCATTCGGTCATTCTCTTATTGTGAACCTTATCAAGGATCTCCATTGCTTCTTCTTCCGTAACAACATGATCAGAACCGAGGCAGCTCTCAATGGTACCCTTTCTGCTGTCAGGGTCACCCATGTCGTAAAACTCACCGGGTGCGATAACGCTGTTGGTGCAGCATGGATGTTCCGTTACGACCATCTCACCGTCAAGCCACTCAACGACAACATATCTGCCTGACTTGTCAGTGATGAACAGATGGTAGTTACCCAAATCAGAATGGATATCGTAAGATTCGAGCAGGACCAGCGCCTCATCAACAGAAGCACAGTAGTCTAAGATTCCTCTTATTGCACAGAAGACCAGCAGGTCCGGCTTACCGTTATCCTGATGGGGTTCTTCAATGGTGAGCTGGAGTATGCCGGCACCGACACCTTTCTCATTCATGCCGTCGACAACAAAATAAGGCATCATGACCATAATGAATTTTCCCAAAGGCGAGTCGGGACTAACAGCAGAACTCTGACTGACACCGAAGATGCCGATATCAGCGATACCGATTGATTCATATGCACCTTCAGGATGCGAATAGATAAGGAGCGCATCTGTCTCCATAAGATCAAAATTTCTTCCGAATACGTGTTCGCCCTCAGGTGTTACCGCGGCAAAAGTTGCACATCCAAAACCGACATGGCTCTTATCGATATTAAAGAAATTCGGCATGCCATACATGTGATTATCGAGGACCCAGCTCAAAAAGCTATTGGCACTGTCAGAATTTGAATCAAGCATAGCCTTGGTATCGGTACACTCGTAATTCTTCATTACATAGAGGCTGTCTGACTCCTTGTTCACAGAGAGCATTGTCCTGATGTGATTGAAAAACATAATTGCAGGAACCACGATCATGAGTCCGTATACTATCGGGAGCACAATTCTTTTCTTAAGCTTAAATACCAGACAGATCTCAAGTATAAACGAAACAACGAAGACGAGAATTCCTGCCGCTATGAATGGTATCCAGTTGAATGCTTCAATTGATTTGACTTCGATGCAGTAAGGGATAACAGGCTCCATCATCATCTGATAAAAGTATTCTCTTTTTTCAGGTGCATCTTCCTGACCTTCCCTATCCAGGATCTCGTAGTAAACTTCCTCGTAGAATCTGAAAACACTGTCACTTAATTCTTTGTATTCAGCATCATCCACAGCCCTCAGGGTTCCGGTAATGGTGATGTACTGAAGTGATTTTGAATAGTATGAGCTTTTATCGGCCTCGCTTAAAGCAGACACGTCAAAAAGTATTAATCTGGCATCTTCTTCTGATATGCTTCCCACAACCTGCAACGTCTTATCCGGCAGGTCGATGTCTTCGTAATAGACCTGAATATCCGTATTGATCGTTTTGCCCAGATCCTCAGGCTTTATATTCTTATAATCGAAATCTTCATAAAAGAGGCCCATAAACCAGCCGCCGAAAACTCCTGCCAGCACCAGCAGAATTCCAAGCAGCATTACTATTGCCGTGATAATTATGGCTTTCCTGTTTCTCTTCCTATTCATAACTCACCCCAATAACCCTCATATCAAAACCAACAGCCTGAGATAAAACCTCAGACTGTTTCATTATAACATTACAGATTTTACAGATAGAAATATGTTGCGTCAGTTACACCACAATGTGATATAGATACAATAGATCTCTTATGAAGAGAATTAATTTTTCTCTATGTCCTCGTCTCAGCATACCAGATGTGTCACGAAAACGATGTATCTGCCCGTATTCCTGTTCACAAAACATTCGCGATGCCATTCATTACCCAAAGTGACTTCAAGGACAACATAATCATTTACGTTATCTTCACCAATAAGCGATCCATATTTATTCTCAAGATCAAACCCGTATGTTTCAGAATATTCAGCGACAGGCAAACCGTATTCAAATCCGTTGGGCGCATATTCATATACTTCGTTCTCGTATCTTTCGCGCTTTTCTCCATCCAATATAAAAGATACAGCTTTTACATGCCCGTCTTTATCGCTTAAGCACACGTAATCGCCGGCATCAGACGGTATTTCGCCCTCTTCAAAGAAGCCTTCTTCCCAATTGGAAAAGTCTTTGCAATTATCGCAAACGACCGGTCTGAATGTAATGGAACACATGGCAAGTGATACCAGAACCGTTGACGGAACAAGCAAAACCGAAACGATCACACTCACTACCTGAACCAATAACCGTTCTTTTGATCTCAGACAGATGATCATGAGTGCTATTCCCAAAAGCGAATAAACGGCCGCAAGAATCAGGCAGCCTATCATAGATCTCCTGTATTCAAAAACAAGATCAAAATATGCATTAAAAACAAAAGCGAATGAAGCGATCGCTCCCATCACCACACAAGCAATTGCAAATAGTCTTGCCCTAATTGTTTTATTATCCTTTTTCCCAGACATATACTCACCACAAAACGTCTTAAGTATATTTCTTCAGAGATCCGGAAACAGCGGATATTTTAGGCAAGTCAGGTCGAAAACATAGGCAATTTTGATTGAAATCAGTTAATGCAATCGGAGATCATCTTATCAAGTTCATCCCTGTTCCCGCTAAACTGCAGGAAAGATTCCTCCAGATGAATGAAAATATCTTCATCAACCAGTTCAATAGGTTCCGGGAAGTATTTTGCTCCCTGTGACTCAAATGCGCCACGGCAAATATAAGCAGCCGAATCAATGATGCAATTCCACAAAGCAATCATTTTCACGTCTTCTTCAGCTTCCTGATAAAGCGTAAAGCCACGCTCTTCACCATCAATATAGTTATATAACTCAACAGCTATATCCAAGCTGTGATCTTTACTCCATGCCTGACATATTTTCAGGGCACCATCAACACAAGCTGCTTCATCGCCTTTAAGATAACCTCTTAAAGCGCTCAACACTATTATGCAAAGATCGTATTTTTGAGACTTATTTAAAGCTGAAATATCCAAGAAAAGAATTCCTCTCACCTTTATGCTTGAATCAAAAACACTATAACACACGGAAAGCAAAACACCGATAGTAATCGACCAATGAACAAACATAGCTATTTTACAAATATGCCAATAATCTTGATTTAGTATATGCGTTAAAACATAGTACACTTGAGGAAAGAAACTGAAGCTACCGATATAAGATTAAGAAGATTATGGCATCTGACAACAAATACCGTAAAACACTTATAGCATGTTACCTTGCTTTTATTACGCAGGCTATTGCGGCGAATTTCGCTCCGCTTCTGTTCCTCACGTTTCATAAGAGCATGGGTATTCCGCTTGGAAAGGTTGCGCTTGTATCAACAGCTTTCTACTTCACCCAGCTGATAGTGGATGTTGTCTGCGCGAAATTCGTTGACAGGATCGGCTACAGAGTATGCGCTGTTGCATCAGAGATAGCTTCAGCAGCAGGTCTGGTATGCCTGGCGTTCCTGCCTTCGCTTCTTCCAGACCCGTTTATTGGAATAATCATCAGCGTAATTATTTACGCCATCGGAAGCGGACTCATCGAAGTCCTCGCAAGCCCGATTGTTGAAGCATGTCCCTTCGATCATAAGGAAGCGGTAATGAGCCTTCTTCACTCTTTCTATTGCTGGGGAAGTGTTGGAGTTATCCTGTTGTCCACTGTTTTCTTTGCAGTCTTCGGACTCGAGAATTGGAGATGGGTCTCTTGCATCTGGGCACTTATCCCACTTTACAACGTCTATAATTTCGCGACATGTCCCATTGAACCTCTCGTTGAAGACGGCAAAGGCATGACTATCCGCACACTATTCAAAACTCAGATGTTCTTTTTGGGAATAGTGCTTATGGTCTGCGCCGGTGCTGCGGAAATGTCCATGGCACAGTGGGCATCCGCATTCGTCGAATCAGCACTCGGATTATCCAAGACAATGGGTGATCTCGTAGGACCGTGTCTGTTCGCCGTTACCATGGGAATAAGCCGCGTTATCTACGGCAAATTCGGAAGCAGAATCGAGCTTACAAAATACATGCTCGGATCAGGAACTTTATGTCTGGCGTGCTATATTCTGGCTGCCTTATCTCATAATCCTGTAATATGTCTGACCGGCTGTATTCTCTGCGGATTCTCAGTCGGAATAATGTGGCCGGGCACGATCAGCATTTTATCTAAAAGACTTCCAACCGGAGGAACGGCAATGTTTGCTCTTCTTGCTATGGCGGGAGATCTCGGCGGCGCATTCGGTCCCTGGCTCGTCGGTTTCACATCACAGATCAGAAACGATGACCTCAAGGCCGGCATGCTTGTTGCATGCGTATTCCCGATAGTTCTCATCGTATCAATAATCGGAATCAAGGCAAAAACCAAGAAGCAATAATATTGAGTTTTATTTCTCAAATATCAGGAACTTACCACGTTCCAGACTGTCGAAAGTTACTCCGCCCTTTTGCTGGTAATAAGGACTGTATACTTTCTCGAAATGGATTCCTTCCAGGTTCTTTTCGATATATGTGAAACCATATCCGGTTATCTCACTGATAAGCTTTTTGTATGTATATTTTGCTTTCTTCTTGTCTTTATCTCTGAAGTTCGAGAGATGAAACGGAAGAACGGCAAGAATGCCACCATTCTTCAACGTTCTTTTTGCTTCTTCGACCATCACAAAACGGTGGAGTCCACCGTAAGTTTTCTCCTCGCCGTGAAACATGTCTGCATAGATAACAAGATCGAAAGAATTATCTTCAAAATCATGTTTGTAATCTTCTCTACCCATGACTGTAGTTATATAATCAAGCATCTCGTTTGACGCTTTTTCATTTACATAATCCAGGCACTGCCTGTTAATATCAACTGCACTGATTTTGCATTTCTTACCAAACGCATATGCCGCTGCAAATGAATAATTACCTGCTCCGCAACCGTAATCTAAGATCACCGGATCAGATACACTTATCATTGAAGAAATGAGCTCTGCTCCTTCTTTCATCTCCCAATTGCTTACATCATCGAAAATACTCATTATTCTGCTGTCCGCTCCATTCATTCACATGGGATAATTATACCCGTATCAACAATCAATTTCTTCATGTTATAATCGCCTTAATCGAGGATAAATCAAGGAATAAATACCATGAACGATTTAGAAACTATCAGGAACAGATTCCCCGGAATAAGCTGCGCACATAGAGATGCTGCCGGTAGAGTCACAACAAAGTGCTTTGGATTCGCGGACCAAGAAGCAAATAAACCGGTGGATGAGAATACCGCCTTTCCTGCCTGCTCAATATCAAAATTCATTACTGCGATATGCATAATGAAGGAATACGAGCAGGGCCGCATCGACATTGAAAAGCCCGTCAATCTTTATCTTCGCAGTTGGAAACTTCTTACTTCATCCGGAGATGAAAGCGATGCACCAATAAGATCGCTTATGAACCACACATCCGGAATAATTGACGGCGAAGACGGTTTCTACGGACTACGCATAAGTGATCCGTACGTCAGTCTGATGGATGTACTTGATGGTAAGACATCTTACAACAAACGCCCGGCTCGCGAGAATAATCCTTATGGAACTGAGTTTGAATACTCTGATGCCGGCTTCTGCGTTTTACAAGTGATGTTAGAAGATATAGAGCAAAGGCCTTATGAGGTAATTGCTGATGAGTTTGTTTTTAAACAATTAAATCTGAACTACACTTTCTTTGCATCGCTAGAAAACCTCTCTTCTTACGAGCAGAAAATCACGATGGCTACAGGCTATGATGAAAACGGCCAGGCTATTCCCGGCAAGTTCCCGCAAATGCCAGATCTTGCTGCATCAGGACTGTGGTCCACACCTAAAGATCTTCTCACGATCGCAGAAGAATATACAAAAGCATGCAACGGTGAGAGCAATTTACTTCAGGCAGAATCTGCTCTGAAAATGGCTACGCCTTCAGAGAGATTCCCGTGGGCAGGACTTGGAATTTTCATGGATGGTGAGAACAAGCTCAGCATCAGCGGCTGGGGCGAGAACGGTCAGTCAAGGCTGAAGTTCAATTACCGCACCGGTGAGGCAGACGTCGTCATGGTTAATCAGAATCCCGGGGTCCCTCAAGAAGAATCCGGTGTCGAATGGCTGATCAATAACGTGTTTTAATTTCTGTTGCGGTTTCTTCGGACATCCGATTACTTCAGTAAAAACCTTATTACCCAAAACACAAGCAAATGCAACGGGTAAATGATGTAAAAGATCCACTTGTTGATTGCAGTGCGGCTTCCTGCCTGCCCGTTATATCCAAGAAGAAATGGTATAACAAGGAACACTCCTGCCTGCCACAATTCGCCATACCAGTGATAACCATTAAGTGCAAGTATGAGCACGTCTGCTATAATCAGTATTCCACATACAATAGAGTAGGCTTTGATCTGTGCTTTGCGATCGTCTCTGTATTGATAGAAAAGCCATGCCATAAACGGACCTACTAAACCCCAGTCGCAACAGTATGTGATCAAAATAAGCACGATAGTAACCAATATCTTTAAAACACGGTTCTTGATCCTCTCTGTTGCCAACAGAATCAGAAAAGTAATAAACAAAGTAATTATTACGTTAAAGTCCAAAACCCATAGTGTATTGTAATGTGACAGAGCATAAGGGATCTGTGATACGAGGCCGAATATAAGAAGGCGCAAAGCGTATTTTACGTGTGAAGAAGTATGAATAAATCCTTCTACCAGGAAGAAAAGCATGATGGGACCAGTCAGCCTGCCGATAACACGCATCGTCGCATATAAGGCAACAGTAGGCCACGCCGCTTCAGCAATCCCGGGTGACAGCATAAACATCCCGATGTGATCAATGATCATCGCGATGATGGCTATGTATTTTATCTGGTTTCGGTTAAGACTGATTTGTGGCATTTACCCTTCTCACTTTTTCAAACCTGCTTAGTCTATTGTGTATTGAACTTTTGTGACTGTAAAGTTCAAAATTCGGCACACCAAAAAACGGCCAGGAATAACTTCCTGACCGTGAAGATGGCGGAGACGGAGGGATTCGAACCCTCGAGCCGGTTACCCGGCTAACGCATTTCGAGTGCGCCCCGTTATGACCACTTCGATACGTCTCCAAACGCACGATATTGTAAATGATTTACGCTGATTATTCAACAGAAAATACGATGTAACAATGTTAAATGCGCTTAAAATAAAGGTTTTCGGGCATCAGGCATCAGAATCTGATGTTTGACTTCAAAGCCTCTTTTTCAGCCTCTCCGCAGAGGAAACCAACGAGTGCGAGACCGAAATCAACCGATGTTCCCATAGCCTGGCTGGTGATAATGTTGCCGTTAACGACTACTTTTGAATCTTCGATGACATTGGCACCACCTGCACGGAGCTCATCCCAGAAACCGGGATTGCATGTCGATGTCTTACCGTTAAGAATTCCAAGTCCTGCAAAAACCGTAGGAGCAGCACAGATAGCTGCGATACCCTTCCCCTGGTCATTGAACTTAACGATCTGCTTCTTAAGTTCTTCGCAGGAATTGAGGTTGTTTGTTCCTCTTACGCCGCCCGGAAGAACGAGAAGGTCGTATTCGTCGAAATTGATCTCTTCGAGCAGCTTGTCAGCCGTAATCTTTACGTCTCTGGAAGCTGTTATCTCCAATGAAGGCATGATAGAAACAACATCAACGTCTACCTTTGCCCTTCTCAAGAGGTCTACGGGCGTGATAGCCTCAACCTCTTCACTTCCGTCTGCAATGAAAACTGCAACTTTTGCCATATTAATCCTCCGATCTTAAAGGCCGAATATGCCTTTAACGAAAATTTCTATTCCGATAAATATCAGGATCGCTCCGCCGATTATCGTTGCGATACTCGATACTTTCTCGCCGATCTTCTTGCCGAAGATCAACCCAATTAAGCATATCACAAGAGTTACAACGCCGATTATCGAAGATGAGGCAAAAGCTTGTAAAACAGAATATTCAGAGATCGTAAATCCAACCGAAAGAGCGTCGATGGAGGTTGCAATACCCTGTACGATGAGGGCACCGAATGTAAGCTTCGCAGGTGCTGTTTCCTTCATCTCTTCTTCAGGCTTGCCCTTACGCTCCTTAATTCCTTCGATGATCATCTTGCCGCCGATGAAAAGGAGCAGAATAAGCGCGATCCACGGAATGAATTTGCTGAACGAAGTGAAGATTCCTTCAAGTGTCGTTACCAGAAACCAGCCTATCAGGGGCATGAGGAACTGAAAGACAGCGTAAACACCGGCGATCTTGAACATTCTGCCCTTCTTCATGTTGGGTTCTAATATGCCGTTTGCAATTGAAACGGAGAATGCGTCCATCGCAAGTCCGATACCCAGAAGCAACGAGTTGATTATCAGTTGTACCACTTTGTTCGTCCTCTCTGCCCGGGCAAAAAAATAACCCAAGGCACACTATTAATTGCCTTGAGTCTCACATAGAAGAATAAGCCAGGTATTATCACCAGTATGTTGACTTATACAACGCCAAAAGCGTCTGCTACTCCCTCAATGTTTAAGATTTTAGCAACGGGTTCCTGAGTTAGTCAATTCTAACTTCTGCCTTTCGAGGTGACTAACCTACACGAAAAACCGAACTTTCAACAAAAATCGATTGCCATATCCTGTTGATGTTATTGATATTAATAAACGCGCGTGCGAGCATCTTATTATAATATTTGGTATAATACTCAATCGCTATAAGTATCAAAGCTACTTAATCATCAGGAGGCCAATATGAACGAATACATTAAGCAGATATCTGACAGAATCAGAGAGCTTAGAGACATTCTTGACTTAACAGCTGAAGAAGTTTCTTCAAACATCGGCGTGAGCGTGGAAGAGTATTTAGCATATGAGAATGGCGAGAAGGAGATCCCGATCAGCCTGCTTTACAAAGTGGCTGGCGTGTTTAAGGTGGACCCCACAGTCCTGATGACAGGCGATGTTCCGAGAATGGAAGATTATACAGTGGTAAGAGGCGGTAACGGCGTCAAGGTTGAGCGTTATCCCGGCTATTCATTCAGCGCTCTTGCCTTCAATTACAAGCACAGACAGATGGATCCTATGATCGTTACCCTGTCCAAGTCCGAGACAGCTGAGCTCGTACGCCACGGCGGCCAGGAGTTCAACTATGTGATCGAGGGCGCGATCAAGGTAGTCGTAGGAGACAGAGAATTCACATTGGAAGCTGGCGACTCCATTTACTTCAATCCGGAAAAGCCTCACGGACAGAGAGCCGTGACGGAGACTGCTAAGTTCCTCACCATCATCAACGAGTGATTTAGCAGTTCTACCCCAAAAACACGGAAAAATTTGAAGTAGAAAAGGAAGTATATACCCATGGATTTATTAAGCAGATTTGTAAATAGAATTGAATTTGACAGTTACGAAGACTTTAAAGAGAATTTCAAGATCATTGTTCCGGAAGATTTTAACTTCGGCTTTGATGTTGTAGATGTATACGCAAAAGAAGCTCCTGATCAGGAAGCTCTCATCTGGTGTGATGATGATGGCAATGAGAGACACTTCTCCTTTAAGGACATAAGCGAGAAGAGCAACCGCGTTGCAAACATGTTCAAGAACCTCGGCATCAGGAAGGGCGACAGAGTCCTCATGATGCTCCGTCAGCGTCCTGAAGTATGGTTCACTATGGTTGGTCTCCACAAGCTTGGAGCACTCGTTATCCCTGCTACTTTCCAGCTTCTTTATCATGACATCGTTTACCGCTGCAACGCAGCAGATGTTAAGATGATCGTTTGCGCCGATGATCCGCAGATCATTGAGCACGTTAATAAGGCTCGTCCCGACTGCAAGACCGTACAGTATTGCAGCGTTATCGGAGATGCACCCGAAGGCTGGAGATCATTAACTGATGATATCGATAACGCGTCCCCTGTTTTCGAGCGTCCCACAGGTGACGAAGCCACACACGCATACGATCCTATGCTCATCTATTTCTCATCAGGCACGACTGGTGAGCCTAAGATGATCCTTCACGATTACACATTACCTCTCGGCCACATCGTTACTGCCAAGTACTGGCAGCAGGTATACGACGGCTGCAGACACCTTACACAGGCTGACTCAGGCTGGGCCAAGTTTGCCTGGGGTAAGATCTACGGTCAGTGGATCTGCGGTGCAGTTAACGTTACTTACGATACACAGAAGTTCAAGGCTGCAAGAATGCTCGAGATCATGGAAAAGCTCAAGCTCAACTCATTCTGCGGACCTTCAACGATCTACAGATACCTTATCCAGGAAGATCTTACAAAGTACGATTTCTCTTCCATCAAGCACTGCTCCATGGCAGGCGAACCTCTGAATCCTGAAGTATTCTACAAGTGGCAGAAATACACGGGACTTGAGATCCGTGAAGGATTCGGTCAGACAGAAGGAAGCGTTCTTTTTGCAAACTTCCCATGGCTCGATGTAAAGCCGGGTTCAACGGGCAAGCCTACACCTATCTATGATATCCAGTTGGTAGATGACAACGGCGTTCCGGTAGAAGACGGTATCGTAGGAAATATCGTTATCAAGAACGCTTCTTCAAAACCCACCGGACTCTTCCGCGAATACTACAAGAATCCTGAAGCTATGGCAGATCAGTGGCCCGGTGCAGACTACAGCACAGGTGATACGGCATGGAGAGATCCGGATGGTTATATCTGGTTCGTAGGAAGAAACGACGACGTTATCAAGTGCTCAGGTTACCGTATCGGACCTTTCGAGGTTGAGAGTGCTCTCATGACACACGATGCAGTTCTCGAGTGCGCTGTTACTGCGGTTCCCGATCCGATGAGAGGCCAGGTTGTTAAGGCAACAGTTGTCCTCACAAAGGCTTATAAGGAGAAGGCTTCACCTGAGCTCGTTAAGGAACTCCAGAACCACGTTAAGAACGCTACAGCACCTTACAAGTATCCGAGAGTTATCGAGTTCGTCGAGGAACTTCCCAAGACTACAAGCGGCAAGATCATGCGTACAGCGATCAGAAAAGCCGACGAAGAGAAATACAGAGCAGCTCAGGCAGCACAGACTCAGCAGAGCTGATCAGAGGAAATCTTCCATTACAGCATTAGCAAAATCAAGACCGCTCCGAGTTAATCGGAGCGTTCTTTGTTTACGCTCCAATAAACCTTTCGAGATGTTGCTCTCAACGATGTCACCGAAGACATCTTCGAACTCCACACCGAACACCTTGCGGAATTCATCGAGCAGGATGCCGTCAGTTGTTCTGAGCCTCAGGAAAGGCACCTCGCGCATCTTGTCGTCTCTTGAGAGTATCTCCTCAACATAGAGAGAATCTGACTCGGATATATTCCCTGCCAGGAATTTTCCGTAGTCCTCTTCAGTAATTGAATTGACTGCTTTTATGTAAGCGTCCACATTATTCTTGTGACCATATCTGATGTCGCCGATAAAACCGTATGAACCGGCTCCAATGGCAAAGTATTCACAGGAATTCCAATAGGATGAATTATGCAGACTTCTGTATCCGGGTAACGCGCTGTTGGAAATCTCATACACCTCATAGCCTAAGCTCTGAAGATATTCACGTGTTCCGTGATACATCCCGCGCTCGGTATCAGGCGGCATCAGTTCCTCTATTGTCTTGTTGTATTTAACGTAGAACGGAGTACCTTCCTCCAGCGAAAGAGAATATGCGCTGATGTGCTTTACGCCGTTCTGTGAGAACGTATCGATGTCTCTTTTGATTCCCTGCAAAGTCTCTCCGGGAACACCGGTGATCAGGTCTGCGGAAATGTTTTTGAATCCAACTTTGTTTATAAGCTTCAACGCATCGATCGCGCCTTTGGCATCGTGAAGTCTGCCGAGTGTTTTCAACACATCATCATCTAACGACTGTACGCCGATGGAAATGCGGTTAAAACCCGCCTCAATGTACTCAGAAAGCTTCCGTTCATTAACTGAAGACGGATTAGCCTCTATCGTTATCTCCGCATCAGAAGCGATATTAAAGGTGCTGATGATCTCCTTGAGCAATGCGGTTATCCATTTGCTGTCAGGCAGAGACGGAGTACCGCCTCCGAAATAGACCGTATCCTTACCGTCGATATCAGTAAGAGGATTTGTACCAGTTTCATCCGTTATCACTGAACCGATAAGTTTTGTCTCTCTTATTGCAGCCTTATAGAACTCTTCCATGCATGAATGATCAGTGACCGAATAGAAATCACAGTAGGGACATTTGCGCGCGCAAAAAGGATTATGGACGTAGATATGTCTTGCCATCAGTTCTCACGCCTGCGGTATATCGGAACAGGATTTTTAAGTGCTGTTATCAAGGCCATCTTAAACGTGTTGAAGCTCGGTGATACATTCTTCTGAGGCAGCATGTATCTTGATATGGTCTCAGCCCACAGAGCCTTGTAATGGCCGATGGCGGGATATCCGATGTCGATCAGTTCTTCGGCATTCTCGCTCACTGCCCTGCAGAGAGTTTCCCATGTACCGCATACGGAATCCTGCACATATGAATCCAGAACGTCTCTCCTGCAGTCAGGATATGCGTCGATTATCGCGTGCTTGTCACCTAACATCCAAGCTTCGATCTCTTCAGTGCTTAAGCCGACGATGCTCCTGATATTCGGAGCAAACTTCGAAGCGCATGAATATATTTCCTGTCTTAATGTCTGCGGATCGTTATCGTCGGAATCCATGGCGATGATAAGGATCACATCCTTGCCGCCGTACACCTTGTTATACGCTCTGAGCTTCGCCGGAAGGAGATCCAAAAGCGAGCTCGCAAACTTGGGCGGCTTGGCCGTCATGTCCTTGGGCAAGCTTCCGCAGCCTCTGTGGGGATGGACGTGAACTTCAGCATCCATTCCCTCATTCTCACAAATCCTCTTGGCAAGACGTTCTACAACGACTGCTCCGGATTTATCTTCTGAAAGTATTTCTATCAGCATAAATATCGCCTTTATCAGTCGTCTTCAGGTCTTGTATCGAGATGTCCGCCGTACCAGATCGCACCCATTCCGACACCCTGGTGGAACATTTCCATAACGAGCGGATCTTCACCGGCGCAGCGGATGCTGACATCGCCGTCGTCCTTCTCAAAGGATCTCTCGAAGATCCATATTTCCTTGGGAGACAGTGTCTCGATAATGTAAGGGTTATGTGTTGAGAACATGATCTGACAATAGTGATTCTTCATTGTGTACTCACGCATCTCATCACTTAATACGTCAACCATGTCGTGGTAGAGATCCTTATCCGGTGTCTCAATGAATATCGTTGAACGCGGTTTTGAATCGCGGAGCAGGAGCAGGTACAGGAAGAGCTTATCAGGGCTCTCCTTGAGTGCCAGCGGAAGATTCTTCTTGCGCTTCATCGTAGGGATCTTTTCCTTGATCTCATTTACGATGCGCTCGTATTCTTCCTCATTCTCCATCTTGATATATTCAAGAACGTTACCGACATTGGAACCTGTGCTGTTAAGGTGCTTGTGTCCGCCGGGAGCTCCTCCCTCGTAGTAATATGAACTCTGCTCTTCTGAAGAGAAACTGCAGAAGAACCACTGTGAGATCTCCTTGTAGAGCATTACAAAATCCCTGTAACCGCTGATCTTGCCGTAGAGGCTTAAGGCTGCGAGGTGCTCGTCCTCTACACCGATATCTGACTCGATCGTCTCTCCGTTGATCTTACGTATAACGCCGTTTCCGCCGTTCATATCAAGGATGGTAACTGCTTTCATGCCATCTTCACCGGGAGCTGCAAGAATGACCTTCTCGCTGTCGATGATAGGGCTCTTGAATCTGCTCGTTACAATAGCGAGCTCATACTGGATATACTTGGGCTTGCCTTCCTTCTTATCTTCAAGCTTGAAGAAAACTCTGAAAATCGAAGGCTTGGTAATGTCAGGAGTCATATTCGCAAAGCCCGGTCTGCCGTAGCTGATCGAAGCCTGTGCGCAGCCCTGCGTAATCGTATCCTTGAGGAAAGCCATGCAGCCCATAAATGAAGTCTTACCTGTGCTGTTACGGCCGATCAGGGCGTTAAGTCCACGGAGCGCATTAAGCTTGCCCGCGTTCTCTTTCGCGCCGATGAAATCATCAATGAGGATTCCCGCCTTATCGTTATCGAAAACATCGAAGTTTACTATCTCAATACCAAGGATCATGTGATGATACCTCCTATAAAAAAGCGACCGCCAAAGACGAGAAGCGGTCGCTGAAAATTACAAATAAAACGAATTCTAAATGTTAATGTAAAAGCATCACTCTGTCTCGTCGAGAGTTGTGTTGATCTCAGAAAGGTTTGTCTGGATCTTGGCAATGTTATCAGAGAGTGTCTCGTTAACATTCTCAAGGAGAGACTTAACATAGATGTGAGCGTTTCTTCTGAGTTCTTCTGCCTGTGCCTCAGCATTGGCAATGATCTGTGCAGCTTCTTCTCTTGCGCCTCTTGTGATCTCGTGATCGTTAACCTTCATTGCATACATACGGTTAGCGTCGTCAATGATCTTCTTATTCTTCTCTCTTGCTGTGCTGATGATATCCTGAGCTCTTGCAACGATGTCGTTTGACTGAGCTACTGCAGCAGGAAGATTATTCTTAAGGATCTGAAGTGAATTGATAGTCTCTGTTCTCTCGATTGAGCACTTATCTGAAAAAGGAACGCTTGAAGCATCCTTGACCATATCGATGAGATAATCAATATGCTTAATTGCGTCGTAACGCTGACCACCCTGATTAAAATTGCTGTTCTCCATTATTATTCCCTTCCTTTCAATAATTTATCCTTAACAAGATCTATTATCTCGGCCGGAACCATCTTCGAGATGTCTCCACCGTATGAGCCGACTTCCTTGACCATTGAAGAACTGATGAGAGACAAGTCATCTCTGCAGGGCAGGAGCACCGCGTCGTAACCTGTGTACAGGAGACGGTTAGCCAGTGCGTGCTCGGATTCATATCTGAAGTCAGACTCTGATCTGATGCCTCTTACGGAAGCACAGCATCCGAGCTGCTGGTACAGATCGACCAGGAGGCCTCCCCACGCCATTACCTCGACATTATCCAAACCGTCATTCTTCAATGACAGTTTAATCAGTTCCACACGTTCTTCAGGGGAAAACAGCGGCGTCTTTGCGGCATTCTCCATGACCGCAATGACAAGCTTATCACAGAGCTTAGAAGCTCTTCTGGCTATGTCTCTGTGACCTCTTGTAAAGGGATCGAATGTCCCCGGGAAGAGCATTACCTTCAAACTGTTATCCTCCGATAGTTACATCTTAAAAAATGTTATCACTGTAATCCCGTAACTACAAGAACGAACACGCTTCAGACCGTTAAGTTCTTCAGCCGGTTCGAAGTCCTTATCGTGCTCTACGATGAGCTTTCCGCCCTCAGCGAGCAGATTATACTCAGCTATGAGCTTAGTCTCTTCTTCAAGTCTCATGGGGGCATCCTTGTAAGGCGGGTCCATGAATATAATATCAAATTTCTCCCCTGCCTGCCCCAAGATCTCAAGCGCCTGGGCAACGCCCTTTTTATAGAACCTGATCTCGTCTGAACCGTCGAGCCTTACCTTGCTGATATTCTTTGAAATAATGCCTGCAGCCTGGCCGCTCTTGTCTACGAGAGTTGCGCGTTTTGCACCGCGGCTCAAGGCTTCGATGCCGATCTGGCCTGAGCCTGAATAGAGATCCAGGAACTCGGAATCCGGCACATCGGCCTGGATTATGGAGAACAAAGCCTCCTTGACCTTATCGGTCGTAGGTCTTGTCTTATCACCTTCCGGCGCCTGCAATATAGCGCCCCTGAATCTTCCTGTTACTACTCTAGGCATCAGATCTGCTCCATTTTCCTGGCGAATCTCAATTCGAACATCTGCCTGATCGATTCATTCAGACGCTCAGCCTCTTCCCCGCCTGCTTCAATTATCTTATTGACCGCTTCACATGCTTCTGTTGCGATCTTCATATCAGTATAAAGGTTTGCCGCACGGAGTGTCGGAATACCGTGCTGTCTTGTTCCGTAGAAATCACCGGGGCCTCTTAATTCGAGGTCTTTTTCCGCGAGCGCAAATCCGTCAGATGATTCACACATCATCTTCATTCTCTGGAGAGCGATCTCGGATCTGGATTCGGAAACCAAAAGACAGAATGACTTCTTGTCGCCTCTTCCGATACGTCCTCTTAACTGGTGCAATGTGGACAGACCGAATCTGTCTGCATCCATGATGATCATTACATTTGCGTTTGGGTTATCAACACCGACTTCGATAACCGTCGTGGAGATGAGGATCTTGATATCGCCGGAGATAAATCTTTCCATGGTCTCAAGCTTATCTTTCTCCTTCATGGACCCATATAAAACAGCGCTCGAATACTGTGAGAGATTGCTCATGGAATCAACCATCTTCTTCATCTCGAAAACGCTTGTTACGGATTCATCGCCATCAACCGGTTCACCGACCATGTTATCAAGACCTGATTCGGTCTCATCTTTATCAATCTTCGCACAAACGATATATACCTGTTCGCCAGCTGAGAGCTTTACGCTCATCATCTCCTCGATTGCCTTGCTCTTCTTGGAATTAACGAACCATGTCGTGATCTCCTGACGCCCCATGGGCTTCTGCTTGATAACGGATGTTGCCATGTCTCCGTAGATAACCATGGCAAGAGTTCTCGGAATCGGAGTAGCCGTCATGATGAGATTGTGAACACTCTTAACCGTACCGTCTACCGCTGTATCCTTGAACAGGAGTTTCTCTCTCTGCTTTACACCGAAACGGTGCTGCTCGTCTGCAATGACGAGTGCGAGATCCTTAAAACTGATGTCATCCGTAAGGAGTGCATGTGTTCCGATGATTACTCTGGCACTGCCGTCAGCGATACGTTCCTTTATCTCCTGCTTCTCTGAAGGCTTGGTCTTACCGAGCAGAAGAACCGGTTCCATTCCGCTGTTCTGCATAAGCTTAGAGATGGTCTTGTAATGCTGTGTAGCAAGAACTGATGTGGGTGACAGGAGTACTGCCTGCTTACCCATCAACGCGGTGATTATCATAGACAGCGCAGCAACCATTGTCTTACCTGAACCTACATCACCCTGGATCAAACGGTTCATGGGTGTCGTAGACATGAGATCTGTCTGAACGTCCTTGAATGCAGTTGTCTGGTCATTGGTCAGAGCGAAACCGAGGTTACCCTTTATCTGGCTCCATTTAGCAGCAATCTGCGGATCAATGCTCCTCGGATCAGAAGGAATTACCTGTTCAGCGATCTCCTTGATTCCATGTCCTGCGCTGTACAGCTTCATACCGATGCCGAGCAGGATAAGTTCTTCGTATGCTAACTGTTCACGCACCTTGCGCGCTTCTTCAAGTGAAGCCGGGAAATGCGCCTTCTCATATGCTTCAAGAGGAGATACAAATCCTCTCTCCTCTGCGATGCTCTGCGGAATGCATGACATAAGTTCATGTCCGCAAAGCTTTAAAGCGGTCTTCACCCACTTGGAAATGTTATTGGAAGTCACACCTGCGGTTAAGTGATAGACAGGTCTGACGAGTGCGTTATCCTCAATCTTCTCAGCCTTCTCAATATAAGGATTTACCATCTGCATCTGGCCGTTAAAAAGTGATACTGTTCCATGAATGAAACACTCATCGCCAAGTGAGAATTTTCCTGCCAGATACTGTGAGTTAAAGAAGGTCAGCTTGATCCTTCCCGTTCCGTCAGTAACAAAGAAACTGAGAGGTTTCTTCCTGCTCGTTATGTTTACGGAAGGATTTGTGGATATGGTTCCGCGGAAAGAAAGATCGTAGCCTGTACCCGTATCAAAGCGGTCGTTCATGTCAAACGCACCGATAGTTCCGACATCAGACCAGTCATCGTATCTCCAAGGGATAAAAGCTATGAGATCGTAGATCGTATAGATATCAAGTTTTGCGAGTTTTTCTTCGGCAGCAGGACCGATTCCGTAGAGATCGGTAACAGGATTAGACAAATGAATATTTGCCATCGTCATATCCTCCTGGCACAGAAGGATGCGCAGGGACACTCATCACACTTCGGTGACTGAGCGATGCAATATTTTCTGCCGAGATCAACAGACAGGTGTCCTAATCTGATCCATGTATCCTCAGGAAATACCTTCATTATGTCCTTTTCCACCTTCGCAGGGTCGCTGCTCTCTGTTATTCCTATTCTCTTCATGACACGCTTACAGTGCGTATCTACAACGACAGCAGGCGTTCCGTATATCTCGCCGACAATGAGGTTTGCGATCTTCCTGCCGATACCGGGAACCTCCATCAGAAGTTCAGTATCATTGGGAACCTTTCCACCCCATTCACCGGTCATTTTCTGTGCGAAAGCAATGACAGATTTAGTCTTCGAACTTGTAAGTCCGCAAGGCTTGATGATTGAAGCAATTACTTCAGGATCTTCATTTGCGATAGCCTGCATGTCAGGGAACTTCTCAAAAAGTTCTCTTGCAGTAATATTAACCCTTTTGTCGGTGCATTGTGCGGACAATATTCCGCGAATAGCCAGTCTTTCGGGTAAATCTGTCTCTAATGAACATTGACTGTCCGGAAAAGCGAACGACAGAGCATCATAAGTCTTTAAGGCGAGTGCCTTACCCTTGGTATTCCTTGCTGCCAAACTTAAGACTCCTGACTCTCAGGCGGATAAGGGAATGAGAAAACAAATCTTGCGCCGCCTAATTCTCTGCCTTCATCACATATGATCGTCTGACCGTGACCTGCAAGGATCTGCTTACAGATGTAAAGACCCAGACCGAAACCTTCAGCCTTTCTGGAAGGATCTGCCTGATAGAAGCTCTCGAAGATCCTCTGTCTCTTGGATTCCTCAACGCCTGCGCCTGAGTCTTCTACTGAGATGATTACCTTTCGAGCCTTCGGATTAGTCTCTGTGGATATCTTGATCTCACCGTTTTGAGGTGTGAACTTGATAGCGTTTGTGATGATGTTGATGATTACTCTGCAGAGCTGCTGGGCCTCACCGTATACCATGATGCCCGGACCGGGATCCAATGACTTGATGACCCTGATCTGCTTATCCGTAAGCTGTGCTTCAAGGTTATCAACGATGTCGTTGATCATGTCATTGATATTGAATTCTTCCATCATGTCAGGATCAGGGTGCGAGAGCGAAGATGCTTCTGTCATCTGCGTTACGAGTGTTCTGATTCTGTCAGTCTGCTGTTTGATGAGTTCAAGATAATGAGGCTGCTTCTCTTCCGGAATGGTACCGTCGAGCATGGCAGTTACAAAACCATTGATAGATGTAAGCGGAGTTCTGATATCGTGAGCAATGGATGAGATGAACATCTCTCTGTCGTGTTCCTGGTTCTCAAGCGATTCGATCATCCTGTTAACCGTACGTCCCATCTCGGTAAACTCAGATGATACGGACAGTGTCGTGAAATCGTTTGGATCTGAATACTTGGGGCTTACACGGACTGAATAGTCACCTTCAGCAACCTTGGAAATAGCCTGTGAGATATCCTTAACAGGCATAAGGCTGAAGTATACGAATACCGCGTAAAGAATGATGGCGATTACCATGGCGATCATGGCAGGAATGAAGATTACGTTGATATACTCCGCGAAAGTTGCCTCGGTACCTTCACTGTTGCTTACGATAACAAAATAAGGTGTACCGGTAATTCTGACGCAGCTTATGGAGATTACTCTTCCTGTATTGTTAGAACCGATCCTCGCATAACCTGCAGCATCAGCCACAGTAAGAAGATCGAGCACGTCCTGCTGAATGATACGGACAGGAGCATCATCAGAGGTTATAAGATTATCCTGCACATCCATGACGAGTGAATTGCGGCAGATGATCTTACCATCCTTGTCCGTAATATAAACCGAACCACTTGAACGGTAGGTCTGTGAATTTACAAACCTGTCGACAATTCTGGAATTCTTGAAATTATCTGTTCCGTCGTCATTGACTGCATACTCAAACGGAACGTCCTGAAGTGCAGCAATTGAGGTTATATCAGATGCCAGATCGTTTGCGGCATCCTGTGTACCTGAATCAACCCTTAAAATAAGGTTGTTGTACATATTCTCATAGGAAAGGAACAACAAGACTGCAAATACAATCAATGTTGCAAGCACGAGAAATGAAATCAGGAAAACGGCAAAGCCCGCCGATACTTGCTTACCGTCAGCCCTCGACGCCATAAAACTTACCTCGTCTCGAACTTATAACCCTTGCTCCAGACAGTCTTAATGCTCCAATTCTGCTCCCTGTCGGGATTCTCGATCTTCTCTCTGATACGCTTGATGTGAACGTCAACCGTACGTGATTCTCCGTAGAAATCATAACCCCATACATTCTCAAGGAGCTGCTCTCTTGTGAATACTCTGTTAGGGTTGGACGCAAGGAAGAACAGTAGTTCGAGTTCCTTGGGCGGCATATAGATCTCGTTACCGTCTACGCTTACAACGTAACGGATCTTATCAACTGAAAAGCCGGGATATGTAATAACGTCAGTAGCAACATCCTTGCTCTCTGTAGCAGCTGCTGCATTGTCACGCTTGTCTGTACGTCTGAGGACAGCCTTAACTCTTGCAAGGACTTCCTTAGGTTCAAACGGCTTCGGGATATAGTCATCAGCACCTAACTCAAGGCCGACGATCTTATCGAGTGTATCGGTTCTTGCTGTGAGCATGATAATCGGAACGTCTGAAGTCTTTCTGATCTCACGGCAGATGTCATTACCGTCCATACCGGGAAGCATGAGATCCAGGATTACGATATCAGGTGCGAAGGACTGGAAAGCGCCAACGGCCTTGTCGCCCTGCATGCATGTTGATACCTGATAACCCTCTTTCTCAAAGTAGAGTTTAAGAACTTCAATGATGCCCTGATCGTCGTCTACGAGCAAAACCTTATTAGCAGCCATTTGATCACCCCTGATAATAACTTCTTAGGTTTTTCCTTGTGTAACAGTGTTACTTTCCTTTATTCTTCGTCAGAAGCCATACTTCCGACGTCGAAATTGTTTATCTCGGCCGTATAAGAATCCAGATCAGTGAAGTTCTTATAAACCGATGCAAAGCGGACATAAGACACACGATCTATATCCTTGAGCTTTTGCATAATAAACTCGCCTATTTCTGACGAGGTTATCTCTTTGTTGAATCTCTGGTCGATGATGTGGGTAATATCAGAACAGATATTTTCCTTCACCTGCTGTGATACTCCACGCTTCTGACAGGCTACGTCAAGACTTCTCATGATCTTGTCTGCGTCAAAAAGCTGCTTGGTACCGTCTTTTTTGACGACCATTGGCTTAAGGCCTTCTATCTTCTCAATTGTTGAGAATCTGGCACCGCATACAAGACATACACGTCTTCTTCTGACAGCAAAACCATCATCGGTCGGTCTTGAATCAAGAACCTTGTCATCATTCGCGCCGCATTTGGGACAGATCACCGACTACTTACTCCTTAATCACTGTCCGTCCTTACCGAACATGAACCAAGGCTTAGCAGACTTCTGTGCCTTATCTTCAGCTGCCTGAGGAGCAACATTTGCCTGCGGTCTGCCACCCATCTGAGGCTGTACGGGAGCCTGCTGTACAGGAACCTGCTGAACGGGCATCTGCTGTACGGGAGCTGCCTGCTGAACAGGAGCAACCTGAGGCTGTACCGGTGCTACGGGAGCAGGTGCAGGTGCGGGCTGAGCTACTGACTCATCACCGAATCTGAAACCTGACTGAGGTCTCTGTACCGGAACCGGTGCAGGAGCGGGAGCGGGTTCAGCTGCTCTGGGTGTGTAGTCTGTTCTCGGCTGAGGAGCAACAGGCTGTCTAGATGAAATCAATGTAGGATTCTCTCTGGAGAGAACTGATGTGCTTGCTCTGTGACCAGCGGAAGCATTAACTGTTCCGTCGAAACCGGAAGCGATAACTGTGATCATGAGCTCATCTTCGAGTGAATCGTCAACAACGGCACCAACGATGATCTCTGCTTCGGGAGCAGCTGCCTGACGAACGATGGATGAAGCTGCATCGATCTCTGAGAGACGCATTCCTCTTCCGCCTGTGAAGTTAAGGATAACACCTGTAGCTCCTTCGATTGTTGTGTCGAGGAGAGGTGAATTGATAGCCTGCTTAATAGCAACTGTAGCTCTCTCTTCGCCTGAAGCACGGCCGATACCCATGTGGCAGATACCTGCGTCCTTCATGACACGTGTAACGTCTGCCAAGTCGAGGTTGATAAGTCCGGGGATAGCTACGAGGTCAGAAATACCTGCGACACCGAACTTAAGTACCTGGTCTGCCATATTGAATGCTTCTTCGAAGCTTGTATTGTCATCAACTACGTCGAGGAGCTTATCGTTGGATACGATGATGAGGGAGTCAACGGACTTCTGGAGTTCTCTGATTCCGCGCTCTGCGTTAGCAGCTCTCTTTGCACCTTCGAAAGTGAACGGGCTTGTTACAACTGCAACTGTGAGGATTCCCATATCCTTAGCGATCTGAGCAACAACGGGAGCAGCACCTGTTCCTGTTCCGCCGCCCATACCGGCTGTGATAAAGAGCATGTCTGTATTTGAAATAGCCTCAGCGATCTCGTCTCTGGACTCTTCAGCGGACTTCTCACCAACACTCGGGTCAGCTCCGCATCCTAAACCTCTGGTAACCTTCTCGCCGATCTGGATCTTGATCTCAGCCTTGTTGCGTGCAAGAGCCTGATTGTCAGTATTGATCGCGATGAACGTGACGCCCTGAACACCACTCTCGACCATTCGGTTTACAGCGTTACTTCCGCCGCCACCTACACCGATTACCTTAATGCTTGCAACATTAGATTCGTCCATTGAATAGCTGTGCTTGCTCTCAGACATCCTTCTGTTCCTCCATACGTATAGACTTTGTAATTACAACTCAAAAATAATTTCTTGATTAAAAATATAATTAACCATTCAAAATTTTAACCCAAAGAGAAGTTTCAATCAATACGGACAGCATTATTTAGTGTCCGAATGTAAAGAAACTTTCATATTTATATTAACATTAAATAGGCGAAATCAAGTATTTTTATTAGTATTCCCTGAAAGTATATTCATCGCCTGTCATATCAAGCGCACCGTCCACGGTAACCTTGTCGAAAGCATCGGCATTAAACGCATACAAAAGCCAAGCCATGTCGTTGCCGATCGAATCCGTGCTGTTGAGTTTTATCTGGATCAGGTTGCCGGATGGTGAATAGATCGTCAGGAAAATGTATCCGCTCGGAAGGATTCTTACCTCCGAAGTATTCTCGAACATGCAGTAATCACCGCCAACGCTGGCATTGTCAGCTGCAAGAATGGCACCAAGAACGATGATCGCCTTCTTGTAATCGTTCATGTTGGAAATCTTTACACGCTTGCCTAATTCGGCTGATGTGATGTTAAGTCCGCAGATAACGGGCTGAACGGTTCTCTTTGAGTCAAACGAAGAAAGTTCAAGGACGATTCCGTCTTTGTCCAGAGCTGCATATCCGTCAGGTGTTCTGACATAGCAGACCTTGCTTCTCTCCTTGATCGTGATGTCAACGGTGGAAGGAAGTCTTATGGAGATCCTGATGTCCTCGATATAAGGGTTTTCCTTCTTGATACGCTCTTCGGTCTTACCGTAGTTGAGTCTGATAATATCAAAGATGTTTCCGCTTACGCCGCTCATCAGGTGGGCATCGTACTCCAATCCTACCTCTTTGAGAACTTCCTGGTCAGAGAGAACGATATTTCCCTCAACGTGTGCGTTTCTTACCCTGAACGCAGGCAGGAACATAACGAGCGCAACCATGATGACCAATGCAACCGCAAGGCAGATGATGACTATGCTCTTTGTATTGAGAGGAATGATCTCAGCAAGTGATTTCTGCTGAACAGGCTCAGGTCTTTTTCTTGCAACCCTTTCCCTGTTTGCCGGAGCAGACTTAGCAGGCTTTTTGGAGTGTTCCTTCTCCTGCTCATCCGGTTCTTCTTCAGCGTCTTCGTTCTCTTCGTCTTCTTCAGATTCCTCATCTTCTTCGGTATCTTCTGAATTCTCTGAATCTTCAGACTTCTCAGCAGCTTCGGACTCTTTGTCCTCTTCTTTATCGGAACCGGATTCTTTTTCCTTGTCCCTGTTTTCTTCAGATTCCGGCTTACTCTTTTCTTCCTTGTCATCGGAATATTCAGTATCTTTGGACTTTTCTTCGGATTTATCTTCAGATTTTTCTTTGGATTTGTCTTTGGAGTTATCAGCCTTACGCTCTACGAAAAGGCTCTCTTTGGCAGCATTATCAGAAGGCTTTTTCTTTCGCGCCTTCTTATCGGACTCTTTCTCAGGAGACTTGGCAGACTCATCTGAAGCTTTGTCTTCCGATCCGCCGTCCTCACCGAATAATCTGTCTAACTCATTATCATCCATGGCTACTATTGTATCAGTTTATGGATTATTCCCAAGCGCTGCCTTTATGGCGTCAGTGATCCTCTTGCCTGTATCAGTGATTGCAAGGCTCTCACTGGCTTTTCTGATCTCGTCCTGCTTTTTGGGATCATTGAGAAGATCAACCAGAATGCCTTCGAGCTTACCGGCCTTTACGTCTGCATCGCTGACTACGATTCCTGCGCCCTTTGACGCAAGAGAATTAGCATTATATGTCTGGTGATCGTGTGCCGCATACGGATAAGGAACCATTATTGCACAGGCACCTGTTGCAGTGATCTCTGCACAGGTAACCGCACCTGCACGGAGTATCGAGCAGTCAGCCGCAGACATATAGAGATCAGGCCTGTCGATGTATTCTCTTATCTCAAGATTTGGAATCTCATGAAGATCCGGAGTTATCTCAACGGAGTTATGCTTACCAACTGAGATAAAGAAGTGAATATCCTTGTATTCAGGCTTTTTGGCAATGTCGAAAACAAAATTTGTAAGTGTCGCAGAACCAAGTGATCCGCCCATGATGAAAACAAGTTTCTGATCAGGAGCAATTCCCAGTTCCTTTCTGGAATTTTCCTTTGTTCTGCCGAACATCATGCTTCTTACGGGGTTTCCGGTATAAACAACCTTCTTTGCTCTCGAGAAGATATCTTCCTGATTGGGAAAACCCGTCATTACAAGTGCTGCGCCGCGTGACAGGAACTTGTTTGCCCTGCCCGGGAAAGCGTTTGCTTCATGGATCATGATCGGCACACCGAGTTTTCTTGCAGCAGACAGGAGCGGACCGCTTACATATCCGCCTGTGCTGATAACACACTCGGGCTTAAAATCGTTGATTAATTTGATACACTGCTTTTTGCCGCGTTCCAAAGCACGGTATGCCTTGACCATTTTGGGAGAAGGCTTTGAAGGCAGCGGGAGCGCCTCAACATCTATGAATTCATAACCTGCTTTGGGTACAAGTTCACCCTCCAGACCAATCTTGCGGCCGGTGAATATAATTCTGCATGTATCGCCGTTTGCCTTGGCGTCTTCCTGGAGGAGTCCTGCAATTGCAAGAGCCGGGTTAATGTGTCCCGACGTACCGCCTCCTGTGATCATATAGCGTCTTTCCATTAAATCAAACTCCTGCTTTTGCAGCCTTGTTTTTAGCTGCAAGCTTTCTCTTTTTCTCCTGCGCGCGGAGAGTTCCGCTTCTGGATACTGACAGAATGAATCCATACGCGATGAGAAGTGAGATTTGCGCTGTTCCGCCGTAACTGATGAACGGAAGCGTAACGCCTGTAGAAGGAATGATCTGAAGCTCAACCGAGAAGTTCATCAGGACTTCGACAAATATCAGAGCCGTACATCCCGTTGCGATCGTTCTGGAGAATACGTCTTTGGCACGCCAGCAAACCCGCAGGCACATCAGGAACATCACCAGATATATCAGCATCAGGAGCACTCCTCCGACGAAGCCCGTCTCCTCCACATAGATTGAGAAAATATAGTCGTTCTGAGCCTCAGAAACGTAATTGTATTTAGATCTGGAGTTTCCTAAACCGACACCCCACATTCCGCCTGAACCGAGAGCATTATGAGCGTTATCAACCTGACGCGTATCGTCCTTTGTGAGTGTGCTCTCCTCCTCTTCTTCCGCTTCTTCATCAGCATTGTAGATCTGGATACGTTTGAAAACGTGTGCGTAGTTTCTCATGATCCTGTCTCTGGTGTCAGAGGGCATTACGGCAAGAGCAACAGAACCAAGCGCAGCGCCTAAAAGGCCGAGAGTAAGAAGTCCCACGAGCCATGATTTAAGCGGAATCTCTGAAACAAGAGCGCACATGAAAATGACGGCACCGATAATGATGAAGCACGAAACGTGCGGCTGGAGAACGATGACGAAGTCGACAAGGATCGCGAGCAAAACAGGAATAAGGAAATCTCTCATGGTTGCCCATGCAACTCTCGCGAGATCTCCTTTAGGAGTCTTTAATCTGCCTTCAGCTTTGAGTTTTTCCAGAGTAGCGCGGTAACCTGCAAATGCAACGATCAAAGCAACCTTGATGATCTCCGAACTCTGCAGCTGGATGGGTCCGATGTTGATCCAGCGGCTCGCACCGTGCTCACGTCCTACGCCCATGGCGAGCGTTAATACCGCAAGTCCCAAACTTACTGCATATGAGCCTATCGCTATCCACTTCTGCTTAAAGAAATCGATCGGAATAAAAGACACGATGAGCATAAGAACGATTCCGACGACCGTAAATCTTATCTGTCTTACAAGGAACCATGAAGAATCCTGGAACTGACCGTATGCGTCAGGACCTGATACGGAGTAAAGAACGATGAGACCGAACACGATTATGACGAAGATCATCAGGATCATCGGAATATCCGCTGATCTTACAGCCTTCTCGATTGCAGCAGCATTTAACGCCGGAGTCTGCGCAGGCTTCGGAGGTTCGATGAGGCTCTCGATATCAGTTACGACGGCCTTCTTCTCCTCAGGTGAATCAGTTTTCTTATTCACCTTCATATCCGGAATAATATGTTTGGCCTTGTCAGGCATTTATCACGCGTTTCCTTTCTCGATAAAATCCTTTGCAACCTTCTCAAAACCGAAGCTGTGTGAAGCCTTGAAAAGTATTGCGTCACCGTCTCTGACAAAACTTGTGAGATGTCTTGCGACATCTTCTGTATCCTTACATTTTACTATTTCGAGCTTCATATCAACCATATGAGCTCCCTTGATAAAATCATCAGCGTTATCGCCCGTTATGAACACTCTGTCGAAGTCATAGGAAGCGCATGCCTTACCTGTTAATTCGTGAAGTCCGGGAGCCTGCTTGCCGAGCTCGAGCATTCCACCCAGAGCCAGAACCTTACGGTGCCCCTTTGCCTTGCGGGAGAAATTAAGGAAAGCATTTTCCATGGATTCGGGAGATGCGTTATAAGCATCGTTCATAACAAGATATTTCTTCGTCTCAGTGATTGCGCCTCTGCCGTCCATGGCGCTTCTGTTGCTGATGGTATCAGCGATTTTCTTCTGCATCTCAGGTGTCTTTGTAATACCCATCATGTATGCGCAGAAGATTGCAAACAGAGCATTTCTGATATAGCTCTCGCCGTACATCCTGATGTCGAGAGGCAGTGAGAATTCGGATCTTACGCCCATTCTGTTGAGGCTTACGCCGAATGACATTCCCGTCTCTGTCTCCTTAACTCCCGTTGCGGATACGACCAAAGGACAGGGAAGATCGTCGTCATCTCTTACCTGGATGCCGGCGATGAAATTGTTGATCGGAAGCTCCTTGACGCATGTGTCGAAAAGCTTTCTGTCGTCGCTGTTTACCGCGACGATTCCGCCGTCCGTGAGGCCTTCGCAGATCTCCATCTTAGCCTTCATGATGTTATCTTTTGTCTCAAGGATCTCGATGTGTGAATAGCCGATGTTAGTGATAATGGCGATGTCGGGACGTGCGATCTTTGTCAGATATGAGATCTGGCCAAGACCTCTCATTCCCATCTCAACGACGATAACTTCAGAATCTTCGGGAGCAGACAAAATGGTCTTGCTCATGCCGATCTCATTGTTGTTATTCTTTTCCGTTGAATGAACCTTAAGACCTGTCTTGAGGACTTCGGTGATCATAGTCCTTGTGGATGTCTTACCTACTGAACCGGTAACGGCGATAACCTTGCAACCGAGCTTGAATCTGTAGTGATTTGCGAGAAGTCCCAAAGCCTGGATAGTGTCGTTTACGATGACTGCAACAGCACCCTTGGGCACTGCACTCTCATCATTTGTAAGAAGCGCGCATGCTCCGCGTTCCATTGCTGTTCCAAGGAATTTGTTTGCATCAAAATTCTCACCCGGAAGAGCGATAAAGAGTTCGCCCTCTTTTATTGTTCTTGTATCTGTTGATACACCCTTTACTTCTATTGAAGTTGCGAAAACGATCTCATCTGTTTTAGAGATCAGTTTGCCGCCAACAGCTTTCTTGACTTCCTCAAGTGTAAACATCATATTCCTTCCCGCTCTTCTACTGCGGCTCTTGCATGCTCGCAGTCATCGAAATGTATAGTCTCATTGGCAAAGATCTGATAGTCCTCATGACCCTTGCCTGCAATAAGTACAGTGTCACCCTTCTGTGCCATGTTTACAGAGAGCTTTATCGCCTTGCTTCTGTCAGGCTCGATCTCATATTTACCCTCTGTTTTTGAAATGCCCGTGACGATATCAGCAATGATCGCGTCAGGCTCCTCATTTCTCGGATTGTCCGATGTGATGATCGTGTAATCAGACAGATTGCCTGATACCTCACCCATCTCAAAACGTCTTGTTCTTGCTCTGTTTCCGCCGCAGCCGAATACAGTGATGATGCGTCCCTCGGTATACTCCTTGAGAGTATGAAGAACGCTCTCGAGCGCTGCTGCGTTATGAGCATAATCAACGAGGATATTTACGCCGAAATTGTTTTCGACGGGCTGCATTCTGCCGGGAACGCTGATGTTCTCCAGAGCAGTCTTAACAGCATTTATATCAATGCCTTCTTTGTAAGCCGTGCAGATGGCGCAGAGAGCATTGTAAACATTGAATTTGCCGGGGAGAGCTACAAAGATGTCGCCCTTATAGTATTCGGAATCAAGTTCGAATACCGTACCCGTAACGTGACCTCTTCTATCAGGTCTTAAGTTCTTTGCAACGAAATCTGCATCACCGTCGATGCCGTAAGTAATAAGCTCAACCCTGCCATTGCAGTAATCAGTTACTCTGTCAGCGATTGCGCAGTCAACATTGAGGATTCCGGTATCACAGATATCGAAGATCTTGAGTTTGCATGAAATGTAATCTTCCATGTCAGGATGCTCGTTGGGAGCGATGTGATCTTCATAAAGATTCGTAAAAGCGGCAGTCCTGTATCTGATGCCTCTTACGCGGTCAAGCTTCAAACCCTGTGAGGATACTTCCATAACGAGAGCTTCGGAAGACTTACCGACCATGTCGCTCATCATGCTGTAGAGATCGCGGGATTCGGGTGTGGTGTGTGCTGCGTGAATCTTCTCTCCTGCAATGATATTGCATACGGTTCCGATCAGGCCCGTCTCCCTGCCTGATTCCTCCAATATGGCTCTTAACATAAAAGCCGTAGTGGTCTTACCCTTTGTACCGGTAATTCCGAATACGGCCAGCTTGTTTTCAGGATGATCATAAAAGTTAGCGCATAAGTCAGACAGATGCTTGTGGGTATTCTCTATCTCAACAACTGTAAGATCATACTGTTCTGAGAGACTTATGAAATCAGCGTCGGGCATGCCTTCACGATCTGTGTCGATAACAAGGGCAGATGCTCCCTGTGCGGCAGCCTTGGCTGCAAATGTGTGGCCGTCAACCGTGAAGCCCTTAACGCAGACGAAAAGGGAACCGTTTATAACCTTGCGGGAATCAAACTCAACAGAAGCTATCTCCTTATCAAGAGAGCCTGAAATAAGCCTGTATTCTATGTTGTTCAGAACGCTCTCGAGCAGCATATCTGTCTCCCTTGTCAGTGTTGTAATTCTGCAACTTCTTTTAGCCCATTTATATTAAAACAAAAAGTAAGAAGTCCTATGTGGCAAAAAGAATGAAATTATCGCTAAGGCATCAAATTTGTTTGTGCGTGAAATGACTTAATCGTCATCATCGTCGTTATCCGGCGGCAAAGCATCCACTCTGCCATCCTCTCCGCCTGCACCGCCTGTTGTGTTCTGCGGAGCCTCCGTAGGCTGCGTAAACGTCGGGCTGACAGTATTCGAGAGCTTAACGTAAATGATGTCTCCCGCATATACGGTCGTACCTGATGCAACGCTCTGTTCGTAGCATAATCCTTCGATATCGCTTTCCTTGTCGATCTTGCAGTTGAGGTTGAGCTTAAGGCATGCCTCAATGCACTCGATGGCTGACATTCCGGCCATGTTAGGCACACGGGTAGTAAGCCACTGGTCCTTGGTAACGCCACTCGGATAGAGAACAACGATACCCGTCTTATAAAGTGTGTTCGTATAGTCAGGATGTGTTGTTGCAACAATCGTGTCAGGAGTCATGTCCATTGTTCCGTAGAGTGTGGAAAGACCGTTTACTGAGATTCTGGATGCCGCACGTGAAGCAGGCATTCCCTCTACTTCCTGGACGTACCACTGCTTGAGGAGCTGATCGTATTCTTCCGATGTGAATCTTCTCTCAACACCCATGTATGAGAGTGTTCCTTCAACGATCTTTGCAGCTGTTGAAGCAGCGGAGGATGAACCGACCGAGAAATCCCTCGGCTTGTTGATAACTACGAGAACCGCGATCTTAGGGTCATAAGAAGGTGCGTAGCATGAGAATGAGAGCACGTGAGCGCCCTTAAGTTCACCAACGTCGATGGTGGATGTAGATGTCTTACCAGCTACTGAATAACCTGCAACCTTACCTGCTGAACCTGTACCGTCGGATACAACGCCTTCCATCAGTTTCCTTACCCGCTTGCATGTATTCTCAGAGAACACGGTACGTACAACCTCAGGCTCAACCTCATCGATGATGTTGCCTTCAGGATCTGTGATGTACTTAACGATGTGAGGAACAAGGAGGTCTCCTCCGTTGATTATCGCGCAGTATGAAGTGATCAGCTGGATCGGGGTAACTGTTGAAGATTCGCCGTATGCCAAAACCGACATATCGACAACGGTCGGCTGAGCGTGGAAGATTCCCTTACCTTCAGCAGGGAGATCGATACCGGTCTTATCGTAGAAACCGAGCATACGGACGTATGAATAGTACTTGGTAAGTCCGATCTTCTGAGCGAGCTGTGTGAAGACAGGGTTGCATGAATTCTCGAAAGCCTTCTCGAGAGTCTCAACACCGTGGTTATAACCGCCTGACTTCTGGAGCCAGCAGGAGATCGTGTGCTTGGATGAGAGCTGTACAGGTTCATCGCTGAACGTGTCATCTTCTTTCGCGAGGTTCTCCTCAAAAGCCATGCATGTCGTAAGAGCCTTGAATGTTGAACCCGGCTCGTATGTATCTGAAACACATCTGTTACGCCATGCATTTGCCATAACGTACTGAACCTTTTCATCAGCACTTAAGTAATTCCATGCTTCTTCGCCGGTTCCGAAAGGCTTTGCATAAGGATCGTTCAGGTCATAGTTAGGAAGAGATACCATTGCGTAAACAGCACCTGTATAAGGGTTCATTACGATAGCGCAGACACCGTCGATAGGATCGTACTTCTCGTATGCTTCTTTTGCTGCTTCTTCCGCAATTCTCTGGATACTGATGTCGATGTTGGTAACGATGTTGTTGCCATCGGATACAGGGATGGATGTAGCATCGGAATAAGGCAGAACGCCGCCCGTGATTTCATCTGTCTCTGAATATCTGTATCCGTCTTCACCGGACAATACATTGTTGTAATAAGCTTCAAGACCGTAAAGGCCGTTAAGGCTTACACCATCATTTTTAGCGTAACCGATTACCTGGGATGCGAGGCTTCCGTAGTTATAGTATCTCTGCGGAACCGCTACGAAACCGAAGCCCTTTACCTTGTTGTCCTTAAGGAATTTCTCGAATGCTTCCTTCTTCTCAACCGGGACATTCTTAATGATGTCACAGCCTTCAACATTGTTTCTCGGATCGTCCTTGTCTGTTGCATCAACAGGAATAATGGAATCGATCTTCTCATAATCGACTCCGAGATAATTAACTACAGCCTGCATTATTTCCTCACGCGTAATGAGTGTGGATGTAACCATTTTAGGAGAGCAGATAACCGTATAGTCGTATGTATTGGAAGCCAGCGGAACGAGATTGGAATCGTAGATCATTCCTCTGCTGGCAGAGTATGTCATGAGTGTCCACTGCTCATCAGCAGCTGCTCTGGCATACTTGTCGTAATCAGTAACAGTTGTCTTATAAAGACTGTATGCACAATAACCGAAATAAGCAACAACCGCTACCGTAACAACAGCGATCCAAACCTTCGCAAATGTTGCAGAGCTGATCCTGCGTTCCTTTTTAGGCTTGGGCTGTTCAGTCTCCTGCTTCTCTTCTGCAGGCTCCTGTGACTGGATTTCCTGGCGCTTCTCTTTACGGATCTTTGAACCCATCAAGGGCCCCTTGTTATTACTTATCGGGGTGTGCTGCATAGTAATCAGCCAATGCATCCTTGGAATCCTTGTACGCTTCGTCATTGATTCCGTCGGTGTTATAGTTCTTTGTTGTACGTAATGAATCCGTGTTAGGGATCGGGAGATTGATTACCTGATTCTGGTTAGGATCCTGCATTCCGAGAGCAATAGCCTGTGCACGGATAACATCCATATCCGTAACGCCGTTAGCATTCTCTTCTGCGTTTACGATCTCTCTTTTAACTGAATTGATCTGGTCCTTGAGATTTGAATTGTCTCTTGCGAGCTCTGAGATCTCAGTCTGGGGATACAGAAGGAGCATTACAAAGCAACCCATTAGAATTACGAGGAAGATCGACAGAACCGTCTCAAAAAGCTTTCTTCTGGTAAGTCTTCTTGTCTTTTTCTTCTGCTCGCGCTTAGCGTCTGCATCCTCATGTTCCATAGCGTATTGAACGGTCCTCTCATGAACATCTTCGTATGAAAAATAATCTTCAACGTGATCTTCAATATCGAGAGGTTCGTCTTCAATTACGAGTGTCTCATGGGGAATTACTTCTCCATCTTTGAGGATAAGATTTGTCTTACCTGCAGACAGCACCTCACGGAGCGTCTCGTCGTTCGCTCCGATCTCAAAGCTATTCGCTTTTCTTCTTGATGCTACTGCCATTTATTTCTTTCCTCTATGTTAATCAGTTGTACTGTTCGTTATCGTTTCTCTCAAATACTCTAAGCTTCGAACTTCTTGATCTCGGGTTGATCTCGATCTCTTCTTCCGTAGGTTCGATCGGCTTCTTTGTAATTACCGTTCCGAGTGATTTCTTACCGCAAACGCATACAGGGAAATCACGGGGACATGTGCAGGGGCTTTCAGCCTTGCGGAATGCTTCCTTAACGATTCTGTCTTCCAGTGAATGGAATGAGATTACGCAGAACCTTCCGTTAGGTTTAAGCTTCCTGATACCGTCTGTGAGCAATGACTCAAGTCCGGAAAGTTCGTGGTTTACTTCGATCCTGATAGCCTGGAAGCATCTCTTTGCGGGATGCTGGTCCTCACCTCTTCCGTGACCCGGCATATATTCCTTGATTGCATTTGCGAGTTCCGTTGTTCTGTAGAAAGGCTTTGTCTTTCTTCTCTCGACGATACCGTCTGCGATTCTGCCTGCGTGATGCTCTTCGCCGTATTCTCTGAAGATTCTCTCAAGCTCATCTCGGGAATACTTATTAACTACTTCAGCAGCCGTAAGCCATTCGTCAGGATCCATTCTCATGTCGAGAGGGCCGTTCTTCATATATGAGAAGCCTCTCTCAGCTGTATCGAGCTGATATGAAGAAACACCGAGGTCTGCCATGATGCCGTCAACCTTGTTGCCGATCTTAAGCGTTCTGATGATGTCATCAATATCCTTATAATCAGACTTTACAGGGATCCAGTTGATGCCCTCAAAGCACTCTCTTCTCTCCATGCATGCAGCAAGTGCAGCATCATCTTTATCGATTGAGATCAGGATTCCCTGACCCTTCATTCTTCTTGCTATCTCTGCACTGTGCGAACCGCCGCCGGCAGTACAATCGACATAAATACCACCCGGTCTGACATTAAGGTTGTCGACCGTCTGATAGAGCAATACCGGAATGTGGTCAAAATCAGAGACCTTCAACATAATACTTCGTCTCCAATCCTTCTATGCCGCTGAGGTCATGATCCTCATTGTCATAGAAATTCTTAGTGCAGATGTCCAACTTACCATCATCGTTAAATACGCAGATCTCGTCACCGGGCTTAGCACCGATCCTCTCCCAGAGCTCGCTGTTAACGGAGATTCTTCCCTGTGAATCAACATTCACTTCGCAAGCCTCACCGATAATGGCTCTCTTGATCTTACGGGCATTAGGATCCATTGTATTAAGCTTTCCGAGCTGAGCCTTAACGACTGTCTCAAAATGAACCTTTGAGTAAACGCAAAGATAACCGACATCAAGGCTGTTTGTTACAACAACCTCGGCGCCAAGCAAATCTTTCTGCTTTGAAGGAATGAAGAATCTTCCCTTCGCGTCTACCTTCTTAATGTCTCTCATCCTGAGTCTCTTAAAACTTGAATTTGTGGTAAAGTGAGGATCACGGCCTTATTTCAGCCACTTTCCTCCACCAGAGTGGGAAATATCTCCCTTAATCACCACACAACTGTATTTTATTCGTAACATTCTTTTAACGCAAGGGGTTTTTTGTAATTTTTCGGAAATTTGTAAAAAAAATTTTCCACCGCATTTGACAGGTGTCAGTGTCCGGACAAATCTCTTACAGTTGAGCGGTTTTGTGTATGAAAACACATGTAACTTCCAAAGCCTTTTGCCACAGATATCTCACGGGTTTGCCACATGTCATAAACGTGGTGGATGAGAGTGGTGGAAATAACATTAAAGTGGAGGAAAAAGGACGGATTTTCATAAAAAAGGCGGCTACGCTGCCGCCCCATGTAATCTTTTACTTAACTTCCTTATATTCCGGATACGAAGGTATCGCTCCCTTGCGCTGTACGCTTATTGCACTGAAGCGGTTGGCAAAGTCCAGACACTCCTTTATTACGGAGAGCGGACAATCCGAGAAGTTCCCCTTCCCTGTTCCAAGCGTTCTGAGTTTCCACATGAACGATCCGATAAAGCCGTCACCTGCACCAGTGGTATCGATTGCATTAACCGCAGGGCACGCAGAAGAAACACTGCCGGCAGCAGTATATGCATCAGCGCCGTCTTTGCCTTTGGTAAGAATTACGAGTTTTACATTACCGGTAAACAGAACAGGCAGCGCCTCATCGATAGAAGCTGTTCCCGTAATGAACTCGAGTTCTTCATCAGATATCTTCAATATGTCGCAGTCCGGAATGAATTCCCAGATAACACGCTTCAGTTCATCCCTGTCATCCCAGAGCATGAATCTCAGGTTGGGATCGAAACTTATGAGCGCGCCCTGTCTCCTTGCGATGGTTATCGCTGCGCGGTGCGCATCCTTCATTGGGAAATCACCAAGTGAAACGCTGCAGAAATGCAGACAGTAACAGCTGTCAAACATCTCGCCCGTAACCTGTGACGCATCGAAAAGCATGTCGGCAGAAGGGTTACGGTAGAACGAGTATGTATTCTTGCCGTCTCTTGTCTGGCTCACAAACGCGAGCGCGGTATTCGCTGCAGATGTATAAGAGATACACGACGTATCTACACCTGCTTCATTCAGCGTTCTGGTTATCAGATCACCAAAGGGATCGGAACCGAGCTGTGTGATCATGCGCGCCTTGCCGCCGAGCCTTGAATAAGCACCGCATACGTTTGCAGGTGCACCGCCCGGAGCCGGAGAGAATGCTCCCACTTCGTAGAATTCGCAGCCCTTCTTATCAGGAATGAAATCTATCAGGGCTTCACCGATGGCAACGAGCGTATCGTTAAGTCTCAACGTAGTAACCGCAGCCGAAGCGCCGCTTGATGCTACTCTCACCTGATGGTATTCGGGATAGAATCTGGTCGACAAGACATATCGACCGTCATTTATATATACTTCCAATGAAGATACATCAGCAATGATCTTAATTGATTCGAGGCTATCGAGTTTTACCTTTCGAGCTGTTCTGCCACAACCTTCATCATTTGTGAAATGCATGCTGAATATGCCCTCGGATTTATTCCATGTCAGCTCAACTCCGGAAACCGAGAGAACAAATTCAGATTCAAATCCCGATGCATTAATCTCGAAAGGAAGTCCTTCCCACACTTCACCTTCAACAGGCTTCGTATTCTTCTTAAGCGCAGATAATTCGCGGATGGGATTCTGCAGGATCTTGCCGTCAGGTCCGACGCTTAATTCACGGGGCAATGTAAGGCAGTGTTGCCAGCCGAGTTCCGTTGTGGGATTTGAATAAGAATCATCACCTATTCCCATCCAGCCGATAAGAAGTCTTCTGCCGTCAGGTACAACGAAAGTCTGGGGTGCATAAAAATCGAAGCCGTAATCGAACTCTTCAAAATCAGAGAGCTTATCACCGTCAACAGTAAAATATCCGCTTTGGAAGATATTCTGCATACGGAATTCTTCACGTGTTACTCCCTGAGGACACAGAGCCAGGAATTTCTTATCACCGAGAGTGAACATATCGGGGCATTCCCACATGAATCCCATGTCAGGAACAGAGAGACATCCCTTGTATTCAAACGAATCAGACGAAGATCCTTCATAGAGCAGGACACAGCCTTCATCATCAACCGTACGTGCACCAAGCACCATCTTGTAAACGCCGTCTTCGATCCACACCTTCGGATCTCTTACGTGGCATGAACAAAAAGACGGATAATCCTCATTGCGCAAAAGAACTTTCTTTGCAGACATTGAAGCAGCGTCAGATGAGGTTACCTTAATGACATTCGCTCCCCTGCCCTCTAAGACATAGTCGAAATCACCGTCTTCCATGACGTTACCGGTATAGAAGAATTCAACGTGATCAGTGAACGTTATTGCACAGCCTGAGAAAACGCCGTCCCTGTCTTCAGAAATATCAGGATTTAATACGATGCCCTTGTACTTCCATGACAGGAGATCTGAACTTACATAATGACCCCAGCAGCGTGTTGCCTCACCACGGGAAGTTCCGGGAGAATACTGAAAATACACATGGTAGAAGCCGTCGAAATAACACAGGCCGTTCGGATCGTTAAGCCATCCTTCGGGCGCTTCGATATGAAGATTCTGTCTCCATTTCTTCTCCATGTGATTCCTCCGCTAAGTTATTTTCCGCGATATCGAATAGTTCAGGATGACACCGAAGGCAAGGAAGTTGATCAGCATTGACGTACCTCCCAGGCTGATAAACGGCAGCGGGATACCTGTAATAGGCAGAAGTCCTACGGCCATACCCATGTTCTCGATAAAGTGGAATGCAAAATATCCGGTAAATCCGGTAATCGTATAAGAGGCGGTTTTCGACGGGATCTTGGCAGCAACGTAAAGACATCTGCACAGGAAGAAGAACGCCAGGATAATTACCGTTGTCGTTCCGATGAATCCCATGTGCTCTGATATTGCCGCAAAGATAAAGTCACTCTCCTTAACCGGAACGCTCGTTAAGATGCCCGTATGGTTACCTGCGAGTCCGCCGGAAGCGATGGCTGCCTTGGACTGCATGAGGTTATACTCGGAACGCGGGTCTGAACCCTGGAACGCGAGCGATAAGATACGGTCTTTCTGATAGGGCTTTAAGTAGAATGTCCAGACTGCCGGAATAACGATAACAACAACGGACGAGAATGCGAGCAGGAAGTATCTGTAACGCACTCCCCACGCAAAGAGCATGCATACGAATGTAAATACGATAACCATCGCAGTACCGAAGTCAGGCTGCAGAAGGATGAGGAGCATCGGAGGCGCATAGACTGCAGCCATGATTCCGAAGCCTTTGAGTACCGTGTATTCCTTATTGGCCATCCTGTCGAATATATCAGCGGCAACCATGATGAGACCGAGCTTTGCGAGCTCGGACGGCTGGAAGTTACCGATTACCGGAAGATTGAGCCATGAATCGGCGCCCCATGTTCCGGCCAGAGAATAGCCGTCGATCGGGACAAGGATCAAAAGGAATAATGATGCCGCATAGATCAAACGTCCGATGATCTTCATGAAGTGTGAATCGAGGACACTCAGGACCATGGCACCAATGATTCCGGCAACAGTAGCTACTACCTGTCTGTAGTAGTTGCCGGGATAGGCTGAATAACCTTTGGATAATACTCTCTGAAGAACGTAAAGGCCGATTATCGTCATTGCCAAAATAGGCACAACAAGATAATAGTCAACGGTCTTAAGACCGTCTCTCCCGCGAAGTCTTACAACGCCGGAACCAGCCTTATCCATTATTTATTCTTCTTTCCGCCTTCTGCTTCCTCATAGAGTTTTGCAGGGAACGGTCTCTTCTCAAATCTCTTTGCTCTTGCATAAGCAATGTAAAGAAGTGCTGCAACAACAAAGATGAGTGATAAGAGC
>JAEEGJ010002830.1_pt1 | contig 76838 bp, 70 predicted proteins | sample 8958761 | NCBI WGS metagenome assembly JAEEGJ01 (sample SAMN16246546, study PRJNA631951) | gut metagenome | biome: gut microbiome; feature: rumen; material: RS-attached | host: Bos | place: Iran: Karaj | collected 2018-10 | reverse complement strand
CCTCGCTGGGCACGATGGCCGAGGGCGCCAAGACCGGTCCTGCCGTGAAGACCATCAAGCTGCTGGCTCAGTCGACCGGCGAGTTCACCCGCGAAGAGCTGAAGAAGTCTGCCAAGTTCGCCTGGACTGACAAGGCCAAGGCCGAGATTGCCGCAGCTAAGGGAGGAAGTGGTGAGTCCGAACAGACTGGAAATTCCGGCAACAGCGGTGGCAACAGCGGTGGCAGCGGTTCGATTACCACTGGCGTAGCGGCTCCGACCATTGGCGGTGAGGCAGCGTTCACCACGTCGACACAGGTGACCATGAGTGGTCCTGACGGCGCAGAGATTCGCTACACCACGGACGGATCAACTCCTACGGCCAGCAGCACGCTGTACACCGAGGCCATCACCGTGAGTTCGTCCGTGACTCTGAAGGCCATCGCCATCAAGGACGGCCAGTCGAGTGAGGTGACCACGAAGCAGTTCGTCAAGAGCGACGGCGGTGCCGACGATCCCAGCGGCTTCGAGGGAGCGTAGTCTAAGAATGAAAAAATGAAAGAATTAAAAAATGAAAGGGTTGGTCTTCGGACCGACCTTTTAAAAGGTAAAAAAGGTAAAAAAGTAAAAAGGTAAAAAATGAGGTGGCTTTCCTTTTGACGGGAATGCCACCTCATTATATTGCGGTGTGCTGATGTTAATAGCTGCGGGCGATGATGACGCGGTACTTGGCGGGTTTGCCGCTGACCATGTCGACGCCGGGAGTCTGTTCGTAGGCGAAGGGCACGCAACGGATGGTGGCCTGCGTCTCTTCCTTGATCTGAGCCTCGGTCTCGGCAGTGCCGTCCCAGTGGCAGAGGAAGAATCCGCCGTCCTTGACGCGCTCCTTGAACTCCTCGTAGTTGTCGCACTCGTAGACGCGCTCGTCGCGATAACGGCGAGCCTTCTCGAAGATGTTCTGCTGGATTTCGTCCAAAAGTCCCTCAACGTACTCGGCGATGCCCTCCAGAGGACGTGTCTCCTTCTCCAATGTGTCGCGACGCATGACCTCGATGGTGCCGTTCTCCAAGTCGCGTGCACCCAGCACGAGACGAACGGGAACGCCCTTCAGCTCGTAGTCGGCAAACTTGAAGCCGGGACGCTTGTTGTCGGCATCGTCGAACTTGACGCTGATGCCTGCCTTGCGCAGCTTTTCGATGATGGGCTGCACGGCGCTGTTGACCTGCTCCATCTGCTCGGGCTTGGTGGCAATGGGGATGATGACCACCTGGATGGGAGCCAGACGCGGAGGCAGTACGAGACCGTTGTCGTCGGAGTGAGTCATGATGAGTGCACCAATCAGGCGGGTAGAAACGCCCCACGAGGTGGCCCAGACGTATTCGGGCTTGTTCTCCTTATTCAGATAGGTCACCTCGAAAGCCTTGGCGAAGTTCTGACCCAGGAAGTGCGAGGTGCCGCTCTGCAGCGCCTTACCGTCCTGCATCATGGCCTCGATGGTGTAGGTGTCCAGCGCACCGGCGAAACGCTCCGTCTCCGACTTCACGCCCTGCAGCACGGGAACGGCCATCCACTCTTCAGCGAACTTGGCATAGACGTGCAGCATCTTCTTGGCTTCCTCCTCGGCCTCCTCGCGGGTGGCATGAGCCGTATGGCCCTCCTGCCACAGGAACTCAGAAGTACGCAGGAAGGGACGCGTGCGCATCTCCCAGCGCATGACGTTACACCACTGGTTGCACATGAGGGGCAGGTCGCGCCACGACTGGATCCAGTTCTTGTAGGTGTTCCAGATGATGGTCTCAGAGGTAGGACGGATGATGAGCTCTTCCTCGAGCTTGGCAGCGGGGTCGACCACAACGCCACCGTCGGCGGCCTTCAAACGATAGTGGGTCACGACGGCACACTCCTTGGCGAAACCCTCGACGTGCTCGGCCTCGCGAGAGAGGAACGACTTCGGAATCAGCAGGGGGAAATAGGCGTTCTGGGCACCCGTCTCCTTGAACATCTTGTCCAACTGTTGCTGCATCTTCTCCCAGATGGCATAGCCATAGGGCTTGATGACCATACATCCACGAACGGCCGACTGCTCGGCAAGGTCGGCTTTGACTACGAGGTCGTTATACCACTGACTGTAATTGTCAGCGCGTTTCGTTAAATCTTTTAATTCTTTTGCCATGTTTTTTGCCTTTTTTCTTAATTTTTGCTGCAAAGGTACAAAAAAGTTTAGAGTTTAGTGTTTAGTGTTTAGAGAATTTTGTAAATTTGCAGCAAAATTGTTCGTTTAACATTAAAAATATAGCATTATGAAGACAAAAATCATTTCATTGTTCCTGTGTATAGGAATGCTTGTTGCTTGTAACAACACTCAGAAGGGTGCAGCCATCGGTGCTGGTGGCGGTGCTTTGTTAGGTGGTATCATTGGTGCCATTGCCGGTAACACAGCCATTGGTGCTGCTGTGGGCGGTGCTGTAGGTGCCGGTGCCGGTGCCATCATTGGTAAGAAGATGGATAAGGCTAAGGCCGAGGCCGAGGCTGTGCAGAATGCCCAGGTAGAGAGCGTGACAGACGCCAATGGTCTGCAGGCTGTGAAGGTGACCTTCGATTCTGGTATCCTGTTTACTACTGGTAGTTCAACGCTGAGCCAAACAGCTAAGTCTTCTCTGACACAGTTCGCAGGCGTTCTGAGGAACAATGCCGACTGCGACGTGGCCGTTCAGGGTTATACCGACAATGCCGGTTGGAAGAATTCAACCCCTGAGCAGAGCCAGCAGAAGAACCTGAACCTGTCGCAGCAGCGCGCACAGGCAGTGACCAACTATCTGCAGTCACTCGGTGTCAGCAGCAGCCAGATTCGCAGCACTACAGGTTATGGCGAGAGCAATCCTGTTGCCGACAACTCTACCGCTGCCGGTAAGGCTCAGAACCGTCGTGTAGAGGTTTACATGTATGCCTCTCAGAAGATGATTCAGGACGCTCAGAGTCAGGCTAACTAATTAGTTGACAGTTGATAGTTGACAGTTGATAGTTGGTTTGAAGAAAATTAGCGCCTTTATCAAGAAAGTACTTTTATGGATAGTGGTGGCATTCTTTGCCTCCACTATTCTTTCTGTAACCCTATTGCGTTGGGTGCCAGTATGGTTCACACCATTGATGTTCATCCGCGTGGCTCAGCAGGCTGGGGCAGGAGAACGGCTGACGCTGCACCACCATTGGGTACCGCTGGACGAGATAGCACCCTCGCTGTCGCTGGCGGTGATGGCCTCCGAGGATGCCAACTTCCTGAAACATAACGGATTCGACTACAAGGCCATTGAGCATGCCGCCATGCGCAACATGAAACACCCCGAGAAGCGTAAACTGGGCGCTTCGACCATCTCGCAGCAGACCGCCAAGAACGTGTTCCTGTGGCCCGGACGCTCGTGGGTCCGTAAGGGTTTCGAGGTCTATTTCACCGTGCTCATCGAACTGATGTGGTCGAAGGAACGCATCATGGAAGTCTATCTGAACTCCATCGAGATGGGTGACGGCATCTATGGCGCCGATGCTGTGGCGGAGTACCATTTCAACACCACTGCCGACAAGTTAACCAAGGCACAATGTGCCCTAATTGCTGCCTCGTTGCCCAATCCCCGTCGCTTCAATTCCGCAAAGCCCAGTGGCTACATGTTGAAGCGCCAAAGTCGCATACTTCACGAAATGAAGTTTGTGAAACCCATGTAAAAGCATCATTATTTTTAGGTATTTTACCTAAAACGTTCGCTGGTGTCGTAATTATTTGCTACCTTTGCAGGCAAATAAGAAAACAGGCATGAAACTCTCGGAACTGAAAACTGGCGAAAAGGCCTATATCGTCAAGGTCAAGGGACACGGAGGATTCCGTAAGCGCATCATTGAGATGGGGTTCATCAAGGGGCAGCAGATTGAAGCACTGCTCAGCGCCCCGTTGCAGGATCCTGTGAAATACAAGGTGATGGGTTACGAAATCAGCCTGCGCCGTCAGGAGGCTGAACAGATAGAAGTCAGCTCTGAGCCTTGGCAACTGGCAGATGACGACAGTCCCATGACATTCAAATCGACCCATCATCGCCAGGTGCATCCGTCTCATGGCGCGAAGGAGATTGTGGTGGCTCTTGTGGGTAATCCCAACTGTGGCAAGACATCGCTGTTTAATTTTGCTTCCGGTGCTCACGAGCATGTGGGCAACTACAGCGGTGTCACCGTCGATGCCAAAGAGGGCTTTGCCGAGTTCGAAGGCTATCACATCAAAATCGTGGACTTGCCAGGCACCTATTCCCTGTCGGCCTATTCCCCTGAAGAACTGTATGTCCGTCGCCAACTGGTGGACAATACCCCAGATGTTGTCCTCAACGTGATTGACGCGTCCAACATCGAGCGCAACCTGTATCTGACCACGCAGCTGATGGATATGCACCTGCGTGTGGTCTGTGCCCTGAATATGTATGACGAACTGGAAGAGCGTGGCGACTCGCTCGACATCGACACACTATCATCATTAATGGGTATGCCCATGGTGCCGACGTCGTTCAAGTCGGGCAGGGGACTCCAGGATCTCATGCATGAGGTCGTACACCTCTTTGAGAGCCGAGAGGGCCATGACCAGTATTATCGTCACATCCATATCAATCACGGTCACGAGATAGAGGACGGCATCAGTCATATCCAGCAGTATCTGAAAGGCAACGACCTGCTGCGTATGCGCTATTCTACGCGCTGGCTGTCCATCAAACTGCTGGAGATGGACCAAGAGGTCGATGCCATTGTGCGCGACTTGCCCGACTACGATAAAATCATCGAGGCTCGTGACACGGCTGTACGCCGTATTAAGGAAGAGACGGGAGACGACTCCGAGACAGCCATGATGGATGCCAAGTACGGCTTTATTCGTGGTGCTTTGCGCGAGGCAGGATACGTTGTCGGTGTGAAGAACGACACCTATAAGACCACCCATTGGCTCGACGCCATCATCACCCACCGTTGGTTGGGATTCCCCATCTTCTTCCTGCTGCTCTACCTGATGTTCGAGGTGACGTTCACCCTCGGACAATATCCCATGGACTGGATAGATGCTGGTGTGGCGTGGCTAGGCGATTTCCTCACCCAGTCGATGAGCGACGGACCGCTGAAGGCAATGCTCGTCGATGGTGTCATTGGTGGCGTGGGAGCCGTTATCGTCTTCCTGCCCCAGATTCTGATACTCTACACCTTCATCTCGCTGATGGAGGACTCAGGCTATATGGCCCGTGCGGCATTCATCATGGACAAACTGATGCACGGCATGGGCCTGCACGGCAAATCGTTCATCCCGCTCATCATGGGCTTTGGCTGTAATGTGCCGGCGGTGATGGCCACACGCACCATCGAGAGCCGTCGATCCAGGCTCATCACGATGCTGGTGCTGCCGATGATGTCGTGCTCCGCGCGCCTACCTATTTATATTATGATTACGGGCGCATTCTTTGCCACCCAATACCAGAGTCTGGTCATGATATCGCTTTACGCCATAGGCATTGTGCTCTCCGTCATTGTCGCCCGCATTCTCAGCACGTGGGTCGTCAAGGGCGAAGATACGCCTTTCGTGATGGAGTTGCCGCCATATCGTTTCCCCACCGCCAAGGCCATTTTCCGTCATACTTGGGAGAAAGGCAAGCAGTATCTGAAGAAGATGGGTGGTGTCATTCTGGTGGCATCAATCATTGTGTGGGCATTGGGCTATTTTGGTACGATGGGTGTGGCACCGTCGCTCGAACAGAGCTTTATCGGCATGTTGGGTAAAGCCATAGAACCCATTTTCCTGCCTCAGGGCTTTGACTGGCGCATTGACGTCAGCCTGCTGGCAGGTGTGGGAGCCAAGGAAATTGTCGCCTCGACGATGGGTGTGCTCTATGGTGGAGAGTATAATTTCTCGCCACTCACAGCCTATTGCTTCCTGTTGTTCGTGCTGATCTATTTCCCCTGCATTGCCACCATCGTTGCCATCCGCCACGAGAGCGGTTCCTGGCGTTGGGCCACCTTCGCAGCACTTTACACCACCGGTTTGGCTTGGGTGGTGAGTGCGCTGGTCTACCAGATAGGCAGTCTGTTCTTATGATTTAGCATCGGGATTCGTGGGCAGGGTCATCACGAATCGTGCACCATTGGTATAGGTGGTGTCAAGGACGATGTTGCCATACATGTGGCGTGCCAACGAACGGGCAATGGAAAGTCCGATGCCTGTGCCGTCGGAATACTCGTCCAACTGCATGAATTCGGCAAAGATGTTCTCAGCCTGCTCGGGAGGAATGCCGATGCCTGTGTCTTCGACCACAAAGACCACGTGTTGTTGTGTGCCGCTGACGCTGAGCGTGACGCGTGCCTTTTGTCGTTCAGCTTGAGCGTGCTTAAAGGCCAGCGGATGCGTAAATTTGATGGCATTGTCGAGCAAAAGAACCAATGCCTTGATGGCCGTTTTCTGGTTGGTAACGAAATGGAGCGTCTCGGCTTCGGGCGACAGTTGTAGCAGGAAGTCCAGATGGGCAGCCTGGCTGACGCCACTCTGCCTGACGGCTTGCTTGGCTATGTCAGCAGGGGCGACAGTATCGCTACACTCGACGTTGGCATTGCTGTTCACCATGCTCAGGTCCAGCATTTTATCCACCAGTTTGGTGATGCGGTTGCTGTTCTCGACAATCTTCTGGCTGATGTCCTGCAACTCGTCGCTGGAAATCTCAATATCAGGCGTAGCCAACACTTGGCTGAATCCCGAGAGCACGTTCAGCGGGGTGCGCACCTCGTGGGAAATCTGCTGGATGAACTGCGTCTTCATGCGTGACGACTCCTCAGCACGCTCGTTGGCCAGCATCAGTTCGCGGTTCTTTTTGTTCAGCTCTTTAAAGGCCTGACGGCGCTGCATCATATAGATGAAGACAAAGATGGCGAAGATGACCGTTCCGATGACAACGCTCCATAGCCGTTGTTGCGACAGTTTGGCACGCTGTTCAGCAATCTGACGCTCCTTGCCCTCGGTATCGTAGAAGGTAGTCAGCAGGTCGGAGTCGATTCTGCGCTGGCGCACTTGTGCTGAATCGTAGTAATCGGCTACCAACGTGGCCACGTGGAGCGCTGAGTCGATATGTCCAGCCAATAGGTTGGCGCGGAACTTAGGTATCATATAACGGCCAAAGTTATCAAAGTCGGCCTTGTAGCCACTCTCCTTGAGAAAATGGTCCAGCTCCTGATAGTTGTGTGCAGCCTCTTCGTAGCGGCCAGTCAACATCAGGTATCTGGTGCTATGTATGACGCTGCTCAGTAGTTGAGCCTGACGGGTAGACTGGTATTCTCTGAACGCATGTTCGGCTTCGTCGTTACGTCCTTGGGCGTGAGCCAGCAGGGCCTTGCTATAATTGATGTCGGCTTTCATCTCGTCCAAGAAAACGGAATCACGCTCGGGGGATTTTTCGGCGATAGCATATAGCGAGTCTTGAAGGGTAACCCAAGGTTCAGCTTCGTCGTGTCGGCCATTTAGCATATAAGCCTTGACAATGGCATACATGGTCTTTTGGCATTCGCGATAATCCAGTGGGTCGTGATAGGTGGCCAAGCGTGAGTGGACGCCTTGCAGCGACTTCTGGAAACTCTTGGAAGCCAGTTGGGTTTGTCCCAAGTATAGCTGGCATTCACCCATGATCTGCGCAATGTCGTGATGGTCGGTAAACCCGTTATATCCTATTGACTTCAGCTTGCGGTCGACGGCGTTGGCCTCGCGTAAGGCACGGTCGTAGCGCCGCATTTCGCACAGCACGCGCACATAGTTGTTGTAGGAATAGATATAGCAATCGAGGTCGGCCTGCGTATTCAGCTGCTTAGGATTGATGCCTGCCAACTGTGCATACAAGCGCAGCGACGTGTTGTACTGACCCATCAGGTTGTACGATATAGTGCGATAGAAGATGGTTCGCACCAATGGCAGTTCGCCTGCCTTTTCAAGGCTGTCGATGACCTCGAGCACTCGCTTGTGATTGCGTGTGTCGCCAATGTCGGACACTATGGAGTCGGCGCGGTTGTACCCTTCGCTACCAGTGTATAGGTCAGTGCCGGGAGAAGGTTTTGAGTGAGTACAACTAACCATAGTCAGTAGTACCAGAAATAGACTAGTCAGTAGTATTTTGCCGGACTTCTTCATAAACAATCCTAAATATCGTTGCAAAAATAGTAATAATTCCTTAAATATCCGTACTTTTGCAGATAAAAAATGTGAAATAGCTTTTAATTGGTATGTCAAAGGACGTAGCATTGGTATTATCGAGTGGTGGTGCAAGGGGGTTGGCACATATTGGAGCCATCGAAGAACTTCAGGCACAGGACTATCGCATCACATCTATTGCAGGCTGTTCGATGGGCGCACTCATCGGAGGAGTCTACGCTGCAGGTAAACTGGAAGAGTTCCGGGAGTGGATGAAGACAGTCGACCGTAAGAAAATTTTCGAACTGACAGATTTTTCGTTGAGTATTAATCATATCGTAAAAGGTACACGCATCATTGAGGCCATCATGGAGTTTGTGCCTGACGTGCCCATTGAGGACCTGCCCATTCCTTATTGTGCGGTGGCTACCGACTGGAAGTCTGGTCATGAGGTGGTGTTCCGAAAAGGCAGTCTCTTTCAGGCTATTCGTGCCTCCATATCACTGCCCATTTTCTATGAACCCGTTCGTCGTAACGACATGATACTTATCGATGGTGGAGTGACAAATCCTATTCCGATGAACCGTGTGACTCGTCACAAAGGGGACATTCTGGTAGGAGTTGACGTAAGCGGTCACGACTACTTGGCGCAGTGGGAGAAGATGAACAAACTCGCGGGAATGCAAAAGCACGATAAATCATTGAAAGCAAAGTTGTTGGACATGATTATTCCAGATAACATAGAATTCAATTATTATACTTTGCTTTCGCGAACCAGTTCGCTGATGATTCGTCAGAATTCCATACTCATGGCCAAACTGATGAAGCCCGATGTGCTCGTTGATATTCAGATGAGCCGCTATGGAGGATTTGACTACGACAAGTCAGAGCGCATCATTACCATAGGCCGCCAGAAAACCCAGCAGGCCCTAAAAATATTCACACGTTAAAATAACCTGAATCTTCGCTAACAAGTACCGCCTGACAGGTCCTTATTCTGCGCCAAAGTATTCCTGAAGTTCTGCTGATGCACTGCCTTCGGCATTGGGCAGGTCACGAATAATCTGTCCGTGTTCCAACAAAGCAATACGCGTGGAGATGTCAACAGTATGTTGCAAGTTATGGCTTGAGATGAGAATGGTGGCTCCCGTCTGCTGGGCATAGTCCTGCAGCAAGTGTTTCAGTACCAGCTGACTGGTGGGATCGAGGAAATTGAAAGGTTCGTCGAGAATAACGGTTTGGGGATGACGGAAGAGGGCCGAGATGATGCCAACCTTCATTTTGTTACCTGCCGAGAGGTTGCGGATGAGCTTCTTCTGACCAAACACCTCGCCATTAGCGAAGCGTTCGAACATCTTAAGGCGCTCGTCGGTTTCTTGCTGACTAATACCTGAAATCTTGCCCAAGAAAGCAAAATACTCCTCGGGGGTGAGGAAGTCGATAAGGAAACCTTCGTCGACGTAGGCTCCGACGTTTTGTTTCCAAGCTTCGCTCTCGGCGGGGTTTATACCCGACGGAAAATCGTCGGGAGTAGTGGCAGAATCGGTGGCGGGGAACTGATAAAGCACGCTACCTTCATCGGCCTTTAGCAAGTCGAGGAGCAGTCGGAAGAGGGTCGTCTTGCCTGCACCGTTATTACCTACTAGTCCCAGGATATCGCCGTCGTTAATGGTAAACGACGGGATATCGCAGGCACATGTCTCACCAAAGTTCTTCTTAAGGTTTTCAATTTTGATCATAGTTTTCTTTTTTCTAGTTGGACTAGTTCTACTAGCAATACTAGTTTATACTAAGCCGCGTCCGTGACAGTTCTTGAATTTCTTGCCAGAGCCACAGGGACAGGGATCGTTACGGCCGGGCAGCTTATCCTTGATAATCGGCGTGCGGGGCTGCTGGGAACGAGTGTCCTGAGCGGCAGCTGCAGCCTGGTTGGGATCCGTCATTTGCTCCTGAGTGAGACTCTGCTTCGACTCAGTGTACTGCGAACGCTGGGTATGCTCCTCGGGAGCAGCCTCCTGAACCTGCTGCATCTCAGGAATCTGGGCGCGCATCAGGATAGAGACAGAACGGTTGTTCATGACGTTCACCATGTTGTCGAACAGTTTGACACTCTCGAGTTTGAAGATGAGCAACGGGTCTTTCTGCTCGTAAGAGGCATTCTGTACGGAGTGCTTCAGTTCGTCGAGTTCGCGCAGATTCTCCTTCCAGGCTTCATCGATGATGTGAAGCAGGATTTGCTTCTCGAATTCCTTGACCACAGACTTACACTCAGTATCGTAGGCTTCTTTCAGGTTACATGCGATGTTATACATCTTGCGACCATCGGTCAGGGGTACTACAATGCGCTCGTACATCTGGCCCTGGTTTTCGTAAACCTGTTTGATAACAGGCATAGCGACTTCTTGAACGCGTTCCATCTTACGCTTGAAGTTACCCATGGCAATCTGGAATACCTCCTCGCAAAGCTGTTCGTGGTTCTTCTCGATGAATTCCTCGCTGGTGAAAGGACACTCCATAGCAAAGACTTTGATGAATGCCTCCTTGCAACCTTCGTAGTCGTTCTGTTCGATGATATTGACCACGCGATCCCAAATGGTGTTTGAGATGTCCATACCAATACGTTCACCCATGAGTGCGTGACGACGCTTCGAGTAGACAACGGTACGCTGCTTGTTCATCACATCGTCGTACTCCAACAGACGCTTACGGATACCGAAGTTGTTTTCCTCAACCTTCTTTTGGGCACGTTCCACCTGTTTCGTAATCATCGAACTCTCGAGCACTTCGCCTTCCTTGAAGCCCAGACGGTCCATGACAGTAGCGATACGCTCGGAACCGAACAGACGCATCAGCTTATCTTCGAGTGAGATGAAGAACAGCGAAGAACCCGGGTCACCCTGACGTCCTGAACGACCACGCAGCTGGCGGTCGACACGACGCGACTCATGACGCTCGGTACCAATGATAGCCAAACCACCCGCTGCTTTTACCTCAGGCGACAGCTTGATATCGGTACCACGACCAGCCATGTTGGTGGCGATGGTAACAGCACCCTTGCCATTGGTCGACTGACCAGCGAGGGCGACGATGTCGGCTTCCTTCTGGTGCAGCTTGGCATTCAATACTTGATGGGGGATGCCCTCGCGCTTGCCCGTTTCTGGATTGACATACATATCGAGCATACGAGAGAGTAACTCTGATATCTCAACGCTGGTCGTACCAATCAGCGTAGGACGTCCCATATTGCGAAGACGAACAACTTCTTCAATGACGGCACGATACTTTTCACGGGCAGTCTTATAGATACGGTCGTCCATGTCGTCGCGGACAACAGGACGGTTGGTGGGAATCTCCACCACGTCGAGCTTGTAGATGTCCCAGAACTCGCCAGCCTCGGTAGAAGCGGTACCCGTCATACCTGCCAACTTGTGGTACATGCGGAAATAGTTCTGCAAAGTGATGGTAGCAAAGGTCTGCGTGGCAGCCTCGACCTTGACGTGCTCCTTGGCCTCGACAGCCTGGTGCAAACCATCGCTCCAACGACGACCTTCCATGATACGGCCCGTCTGCTCGTCAACAATTTTCACCTCACCATCGATAACCACATATTCGTCGTCGCGATTGAACATGCAATAAGCCTTCAGCAACTGTTGCAGGGTATGGACGCGTTCCGACTGAACAGCATAGTGCTGCAGCATCTCGTCCTTCTTGTTGACACGCTCTTCGTCGCTCAGCGAAGCATCGCCCTCCAAAGCAGAGAGCTGACCGGTAATGTCAGGCAATACAAAGAGGTCCTTGTCATTCACCTGATTAGCCAACCAGGCAGTTCCCTTATCGGTGAGGTCGCAAGAATTCAGCTTCTCGTCGACCACGAAGAAAAGGGGTTCTACCACTTCGGGCATGCGGCGGTTGTTATTCTCCATGTAGGTTTCCTCGGTCTTGAGCATACCACTCTTGATACCCTCCTCGGAGAGGTATTTGATGAGCGGCTTGTTCTTTGGCATGGATTTGTGTGAACGATACAAAGCCAGGAAACCTTCGTCCATCAGCTTCTTGTCGTTCTTCTGCTGACCTTCGCTGATTTTCTGCTTGGCCTCGGCCAGGAACTGTGTAGCAAGTTGTTTCTGAACGCCTACCAGTTTCTCAACCAACGGCTGATATTCTTCGAACATTTGATCGTCGCCCTTGGGCACAGGACCAGAGATAATCAACGGGGTACGGGCATCGTCGATCAACACGGAGTCAACCTCGTCGACGATGGCGTAATTGTGGGCACGCTGTACCAGGTCGCTGGGCGAGATGGCCATATTGTCACGAAGGTAGTCGAAACCGAACTCGTTGTTTGTACCGAAGGTAATATCGGCCTGATAAGCCCTACGACGAGCCTCAGAGTTGGGCTGATGCTTGTCGATACAGTCGACGGAGAGCCCATGGAACATATAGAGCGGTCCCATCCACTCAGAGTCACGCTTGGCCAGATAGTCGTTGACGGTAACGACGTGTACGCCATTACCCGTCAGCGCGTTCAGGAATACAGGCAGGGTAGCCACGAGGGTCTTACCTTCACCAGTAGCCATCTCGGCAATTTTACCCTGATGGAGTACCGTACCGCCAAACAACTGTACGTCGTAGTGTATCATTTCCCATTTCAGGTCATTGCCACCAGCAGTCCAGTGGTTATGATAGATGGCCTTGTCGCCGTCGATGGTAATGAAGTCCTTGCGGGGATCTGCAGCCAACTCACGATCGAAGTCCGTAGCCGTAACAATAGTCTCCTCGTTTTCTGCAAAACGACGAGCAGTGTCCTTGACAATGGCAAACACCTCAGGAAGGACATCGTTAAGGGCTTTCTCGTAGATATCAAGCACTTCTTTCTCAATCTTGTCAATCTTGGCAAAGATGTCAGCACGCTCGTCGATGGGCGTGTCCTCAATGGTGGCCTTCAGTTTCTCTATCTCTTCTTTCTGTTGCTTGGCAGAATCCTGAACCTGTCGCTGGATTTCCTTGGTGCGCTGACGCAGGGCATCGTTGTCGAGTTGCTGGATAGCAGGGTAGGCTGCCTTCACCTGTTCTACGACAGGTTGGATGAGTTTCATGTCGCGTGTGGCTTTATCGCCAAACAGCGAGCGTAAAATCTTGTTGAAATTCATATATTTTATTTACTATTTTACTATTTATGATTTACTATTAATTGGGCCAATTTGGCCGTTTTACTACCTTATTTATATAAAGCGGGTGCAAAATTACGAAAAAAAAACCGTAATCTTGCATAAAAGTCGGAATATTTGGCTTTTAGAACCTTTTAGTACAAAGGATCGGCCTTACAAGCATTGGGTGCGCGAATTCGGATGGCACGTGCAACCGTTGGTGCTATACGGTCGGCTGTGACAGGCGTCAGCACGCGTTGAGCCTGTAAATTGTGACCAAATAGAATAATCGGGAAATGAATGATTCCTGAGCGGTAAGTGGTCTGCTGGTGTGTTTCCTCGTTGATCAATTGCCATCCGGGAGCAACCTCAATCAACAGATCACCACACTTCTCTTTATGGAATCCATTGCGAATGTACTGCAGTTGTGGAGTGTCAGCGGTCTGTAACTGGTTGTTGGTGTATACCTGACTAATTCCTGTCAATTGCAGCAAAAAGTCCTGTGCCAGTTGCAATACCTCCAGACGCTTCAGATTCTTCTGCTCAATGAGTTTCTTATTCAGGAAAATCTGGTTCTGATAATATGTCTCCACATACTGAGCAGAGCCATACATGGCGCCCAGATACATATTTAATAAATTGGCAGAGCGGTTGATATAAACCTTGCCTGTCGGAATCCTGTATTGTTCGTTCTCTTGTTCCTGTTCTTCTTCCTTGGTTCCTGTTCCGGTTAATACAAAGAGAACGCGTTCTTTGGGTATGCTATTGAGAATGCCCTTTAATAAATCGGCAATATTGCGGTCCATCAACTGATAGTCCACAGCATCGGACTGCAAATCATAGTTGACGCAGAGCAGATCAGTCTGACTATCACGTCCCAGCCCAAGTTGTTCGACGCACTTTAGGGCTATGTGGGTAATATTCCTGTTAGCATCCTTTGTGGGCTGGTATTGCTTGATATATCCACTCAGCCATTGATTGACCGATTTGTAGTAAGGAGCGAACCGCCATTGTTCTTTGTCAATCCACACAGCACCATCAGCAGCATGGCCTGCTGACAAAATGGCACATTCCGGAGATGTAGCAAACGAAAGAACTTTCCCTTGCCCCTTAGTGGCTATCTTCAGTTCGTCGCCCAAAGTGGATGTCATCAGTTGCGTGGGAGAAAGACCTTGTTTCTTGTCTTCAATAACACTTTGTGGACGCAACGTGCTGCGATTCATCCATTCAGCTCCAGTTATCCCGTTGTAATATGGCGTGGTGCCTGTCTGTATAGAAGCACAGGCAGAAGCAGGATCTACGGAGGTGAAAGAATAACTGGCTGAAGGAAATACCATTCCCTGGTTCAAAAGACGTCTCAGACCATCTTCGCAATAGAGTGGGGCATAGGTCTCCAATAAGTCTGTGCGTAACTGGTTAATGGTGATATTCACCACCAACTGAGGAGACTGGGTTATTACCTGTGCTGTAGCTTCTGCGCTGAAGCCCAGCAACGATAGGAGGGTGATGTAGATATATCTGTTTCTCATTAACGCACTCTAATCATATGAAGTATACACTGTGAAAGCAAACATAATGCCAAAATCCAAATACCCTCTGCGTATGACTGGAAGAAGGCGCCTATAAAGAATAATACACACAGTACAGAGGTGATTATCCAGTAACGTGTCTGTCGTCCTCTGATAACTGGCCAGAGGAACAGCCAAGGCAGGGGATTGAAAAGGATGATTTGCAGGTTCAGACTTACTGTCGGGTGCTGCGAGAAAAGCATCATTGTCAGTACGATGCCAATAATGCCGGTAGCAATCATGAGTAACAAGTCCCAAACAACGAAGGTACAACGCTTTTTCCATTCGATAAGGAATATGATGATTCCTATGGTCAACAAAATAAGCGCACATGTCATTGGTGACAATGGGAACCCACTTTTGGTAATTTGCACTCCCGCAGGAACTGCGATGCGGCGTTCTTTGACCAATGGTCGATATTGCCCGTTCGTGTAAATCTGAGCACGATCGAAATCATACATCAAGTGGTGAGGCAGGAATTCCTGTTCGCGTTGTGTGGTAGATTTGTCGGCTTTAATACCTAACAGAATATCGTTACCAAAACGCGACCAAGGATTGTTGCGAGTCATCTCGTGTACCATATCCCTATAGGATGGTGTAAAGTCCTCGCGTTCAGTATATTCTACTTTTCCATTGATGCACTGCTCGATGATGTCTCGAGCCTTCGTCGTGCAGTTATTGTAGAAGTAATTATATCGGTATATCTTATTCTCAGGCTTCAGATTCTCAGCCAATGCATCCTGCAGTTTTTGTTTTTCTTCAGAAGTCAGATTCAATACCTGCTCCGTCACTAAACATCCAAACTGCCGATACTCCTGTACGAAATACTTATAAGGATAAGCACCTAATTCATAGTCTGTCAATCCAAATACAAAACGAAGAACGAACATGGACTTTTTAAAGTCGAAAACGCCATAGTTGAAAGCAGCGTCAATCATTTTGCCCTTTCTGAAATCATGAAACCGTATGGCGGTATGTCCGTATAGGCTATACACCTCGTCATGAGGTTGACATGTCAGCAAACTAATCTCTACAGAATCCATCGGGTCAATATCAGGCAATTCCCTTTGGGAAGATTGTCCCCAGGCAACAGCCGATATCATTGCCAAGAATACCCAAAAGTGGGTTTTTAGAGCACAAAAAATGGTTTTTAAATGTTTCACGATGCAAAATTAGCTTATATTTTCCACTTATCGTGCGTTTATTTCGTTTTTTTTCAATAATTTTGCAGACGATTTTCGAATAAGCAAGGAAAAAGTAAATGAAAAAAAGTATATTTGGAAGTATTTTGGCTGGCTTCATGGCCATTTCCGCTATGGGCCAAGTTAGCAATACGCTATCTCCATACAGTCAGTTCGGCATAGGCGTGCTGTCAGATCAATCGCTGAGTTTCGGTCGGGGTATGGCAGGACTTTCTATTGGTGTTCGTGACAGTAAGCATCCCAATGTGATGAATCCGGCTTCTTATTCTGCGGTAGACTCATTGACGATGATTTTTGATATCGGTCTCTCAGGACAAATCACTAACTTTAAGGAGGGGGACGTCAAAAAGAATGCTAAAACAGCTGATTTCGACTATGCTGTAGCTTCATTCCGCCTATTGAAGAAGGTTGGTGCCAGTTTTGGTGTAATACCTTATTCAAATATTGGCTATAATTTCTATAATGCCGAATGGATTGGTTCACATGAAAGCGACTATTTTGGCGGTATCAGCGACAACTATTACAACAATACGTATAAGGGAAGCGGCGGTTTCTCTCAGGCTTTTGTCGGCTTGGGTTGGGAATTTGCCAAAGGTCTTTCTGTGGGTGCAAATATGTCGTATTTTTGGGGAAAATATGAGAAGACGGTGACCTCAGTATTCAGCGACAGCTATGCAAACACGCTGACACGTACTTATAGTGCAAATGTCAACAGTTGGAAACTCGACCTTGGTGCTCAGTGGTCTGCCGATATCACCAAAAATGACCAGCTGACATTGGGCGCAATTGTTGGCTTTGGACATAAATTGGGGGCTGATGCACGAATGAGTATCACAAACGCCAATTCCACCACTAGCGTGTCTTCGACGACAACCGATAGTGTCGCAAATGGCCTTAGCCTGCCTTATTCCTTTGGCTTTGGTGCTTCGTTGGTACACAAGAAAAGCTTGACTATCGGTGCTGACTATCAGTTACAGAAGTGGGCTTCATTGGATTTCCCCATGATAAACAATACCACAAAGCACTATGAGGCTACAAGCGGAATCCTGTGTGACCGTCATAAGTTCACCGTGGGTTTCGATTGGATTCCCGATGCCATGAATCGTAAATTCCTGAAGCGTGTCCACTATCGCATGGGTGCTTCCTATGCTACACCTTATTATAAAATAGGTACGCAGGATGGTCCTAAGGAATTGACGCTTAGTGCTGGTTTCGGTATTCCTATTGTAAATACTTGGAACAACCGTACTTCCCTGAATATCAGTGCCCAGTGGGTTCATAATTCTGCGAAGGACCTGTTGACGGAGAATACGTTCCGCATCAACATCGGACTGACCTTCAACGAACGTTGGTTTGCAAAATGGAAAGTCGACTAATCGTTCATAGTTTATTCTTGATCGTTTTATGTTCATGTTCTGAAGTTCATGAACACACTGCTCCTGCCATCAATGAGCGCGACTCTGTATCCATGATGACAAGCTATGGCGTAAACACGCTCATAAGCGACTCGGGTGTCATCAAATATAAGATTGTAACTGAGCGTTGGGATGTTAACACCATTAAACAACCTCCCCGTTGGACTTTTGAGAAAGGTATCTTCCTCGAACAGTTTGACGAACAATTCCATGTTGAAGGCTATATTAATGCTGATACAGCATGGTATTATGAACAGCAGAAACTATGGGAATTACGTGGACGAGTACATATTCGCAATGTCAATGGTCTCGTCTTCGACAGCGAGGAACTCTACTGGGACGGAGTCAGGCATGAGTTCTATTCTCACAAGTTCTCTAAGGTTGTTACCCCAGAACGAACCCTGCAAGGCACTTATTTCCGAAGTGACGAGCATATGATGCACTATGAAGTCACCAACAGCGTAGGTTCTTTCCAGTCTGAGGATATCGAGAACGATAATAATAGCCAGCAGCAACCTGCCGATGCACAGAAACCGGATTCCACGCAGCCGCCGACACCAGTGCGTCCTGCTGCTACACGCAGGAAAGCGACTCCTAAACCCATAATTCCATAGCCATGACGGATCTCATTATAGGACTATTGATATCGATGGTGTTCTCTGCCTTCTTCTCAGGCATGGAGATAGCCTTTGTGTCGAGTAACCGACTTCGTGTTGAGATGGATCGCGACAAGCATGGGCTCGCCCAGCGTGCTTTGGATGTTTTCTATAGACAACCAAGCCATTTCATTTCTACGATGCTTGTGGGTAACAATATTGCATTGGTGGTCTACGGTATCCTCTTTGCCAGAATCTTTGACGCCACGCTCTTTGCACCGCTGAGTGATGGAGCTCGTGTGACGTGTGACACGCTACTATCAACCATGGTTGTGCTTTTTACGGGTGAGTTCCTGCCGAAAACCATCTTCAAGTCCAATCCTAATGGTTTAATGACATTCTTCGCACTACCGGCATTCCTGTGTTATATCGTGCTTTGGCCTATATCACGTTTTTCCACATTGCTATCTCGTGGATTCTTACGTCTCATAGGTGTCAAAATGCCCAAAGAGACTGAGGGGAAGGAGTTTACAAAGGTTGACTTAGACTATCTTGTACAGTCGAGTATTGACAATGCCAGGGACGATACGGAGATTGAGGACGAGGTGGAACTATTTCATAACGCCCTCGATTTTGCGGATACCAAAGTACGTGACTGCATGGTGCCGCGTACAGAGATTGTTGCTGTCGATGTGGAGGATTGTACCACAGAACAACTTAAGAACAAATTCATTGAGAGCGGGCATTCCAAGATTATTGTCTATCGCGGAGATATTGACCATATCATTGGCTATATCCACTCTTCTGAGATGTTCAAGCATTTCACTAAGATTGTGAAACATATTCAGCAGATGCCTTATGTTCCGGAGACAATGGCAGCACGCAAGCTGATGCATATCTTTCTGCAGCAGAAGAAATCCTTGGGTGTGGTGATTGACGAATTTGGCGGTACCAGCGGCATCGTTTCCCTCGAAGATATCGTGGAGGAGATTACAGGTGATATTGAGGACGAGCACGATAATCAGAAATACGTAGCCAAGCAGTTGGCTGATGGCGACTACATGCTCTCGGCACGATTGGAGATAGAGAAAGTCAACGAACTATTCGACTTGGACCTTCCGGAAAGCGATGATTATATGACTGTGGGTGGACTGATCCTACATGAATATCAGTCATTCCCGAAGCTGAATGAAGTAGTGTCTATCGGACGTTTCCAGTTCAAAATCGTCAAAAACACAATGACAAAAATCGAATTGGTAAGGCTAAAAGTCACGGAATAACTAAATTCCCCTGCAAAAATTTGCTCAATTCAAAGAAAATCAGTAATTTTGCAGGCCGAATTGACAAATGTCGATTTTAAAGAACAGAAAATTATTAAAAACAGAATAAAACAATGGCAGCAATTGGAAAAATTAGAAGCTGGGGACCAGTACTCGCTACAGTGATTGGTCTGGCCCTGTTTGCATTCATTGCCGAAGAGATGTTCCGCTCATGTGAAGCAACAAACAATGAGCGTCGTCAACAGGTCGGCGAAGTGTTAGGTAAGAAAATTTCAGTACAGGACTTCCAGGCTCTCGTGGATGAGTATCAGGATGTCATCAAGATGACTCAGGGACGTGACAACCTCTCTGAGGAGGAGCTGAATCAGGTGAAGGATCAGGTGTGGCAGCAGTTTGTCAACAACACGATCCTTGAGAATGAGGCTTCTAAACTTGGACTTACAGTTACTGACGAGGAACTTCAGAATGTGCTGAAGGCAGGTACGAACCCCATGCTTACACAGACTCCTTTCGTGAATCAGGAGACTGGACGTTTCGACGTGACACAGCTCACTAAGTTCTTGGCTGATTATAAGAAGGCACAGCAGTCATCTGAGGTGGCAGAACAATATCAGCGTGTTTACAATTATTGGAAGTTCATCGAGAAGCAGTTGCGCAGCAATCTGCTGAACTCAAAGTATCAGTCTCTTCTGGCACAGTGTCTTTTCTCGAACCCAGTATCAGCCAAGATGGCTTTTGATGGTCAGAACGAAGAGAGTGACATCCAGTTGGCTGCCATCCCTTATTCAACTATCAAGGATAACGAGGTCGAAGTCAGCGATGCCGACCTGAAGGCTATGTATGGTGAGAAAAAGGAGATGTTCAAGCAGTATGTCGAGAGCCGTGATATTAAGTATGTCGATTTCCAGGTAGTTGCATCAGCAGCTGACCGTACCGAGTTGATGAAGAAGATGAATGAGGCCAAGAGCCAGTTTGAATCTGGCATGGCTGTAGCCGAGGTTGTTCGCAAAGCTCAGTCTCAGCAGGCCTATATCGGTTTCCCTGTAAGCCGTACGACTCTTCCTTCTGACATTGCCGCAAAGATCGACTCTATGCAGGTTGGTCAGGTTTCTGCTCCTTTCGAGACCCGTTACGACAACACGCTCAATGTGGTGAAGTATATTGCTAAGGTCCAGCAGCCCGATTCTATTGAGTATCGTCAGATTCAGGTCGGTGGTGAGACTGCCGATGAAGCTCACAAGCGTGCTGACAGTATCTATACCGCTCTGAAGGCTGGTGCAGACTTCGACGCTTTGGCTAAGAAGTATGGCCAGACTGCTGAGAAACAGTGGCTCACTTCAGCTATGTATGAGCGCATGACAGCTATTGATGCTGACACCAAGCAGTATCTCACAGCTCTGACCACACTGGGTGTTGGCGAACTGAAGAACATCGAGCTCACTCAGGGTAATATCATCCTGCAGGTTAGCAACCGCAAGAATATGGTTGACAAGTATGACGTTGCTGTGGTGAAGCACACCATCGACTTCTCTAAGGATACCTATTCACAGGCTTACAACAACTTCAGCCAGTATGTCAGCGAAAACAAGACTCTTGAAGGTCTTGAGAAGAACGCTGCAAAGTTCGGTTTCAATGTTCAGGAGCGCAAGGACCTGTATAATTCAGAGCATACTGTTGCTGGTCTGCGTTCAACTCGCGATGCCATGAAGTGGATCTTCGATGCTAAGGCTGGTGAAGTTTCTCCTCTCTATGAGTGTGGCAATAACGACCATCTGCTGGTGATTGCCCTCACTAAGGTTCATCCTGAGGGTTATCGTGACCTCGAAGATGTAAAGGATGTGGTGAAGGAAGAAGTCCTTCGCGACAAGAAGTTTGCAAAAGCTGCTGAGAAGCTGGCTGGTGTAAAGAGCATTGCTGACGCTCGGGCCAAGGGTGCTACCGTTGACAGCGTTCGTCAGATTACTTTCTCTGCTCCTGCTTTCGTTCAGGCAGCAGGTGCCAGCGAGCCGGTGCTTAGTGGTGCTATCGCTTCCCTCAAGGCTGGCGATTTCTGTGGAACTCCCGTTAAGGGTAATGGTGCTGCTTACGTCTTCCAGGTACTCTCGAAGAAGCAGCGTGAAGGTGTGAAGTTCGATGCTAAGCAGCAGCAGAGTCAGTTGCAGCAGCGCGCCCTTCAGGCAGCAAGCCGTTTCATTAACGAGCTATACTTTAAGGCGAACGTCAAGGACAATCGCTACCTCTTCTTCTAAGGAGAGGGGTTGGGTTCCGTAGCTCAGCTGGATAGAGCAACAGCCTTCTAAGCTGTGGGTCTCGGGTTCGAATCCCGACGGAATCACAAAGACATGATTGATGGAAGATGGAGGTATTCTTTCACATTTTCAAGAATAAGAAGAGTAATGTAGGTTGGCAGTTGCCAGCCTACCTCTTTTTCATGCTACTTCTTGTTTCATGTGGAAAGAAGCGCCAGGAACCTGTGGTGACGCCATGGGGACAGATTACTGATACCATACCTGCCGACGATAATTTTGATCTTGATGACATCCAGCGTAACGGTGAGCTGATAGCACTCACGCTGACAGGTCCTGAGACTTATTACGACTATCATGGTCGTCATTTAGGTACACAGTACATGTTGGCTCAGGCCTTTGCTGACAAGATTGGTGTCATGTTGCGCATGGAGGTGTGTCGCGATTCGGCCGAGATGCAACAGCGTCTTGACGCAGGCGAGGCTGACCTCATCTGCTATCCAATGAAGAAGGAAGGCCTTGGCTGGTTGATAGGTTCTGACAAAGAAGATCTGGAACGTGAACTGACAGCATGGTTTCATCCGTCAATGGTCGACTCCGTAAAAAAACAAGAAGAGTTCCTGCTGTCAACGCGGTCTGTCAAGCGTCGTGTATTCTCTCCGATGCTCAATCGTGCGGGAGGTGTCATCTCCCATTACGACGGTTTCTTTCAGCGCTATGCGTCGACCATTCGTTGGGACTGGCGCCTGATGGCAGCACAATGCTATCAGGAGTCTACCTTTGACCCCCAGGCGCGTTCGTGGGCAGGAGCTTGTGGCCTGATGCAGATTATGCCTGGCACGGCCGATCATCTTGGATTGCCTCGCGGCAGTATCTATGATCCAGAACAGAACATTGCCGCCGCAGCAAAATATTTGGGTGAGCTGGATCGTACTTTTTCTGATATTCCTGACCGCTCCGAGCGTACTAAGTTCGTATTGGCAGCTTATAACGGAGGACATTTCCATATCCGTGACGCAATGGCCCTGGCCCGCAAGAATGGCAAGAACGCCCTACATTGGCGCGAGGTAGAACCCTATGTGCTTGGACTTAGCAAAGCCGAGTATTATAACGATCCTGTGGTGAAATACGGCTATATGCGTGGTTCTGAGACGGTTGATTATGTTCGGAAGATCCACGAGCGTTGGAATGGCTATCGTGGTGTTAAGACAGTCCGCAGCACCACAACGGTTAGTGGCACTCCCCAGAAGGCCAAGCGCGAACGTAAGAAGAAATACCAGATTAATGCCGACTAATTCCTGCCGGACAGACTCAGGAAATAGCCCGTTTTATAGATCTTGAATACCCATAGAGAGGGATGTCTGCCTGTCAGATGTTTCCGTTCTATGGCTCCAAACAGCTGGTGCCACCATCGTATCGGGGTGCGGGGCAGGGTTTGTGCACGATCCAAGAGGCGCGAATAGCCTTTCAGTTCATGTCGGAACTGATAGAGAGTGCGCAGGCCTTCTTCCGTTTTGCTGACGAAATGCTCATTCTCTTCAAAGATTTCAAAGCTCATCGGATTGTCAATGTGCAGTATCGGAACGCCAGCCTGTTCCATCGCTTTGCCAAACAATACATCTTCATAGCCGTAATTCCTGAAACGCTCATCGAAGGGATGCTCAATCATCAACGCCCGCTGTATCATGAAGTTGGCGGTATGAAAGTCACGATAGGGCGACTGCTGGCGTTCTTCGTAAGTGTGCTCACTTTCTGCTGCCTTTTCATACATTGAGCGCAGATTGCCAGGGATACAGGTTCCTATCACAACACCACCGTCAACAATCGGTGTCTCTTCGCACGAGGCGTACTTCCTGAGATAGTCGTTACGGCAGACCACCATATCGCTGTCAATGAATAGCAGCCAGGCATACCGGGCCTGCTGAGCCAGAAAGTTACGAATCGCTGCCCGGCCGGCATTCACTCTCCTTTCTATCAACTGACAATGGGGTAGGGCATTGATGCTCCGATTCTCTTCCAACACGTTATGTTGGGTTGAACCGTCATCAGCAACGAGAATCTCATAGCTTATACCCAACTCCTCAGCCTGCTGTTGCAGGTTGCCAACCAACGTGCTACACGGATCGTTGAAAGTGGGTATCAGTATTGACAATTCTCTCATAGCTGATGCAAAAATACAAAAAAATGACTATAAAACAAGCAATTGTCAGAAAAATTTCGTATTTTTGCATCGAATAAAGATGAATAACTATGAATAGACTGCGAAACAGCGTTGTTTTCTGTGTGTGCCTGTTGTCGGTATTACTGCTGTCGTGTAAGGGTCGTCAGCGCGATGCCGCCTACTATATGGAGATGGTCGACAGCATTCGTAAGGCAGAGACGGTTAAGGATATCCAGCAGAAGGCTGGTATCTACGATAATCCTGTCGATGCGTGGTTCGATACGCTGGCTATCCATACTTTGCCCATCAAGTCGGCTGGCAGCGACCTGTGGCAAATCGGGCATTTTATCCCTGTGCCCATGACCATCAACGAATACTTTGGCTATCCTGTCAGCGCCCACCTGAAGGCGTTGGCGCTTCCTAAAGCCTATCGCCGCCCAGTATTTATGGTGGCTGAAATGGTGGATTCCATCACGCCGCGTCTTTATCTGTACACGATGGATTCGCGCCATCAGCCCATCGACCAGCTATGCATCTACGAGCAGAAGGACGAAGACCGCGAGGATGACTTCGGTCAGACTGCGATGGAATATTATATCACGAGTAAATATGAGATTACGCTCATTATCTACTACCAGTCACACGACCGTGAGCGTAAACCCGAGCTAGTGAATTCCCGCCGCTACATCATCAATCGCGACGGCATGTTCGAGGAAACCATCATTGAATTAGAGTAGTTTTGCCAGCCTGCTGCGCAACTGCTCTGCCTCGCTCTTGCGGATGCTTAGCACGATTTCGCAAGTGTTTTCAAACGTTTGGCTGACGATGCGCGGATTCATGTCCTTCACGATGCGCATCACATCGTTCATCTGCGGATAGGCGAAGCTGTACTTCACGATTTCCTCTACCTGACGGGTCTCAATGGTTGCGTGGGCGAGGGCATCGGCAGCTGCTTCGCGATAGGCAACAATGAGACCGCTGGTACCCAGATTCACGCCACCATAATAGCGAACCACGACAATCAGTATGTTGGTCAGTTCGTTGCTGTTAATCTGTCCGAGGATGGGCTTGCCTGCTGTCGACGAGGGCTCGCCGTCGTCGTTGGCGCGGAAGTCCTGGCGCTCGAATCCCAACATATAGGCATAGCAAACATGGCGGGCATCGTAATACTTCTTGCGGTAGCCTGCCACAATGTCCTTCACCTCGTCAGTCGTTTCCACATGATGGGCAAAAGCGAGGAACTTGCTCCGCTTCTCGGTGTAGTATCCCTCGCTTGTGCCTGATATGGTGCGGTATTCGTCGGTCATCGTTGTTTTTCTATGATGGCCTAGGACCTCCTAGGATTTCCTAGGAGAACCTAGGATAATTTATGTATCACCAGTCCTGAGCGCAGTTTCGGCTCGAACCAAGTAGCCTTCGGCGGCATAATCTTACCGCTGTCGGCAATGTCCATAATCTGCTGCATCGACACGGGATACAGGGCCAGTGCTGCGCGCATCTCACCGCTGTCCACACGGCGTTTCAGTTCACCCAGACCGCGCAGGCCTCCAACGAAGTCGATGCGCTGTGACGAACGCAGGTCGCCGATGTTCAGAATCTCGTCGAGAATCAGACGGCTTGAGATGTCCACGTCGAGCACGCCGATAGGATCGCTGTTGTCGTAGGTGCCTTCCTTCGCTTTCAGGCTAAACCAGTGCTGGTCAAGATATAGCGAGAACTCGTGCAACTGCTGGGGCTTGTAGATTTCCGTGCCCTTGTCCTCCACGTCGAAGTTTTTCTTCAGGGCTGCCAGGAATTCCTCCGAACTCAGTCCGTTCAGGTCCTTCACCACGCGGTTGTAGTCCAGAATGGTCAACTGCGAAGCCTGGAAGCAAACGGCCATAAAGAAGTTGTACTCCTCGTCGCCCTTGTGGTTGGGATTCTGCTTCTGCTTTTCGGCTCCGACCAGGGCAGCAGCAGCCGAACGATGGTGGCCGTCAGCGATATACATCGAAGGCATCTTGGCAAACTCGTCGGTGATGGTCTGCGTGTCCTTGTCGTCGCTGATCACCCAGAACTGATGACGGAAACCGTCAATAGGAGCGATGAAGTCGTACTCAGGCTCGGTGGCAGCGTAGCGCATAATCAGGTCGTTCAGAACGGTGTTGTCAGGATAGGCAAAGAACACGGGCTCGATGTTGGCATTGTTCACGCGAACGTGCTTCATGCGGTCCTCTTCCTTGTCGCGACGCGTCAGCTCGTGCTTCTTGATGCGGCCGGCCATATAGTCGTCGGTATGGGCGCAGACCACCAGTCCGTACTGAGTCTTGCCGTTCATCGTCTGGGCATAAATATAATAATGTTCACGTTCGTCCTGAACCAGCCAACCCTTGTCCTGGAACTTCTGGAAGTTCTCGGCGGCCTTCTCGTAGACGCGAGGGTCGTATTCGCTAGTGCCTACGGGGAAGTCAATCTCGGGCTTGATGATGTGATACAGACTCTTTTCGTTGTCGCCAGCCTCGGCACGCGCTTCCTCTGAGTCCAGCACGTCGTAGGGGCGACTCTCTACCTGTTCCACCAATTCCTTCGGCGGACGGATTCCTTTAAATGGTTTTACGATTGCCATGAATTATTATTTTTACCTTTTTACTTTTTTACCTTTTTACCTTTTAAAGGTTTTCCTTGATTTTCTCAATCAACTCAGCGTATTCAGCGTCCGAGAGATACACCTTGCCTGGGTTCATCTGGAACGTGCCGCCGTAGTCTGGGCCGTCGACATATTTCGGAGCCAGGTGGAAATGCAGGTGCGAGAGCTTGTCGCTGTAGGCACCGTAGTTGATTTTCTCGGGGTTGAAAGCCTTCTGCATAGCTCGGGTTACGCGGGCCACGTCGGCCATAAAGGCATTACGGTCCTCGTCCGACAATTCGTTCAGGTCGTTCACATGGTCCTTATAGGCTACGAGACAACGACCGCGATAGGTCTGCTCTTTAAACAGGAACGCGCGAGAAACTGACAGCTCGCAGATTTCAATCATCAGATCGTGAAGTGTCTGATTATTAGTGCAGTACAGGCACTGCTTGGGGTCACTTTGCATAATAGATTACGTTTTGTTGTTTTATAATTTATCCGATATTTTTCTTTACTAGACTGCAAAGATAGTAATTTTGTTTCATTCCACCGCCATTTCGCACGGATATTTAAATGTATTTAGGCAAAATAGGAATAATAATGGTCTGCTCGGCGTTTGTTCATCACAATGATAGCTGTGGGTACTGGAGGGCCTGGTAGAGAAGTAAAAAGGTAAAAACAGTCTCAGTCTCAAATCTCAGTTCAAAAAAAAGATACCCTTCATTGCGAATTCTTCTTTTCATATTCTTGTAACTATCTAATAATCAATAATATAGATATATATAATATATATAAGAAGAGAAATGGGGGTACTTAAAAAAACAACTGAGACTCTGAGACTGAGACTACAAAGAGCACTCATTCAGTATCAAGTAACAATTTAAACCCCTAAGTATCAATGAATTACATTATTTTTAGCAGCACCGCTCCGGCGATGCCCAGTCCTGCAAAAGGCACAGAATTTGTGAAATTACTCCTCTCGCAGGCCTCAAAAGACATAATAACCCTCGGTTATCTGTCAATAACCCGTCCTTATGGCCGAATAAGGGAGGGTTATTTTTGGCTCATTTCCTTCGCTTAATCGATATTTTGCACTATCTCTCACCAGGTGAAATTACTCCGTCTCGATAAAAAAAAGAAATGACTTTCTTTGTTTTGTGCTCAACTTTTCGTAATTTTTCCTTCGGAGAAGATAGGTTGCATCTCAGAAAAACTCAAATTAATTTGGTTTTTCATTCGATTTACACTATCTTTGCCGGCAGAATGAAGAAGATAGCACTCTTTGCGGTATTGTTGGTCTTGATTTTGACGTCGTGTTCAGAGACGAAATACGTTGCTGAAGGCGACTATCTGTTGGATAAGGTTCAGGTGAAGACCGATCAGCCTGTTCGCGGGCTGTCGACTACCGACATGAAGATGTATGTGCGCCAGACGGGCAATTCCCGATGGTTTTCGGCCATCAAGATACCTCTTTATACCTATTCTCTCTCCGGACGCGACACGACGCGGTGGCTCAATCGCATGCTGCGCTCCATCGGCGAGGCCCCTATGCTCTACGATTCTGTGCAGACGCGGCAGTCGGTCAACAGTTTGCAGGTGCAGATTCAGAATATGGGTTACCTGCGGGCCAGCGTCGACGCGGAGAATACCATCAAGGGTCGCAAACTGAAAACCACCTATAATGTGCACCCCGGGCCTATTTATTCTATCCGGCATGTCAACTACGACATTCAGGACACGGCCATTGTCCGGTTGCTTCATTTGGACGACCCGCAGAACTGGGAACTGCGCCGTGGAATGACGTTCAGCATCGAGAACCTCGACAACGAGCGAAAGCGCATCACCCAGCAGCTCACCAATCAGGGCTACTACCGCTTCAACAAGGACTTCATTACGTTCATGGCTGATTCTGTGCCGGAAAGCACTGGTGTTGACCTGACGCTGGTGCTCCACCGCTTCCGTAACAACCAGGTGGCCGATACCGCCCATAGCCAATACACCGTCCGCGATGTTCGCTACCGGAGCGGCAATGCCGACGATTCCGTCATCCACCTGCGCCCCAACGTGTTGCGCAGCAATACCTTTATCCGCAAGGGAGAGCTCTATTCTGCCGCTGACCTGCAGACGACCTACAACCATTTCGGCCGACTGGGGGCTGTCCGCTATACGAACATCGGTTTCCGCGAGGTGCCCGACAGCTCGCTGCTCGACTGCGACATCCAGATCAGCACCAACATGCCTTCGTCGGTTTCGTTCCAGCCTGAGGGTACTAATACGGCAGGCGATTTCGGTGCTGCAGCGTCGTTGACATACCAGAACCGCAACCTGTTTCACGGCTCGGAACTGCTGACGGTGGAGCTGCGCGGAGCCTATGAGGCCATCAAGGGTCTCGAGGGCTATTCGAACTCCGACTTCCTTGAATATAGTTTACAAACCCGATTGACGTTTCCCCGATTCATTGCCCCGTTTCTGAGCAATTCGTTCCGCAGGCGCATCAATGCATCGTCTGAGGTGTCGCTGATGTACGACCTGCAGAACCGTCCGGAGTTTCTTCGTCGCGTGTTTTCCGCCAGTTGGCGTTATTTGTGGAACGATCCCAAGCATCGTGACCGCTATCAGATCGACCTGCTGGATTTGAACTTCATATCGATGCCCTGGATCAGCGATAAGTTCGAAGACGAATACCTGAACAATGATGATTACCGGAACTCGCTGCTGCTATACAATTATTCTGACATTTTCCTGATGCGCACGGGGTTCCGTTATTCCTACAGCAACGGCAATTTTGCCATCAAGACCAATATCGAGACGGGCGGTAACCTGCTCAGTCTGATGGCACACACTTTGGGATTCCACAAAAACAGCGAAGGAGCATATACCTTCCTGGATGTAGCCTTTGCACAATATGTGAAGGGTGATGTCGACTATACGCGCAATTTCCAGCTGAACTACAGCAACCAGCTCGTGTTCCATGTGGGACTGGGCATTGCCTATCCTTATGGGAATAGTGATGTCCTGCCTTTCGAGAAGACCTATTTCTCGGGTGGTGCCAATAGTGTGCGTGGTTGGAGTGTGCGAAGTCTGGGACCGGGCAATTATAAGAATGATGGAAGGATAGACTATCTGCTGAATACGGGCGACATGAAACTGGACCTGAATCTGGAGTATCGCGCCCATCTGTTCTGGAAATTCGGCGGAGCACTGTTTGTCGATGCCGGTAACATCTGGACGTTGCGCGACTATGAGGACCGTCCCGGTGGCCAGTTCCGGCTTTCAGAGTTCTGGCGACAGCTGGCTGTGAGCTATGGTCTCGGTTTGCGACTGAATTTTGACTATTTCATCCTTCGTTTCGATATGGGTATGAAAGCCGTCAATCCCGCTTATGAGACCAGTCGGGAACACTTCCCGCTAGTGTATCCCAAATTCAGTCGCGACTTTGCTTTTCACTTCGCGGTAGGTCTTCCATTCTAACCTTCCACTTGCCGTCGCGCTTGACGACGGTTACCAGGAATGTGCCTTCCTCCTGTAGCTGGGGCGTTGATCCGACAACGGCAGGCTTCAGGAAATTCCGGACATGCAGCGTGACGACGCGCAGGGTGTCGTTGGCTACGGTGAAATAGTCGTCAGCAGTTGCGGTGGCATTTCCCTGTAAAGTCTGTAAGTCTTGCTCCGTGATGTTGGAGGCTGCAAAGCGAAGCCATTTGTCGCTTTCCGGTGTAGCGTAGTTCGCTGCCTCGTGGAAATCACAGTTGAAATAGGCATCAGCCCATTGGGAGGCCACGTCCAGAGCGGCATCGTCGCCCTCGAAACCAGCGTTGCAACTTGCCATTGTGAGGGCTGTGAGGAGAAAAAACAGTTGTCGCATAAATATTAAATAAGTAAAAAATCGATGCAAAAGTACAAAATTCTCTAAACTTCCCGCTTAAAACTCTAAACTTTTTATTACCTTTGCACGAAATTTTGCAAAACGACATGATGAAATTCATCTCTTTTGGTAGTGGAAGCAGCGGAAACTGCTATCTGCTCACTACTCCAAACGATGCCCTGCTGATAGACCTCGGAGTGGGTCTGAGAGGGTTGAAGAAAGACTTCCGTGAATATGGTTTCAGTCTTTCGGCGGTTCATCATGTGCTGATCACTCACGACCATGCCGATCACATCAAGTCGGTGGGTTCGTTCAGTCACGACTACAACATTCCCGTCTATGCCACCCGCGAAGTGCATGTCGGAATCAATCGTAACTATTGCATCACGCAGAAGATTTCAGCCGATTTGGCGCGTGTCATAGAGAAAGGCAAGACGCAGCAGATTGGCGACTTCACGGTGACGGCGTTTGGTGTGCCGCACGACAGCAGCGACAATGTGGGCTATTTCATCGAGGCTGAAGGCACCAATTTCTGTGTGATGACCGATGTGGGTACCGTGACTGACGAGATGAAGGAGTATATCCGTCGTGCCCGTCACTTGGTCATTGAGGCTAATCATGACGAGGAAATGGTTATGAGTGGACCTTATCCGCAGTTCCTCAAGACGCGCATCCTGTCGCAGACGGGGCACCTGAGCAATCGCAACTGTGCACTGGCTTTAATAGAAAACATGTCCGAGGATTTGCAAAACGTGTGGCTCTGTCACCTGAGCGAGGAGAACAACCACCCGGAACTGGCGCGGAAAACCGTTGAGAGCCTGTTGCGCGACTATGGCATTATAGCTGGAGTAGACCTCCAACTTGAGGTTCTCAAGCGCAATTCTCCCACGGGAGTTTTCGAACTGGAATAGCGTTCGAACCTTAAATTATTTAAAAACTGCATACAAGTGTAAGGAGATTACATTTTTTTTCCTTATCTTTGCATTACATTTTGTGTATACACGTATATGGACCATATAAGAAACTTTTGCATCATTGCGCATATCGACCATGGTAAGTCGACGCTGGCCGACCGTCTGCTGGAGTATACAAAGACCATCCAGGTGACGGAGGGACAGATGTTGGACGACATGGATCTGGAGCGCGAGCGTGGCATCACGATCAAGAGTCACGCCATCCAGATGGAGTATATGTACAAGGGTGAGAAATATATCCTGAACCTGATTGATACCCCGGGACACGTTGACTTCTCGTACGAAGTGTCGCGTTCCATTGCCGCCTGCGAAGGTGCGCTGCTGGTGGTCGATGCCACCCAGGGCGTTCAGGCTCAGACCATCTCGAATCTTTATCTGGCGATAGACAACGACTTGGAGATCATTCCGGTCATCAACAAGATTGACATGCCTTCGGCCATGCCCGACGAGGTGGAGGACGAAATAGTAGATCTGATTGGGTGCGACCCCGAGGACATTATCCGTGCCAGCGGAAAGACCGGCGAGGGCGTGGAGGATATCCTGAATGCTGTTGTCGAGCGCATTCCTCATCCCAAGGGCGATGAAAAGGCTCCCCTGCAGGCATTGATTTTCGACTCTGTGTTCAATTCCTTCCGTGGCATCATTGCTTATTTCAAGATACTGAACGGTAGCATCCGACCTGGCGACAAAGTGAAATTCTTCAATACCGGAATGGAGTATGACGCCGATGAGGTGGGCGTGCTGAAGATGGACATGATTCCCCGTAAGGAGATGCATACCGGCGAGGTGGGATACATCATTTCGGGTATCAAGAATGCCAAGGAAGTGAAGGTCGGTGATACCATCACTCACGTGGCCCGTCCTTGTGAAAAAGCCATCGAGGGGTTCCAGGAAGTGAAGCCTATGGTGTTTGCCGGTGTCTATCCCATTGATCCCACGGATTACGAAAACCTGCGTGCCTCGTTGGAGAAGCTGCAGTTGAACGATGCCTCGCTGACCTTCGTGCCTGAGACTTCCGTAGCCCTTGGCTTCGGATTCCGTTGCGGCTTCCTGGGCTTGTTGCATATGGAGATTGTGCAGGAGCGTCTGGACCGTGAGTTTGACATGGATGTCATCACGACGGTGCCTAACGTGACCTATATGTGTTACACGAAGCAGGGCGAGGAGAAGGAAGTGCATAATCCTTCCGGATTGCCCGACCAGACGATGATAGATCACATCGAAGAGCCGTATATCAAGGCATCGATCATTACTGCTGCCGACTATATCGGCCCCATCATGACACTCTGTCTGGACAAGCGTGGCGAGTTGATAGACCAGCAATATGTCTCGGGTGGACGTGTTGAGCTGCGTTTCATGCTGCCGCTGGGTGAAATCGTGATTGACTTCTATGATAAACTGAAGAGTATTTCAAAGGGTTATGCATCGTTCGACTATCACATCGATTCGTTCCGCCCATCGAAACTGATAAAACTCGACATCCTGCTGAATGGTGAGCCGGTAGACGCCCTGTCGACGCTGACGCATCAAGACAATGCCGTAACGTTCGGTCGCCGAATGTGTGAGAAGTTGAAGGAACTGATTCCGCGTCAGCAGTTCGACATTGCCATTCAGGCTGCCATCGGTGCGAAAATCATTGCTCGCGAGACAGTAAAACAGGTCAGAAAAGATGTGACGGCAAAATGTTACGGAGGCGATGTGAGCCGTAAGCGTAAATTGCTGGAGAAACAGAAACGCGGTAAGAAACGTATGAAGCAAATCGGCAATGTGGAGGTCCCGCAGAAAGCTTTCCTCGCCGTGTTGAAACTCGATTAAATACAATTCTTGAAGAAACTGAAAACTAATAACTAATAATAAAGAAGAAGAAAAGACAATATGGCTACAATCGGACTGACAACAAGAGATGTGGCGCGTGAATTGGCTCGTCGCTACAGCACCATGACTCACGAAGAGCTCGACGTGCTCGAGAGTATTTTGGTGCCCATGAAATTCCAAAAAGGCGAAATCATCCTTCATGAGGGTGAAATTTGCGAAAACATATACTGGGTGGCAAAAGGCTTGGTGCGCCAGTTCTATTATAAAAACGAGAAGGAACTGACGGAGTATATGGCCACTGAGGACAACATCGTGATGAGCATTGAGAGCCTGTTCAAGGAACAGCCTTCTTCGCAGCAGATTGTGGCGCTGGAGCCTACCATACTTTTCGCTCTGCCCAAGAAGAAACTGGAGCACGAAGCAGTCCGTAATGTGAACATCCAGATGATGTATCGTAAGATTTTGGAGGAATCACTTATTATCTCACAGGTTCATGCCGACATGCTTCGCTTTGAGTCTGCCCAGGAGCGTTATGCGAAACTGGTGAAGCGCTCGCCACAATTGGTGTTGCGCGCCCCGCTGGTTTATATTGCCAGCTATCTGCAGATGACTCCCGAAACGCTCAGCCGTGTTCGTACTTCGGCGCTGCTGGGCGAACGAAATGACAAAGAATGAACTATTAGAAAGACTAAAGTAGACTACAGAAAGTAAACATATTGGGGAATGCCTGACCGAGCTGGTCGGGACGGTTCCTAAACAGTCCGAACAGGGCGCTGCCTGAGCCAGACATGGCCGCATAGGTGGCGCCCATCTTGTATAGTTGCTCTTTCACGTGTCCTATTTCCGGATGCAGGGCGAAGACACTCTCCTCGAAATCGTTGACCAACTCGTCGCGCCATGTGTCCACAGGCTGCATAACGATGTCGCGGCAGTTTTTCGCAGGATAGTGAGGACGAATACGGGCGAAGGCCTTCTTGGTGGGTACAGGAATGTCGGGACGGACAACGGCAATGTGCCAGCCGCTCAGGTCGAGCGTGATGTCCTCGAGCTGCTCTCCAATGCCTTCAGCATAGCATGGCCCGTTCTTGATGAAAAATGCGCAGTCGGCGCCAAGTCGGGCGGCATAGTCAATCATCTGCTGCTCGGTGAGGTTGAGGCCGAACATTGTATTTAACAGCCGAATCATATAGGCACAGTCGCTGGAGCCGCCTCCCATTCCAGCCTGGGTGGGTATGCCTTTCCAAAGGTGTGCGTGACAACGTGGCAGGGCAGGGTAGTCGGCCTTCAAAACATGGTAGGCGCGGACTACGAGGTTGCGTTGCTCGTCGCCGGTATCGAAGGACGACGGAGCGGATCCCGCCGGAGAACCGGCGGGCACAGTGGCGGACGAAGCGGAAACGGAGGCCGGGGCGGCGGTAACCTTCAGGTCACAGTCGACGTCAGAAGGGAATGCTTCGTCCATGGCTACTACTTCGAGTGCATCCTTGACGGGTACGGGGTAGAATACCGTCTGCAGGTTGTGATATCCGTCCGGGCGCTTTTCCACCACGTTCAGGCCCAGGTTTATCTTTGCAATAGGGAATGTAATCATCGTTGTTTCTGTTTTGAACTTGTTGTTTTCTGCCACAAAGGTAGTCATTTCGTGCGACATTCACAACATTTTGATGGTATTTTGAATCACCTTAAGTTTTAGGAATCTTTTTTAATATTATTTAGTTATGCGAATGCGCGTTATAAGAGGGAAAATGAGTACTTTTGCACACCAAAAGAAGCATATTTAAAAAGAAAAAATAAAACGACTATGGCAGAAGCTATTGACATCCGCGAGTTGAACGTGCGGATTGAACAACAAAGTGGATTCGTGCAGAACCTCGTGTCGGGCATGGATCAGGTGATTGTAGGACAGAAACATTTGGTAGATTCATTGCTCATCGGTTTGCTGAGCGATGGTAATATCTTGCTGGAAGGCGTTCCCGGATTGGCTAAGACGCTGGCTATCAAGACACTGGCACAACTGATTGATGCGACGTATTCACGCATTCAGTTTACTCCAGACCTCCTTCCTGCGGACGTGACGGGTACTATGATTTACTCGCAAAAGGAGGAGAAATTCCAGGTAAAACGTGGTCCGGTATTTGCCAATTTCGTGTTGGCTGATGAAATCAACCGCGCTCCGGCTAAGGTGCAGAGCGCCCTGCTGGAAGCCATGCAGGAGAAGCAGGTAACCATCGGAAGCGATACGTTCGAATTGCCCAACCCGTTCCTCGTAATGGCCACACAGAACCCTATTGAGCAGGAGGGAACCTATCCGTTGCCAGAAGCACAGATGGACCGTTTCATGTTGAAAGTGGTTATCGGCTATCCGACCATTGATGAAGAGAAAAAGATTATCCGCGAGAATATCCAGGAGTCGCTGCCCAAGGTTCGCCCCGTAACTACCGCAACAGAAATTCTGAATGCCCGCAACGTAGTGCGCGAGGTCTATCTGGACGAGAAAATCGAACAGTACATTGCCGATATTGTCTTCGCCACACGCTATCCCGATCGCTATGGCCTGAAGGATATGAAGGACATGATTTCGTTTGGCGGTTCACCCCGTGCCTCCATCAATCTGGCCAAGGCTGCCCGTGCTTACGCCTTTATCAAGCGTAGAGGTTATGTGGTTCCTGAGGATGTTCGTGCTGTTGCCCACGACGTGCTGCGCCACCGCATCGGACTGACCTACGAAGCCGAGGCCAGCAATGTGACCAGTGAAGAAATCGTCTCAAAGGTGATTAATAAGGTCGAGGTGCCCTAAAGACCTAGGATAGCCTAGGACAACCTAGAAAGAATATGGAAACAAGCGAAATATTAAAGAAAGTTCGCAAGATAGAAATCAAGGCGCGCGGACTGAGTTCGAACGTTTTTGCTGGACAATACCACTCGGCCTTTAAGGGTAGGGGTATGGCCTTCAGCGAGGTGCGCGAATATCAGTACGGAGATGATGTGCGTGACATTGACTGGAACGTTACCGCCCGCTTCCACCGTCCCTATGTGAAGGTGTTCGAAGAGGAGCGCGAGCTGACCGTCATGCTTATGATTGACGTCAGCGGCTCGCTCGATTTTGGTACCCAACGGCAGATGAAGCGTGACATGGTGACCGAGATTGCCGCAACCATTGCTTTCTCGGCCATTCAGAACAACGACAAGATTGGTGTTGCTTTTTTCTCTGACCGTATCGAGAAGTACATTCCGCCCAAGAAAGGTCGCAAGCACATCCTTTATATCATTCGCGAGATGCTGGACTTCCAGCCGCAGTCGAAGCGTACCGATGTGAAGCAGGCCTTGGAGTTTCTGACCAGCGTGTCGAAACGACGCTGCACAGCATTCGTGCTCAGCGACTTCTACGATCGTCAGGACTTCCTGCAGCCCTTGCAGATAGCTAATCGTAAACACGATGTCGTGGCTTTGCAGGTGTACGATCAGCGGGCACGCGAATTGCCTGACGTTGGACTCATGCGCGTCGTGGATGCAGAGACGGGTTACGAACAGTACATCGACACGTCGAGCCGCCGACTGCGTCAGGCCCACGAAAAATATTGGCATCAGCGTCAGGAAGTGTTACGCGAGACGATGAACAAAAGTAATGTGGACCTGATTAGCATTGCAACGAATGAGGACTATGTCAAGGCACTGCTGATGTTGTTTAAGCAGAGAAGTTAAGATAAAAAGAATAAGTAAGTGAAGAGAACGATAATATTTATAGGATTGATAGTCAGTACGTTGCTCGCCATGGCGCAAGTAAGCGTACAGGCTAAGATTGACCCTATAGAAATGCTGATCGGCGAGCAGACTCAGGTGACGCTGACTGTCCAGGGCGGTAATGATGCCCAGGTGGAGTGGCCTCAGCTGAAGCCCCGCCAAATGATAGTTCCAGGCGTAGAAGTCATTGCCAGTCATACTAGTGGGACTAGCCAGACTAGTAGTACTAGTGAGACTGGAAAGGTGATGACTATTACGCTGACTTCGTTCGATGGAAACCTCTATCACTTGCCTCCTTTCACGGTGAAAGTCAATGGCAAGGAAGTGAAGTCGAATGAATTGGCCCTCAAAGTTGTCGAGATGGAAGTGGACACTACGCAGATGAACGCTTTCTTCGGCCCCAAGGACGTGCAGGACAATCCCTTCCAATGGAGCGACTGGAGCATGCCGTTCTGGTTGAGTGTACTGGTGTTGGTATTGCTGGCAGTCGGCTATTGGCTTTATCTGCGCTTGCGCGACAACAAGCCCATCATTACCCATATCAAGATTGTGCGCCGACTGCTTCCTCACCAGAAGGCCATGAAGGAAATCGAGCAGATTAAGGCTGACAAGATGGTAACGTCGGAGAATCAGAAGGAATACTACACGAAACTGACAGAAACGCTTCGTAAGTATATCGAAGAGCGATATGGGTTCTCGGCTATGGAGATGACCAGTTCTGAAATCATCGAGCGGCTTATGTCGCAGGGCGACCAGCAGAGTCTGGACGAGTTGCGCCAGTTGTTTACAACGGCTGATTTGGTGAAGTTCGCCAAGTATTCGACGATGATTAATGAAAACGACTCGAACTTGGTCAATGCTATTGACTTCATCAACCAGACGAAGCTGGAGAACCAGCCGACGGTGGAGGTACAAAAGCCTGTTCTTTCAGAGGCTGATCAGCGTTCGCAAAAGGAGCGCCGTGTGCTGAAGGCTGTCATTTGGGCTGTTGGTATTGTCACTACACTGCTGTTCTGCTACGTTGTCTATAGTGTCTGGCAGTTGATATATTGAGAATATAAAAATGAGAATTCATGGAATTTGCCAATAAAGAATATCTGTTGCTGCTGTTACTGTTGATACCTTATATCGTGTGGTATCTGATGTACAGGAAGAAGGCAGAACCTACTATACGGTTAAGCGATACCAATGCATATCGCTTTGCCCCACGGTCGTGGCGAGTAACGCTGATGCCTCTGCAACCCTTGCTTCGTATGGCCGTCTTCGTGTTGGTTGTATTGGTCTTGGCCCGTCCCCAGACGCAGAACTCATGGAAAAATCAAACGGTAGAAGGTATTGATATCATGTTGGCTATGGACGTCTCGACGTCAATGCTGGCAGAAGACCTGAAGCCTAACCGAATAGAAGCTGCCAAACAAGTGGCTGCTGAATTCATCGTAGGCCGTCCCAACGACAATATTGGTCTGACGATCTTTGCAGGCGAAGCTTTCACACAATGTCCTATGACCACAGATCACAGTTCATTGCTGAACCTGTTACATAATACCCGTACTGATATTGCTGCTCGTGGTCCGCAGGGTGGTGGCATAGAGGACGGTACGGCTATCGGAATGGGACTGGCCAATGCCGTGTCCCGTCTGAAAGACTCGAAGGCGAAGAGCAAGGTGGTCATTCTGCTGACCGATGGCTCGAACAATCGTGGTGACCTGTCGCCAATGACTGCTGCTGAGATTGCCAAGAGTCTGGGTATTCGTGTTTATACCATTGGTGTGGGTACAAAGGGCACCGCTCCGTTCCCTCCCTCAGCAACAGGCCTTCCCGGCTATGTGAATCTGCCTGTGGAGATTGACACCAAAACGCTGTCGGATATTGCTGGTGCCACGGACGGAGACTTCTATCGTGCCACAAACAACCGCGAGTTGCAGAACATCTACAAGGAGATTGACAAGCTGGAGAAAACCAAACTGAACGTCAAGCAGTTCAGCCGCCGTTATGAGGCTTACCAGCCTTTTGCGTTGGCTGCCTTGTTGCTTTTGCTCTTGGAAATACTGCTGCGTATCACCGTGTTCCGCAAACTGCCGTAATAAATCGTAAATCGTAAATAGTAAATCGTCAAATCGTAAATTAGATAGATGTTTAGATTCGAAGACCCTATATACTTATATTTATTAGCGCTGATTCCCATTCTGCTGCTGATACATTTTCTGATGCTCCGTCGTCAGAAGAAGTTGCTGCGCAAATTTGGTGATTTAGAACTGGTGCGCCAGCTGATGCCTAACGTGTCTCGCATGCGTCCTTTGGTCAAGTTCTGGCTGTTGCTGGGCGCTTTGGCATTGCTCATCGTTGTGTTGGCCCGTCCTCAGTTTGGTAATAAGATCAGCCACGAGAAACGTACTGGCATCGAGACCATTATCTGTATGGATATCAGTAATTCCATGTTGGCTGAAGATGTAGCACCGAGTCGACTGGACCGTTCGAAAATGATGGTCGAGAATCTGGTCGACCACTTTACTAACGACAAGATCGGACTCATCGTGTTTGCTGGCGACGCTTTTGTTCAGTTGCCCATTACCAGCGATTATGTCAGTGCGAAAATGTTCCTGTCGAGCATTACACCTGCGATGATTGCCACACAGGGTACCGATATTGCTGCCGCTATCAATATGGCATCTCATAGCTTTACGCAGGAGGAGAACATCGGCAAGGCCATCATCGTTATTACCGATGGTGAAGACCACGAGGGTGGGGCAATGGAAGCCGCTAAAGAGGCCAAGGAGAAGGGGATGAATACCTATGTGTTGGGTGTCGGCTCACCCAACGGAGCTCCCATTCCTGTTGGTAACGGTGACTATATGAAGGACAATACGGGTCAGACGGTGATGTCGGCGCTGAACGAGCAGATGTGCCGTCAATTGGCTGATGCTGGTAGCGGTGCATATATTCACGTGGAGAATAATAGCAATGCTCAGGAACAGCTCGACAACGAACTCGATAAATTGTCGAAAAAAGAGACCTCATCAACCATCTATAGTGATTTCGACGAGCAGTTCCAGGCAGTAGCCATCATCGTTTTGCTGCTGCTGATATTGGAAGTATGCATCTTGGAAATCAAGAATCCGATGCTGCGTCGCATCTCGCTGTTCAAGCGTTCGAAGAAGGTGGCCGCTATTGTTGCCTTGCTGCTCGTGACAGTAGGCGTACAGGCGCAGAGTGACCGTCAGATGATTCGTCAGGGCAATAAGCTGTATCGCAAAGGTAATGTAGCTGAGGCTGAGGTGTCGTATCGGAAGGCTGTGGAGCGTAACGAACGTAATCCGCAGGCTAACTATAATCTGGGTAATTCATTGATGTCCCAGCGTAAGGATTCGCTGGCTATCACTCAGTTGGAGAAGGCTGCCAAGTTGGAGACCAATCCCCTGCGTCGTGCACAGGCCTATCATAACATGGGTGTTATCTGCCAGCAGCACAGAATGTTTGGTGAAGCCATTGAAGCTTATAAGGAAGCGTTGCGCAATAATCCTACCGATCATGAGACGCGCTACAATCTGGAACTTTGTAAACGTCAGCAGAAGGAACAGCAACAAGACCAGAATCAGCAGAACCAGCAGAATAAGGATAATAAAGACAATCAAGATAAGCAAGATCAGCAGAAGCAGGAACAGAAACAAGACCAGCAGAAGCAGGATCAAGAGCAGCAAAAACCTCAGATGAGCAAGGAGAATGCCGAGCAACTGCTGAATGCTGCCATGCAAGAAGAGAAACAAACCCAGGAGCGCATGAAGAAGGCTCAGCAGCAGCCTCAGAAGCGTCGCTTGGAAAAGAACTGGTAAAAGGCCTTCTGCCAAATGATGAATGAGAAGTGAGAAGTGAGAAATGAGAAATGGAAATGAAGAAATGATAAGTGATATGGCGAGATATGGATTGAGAAGAGAAGTGAATGGAAAATGGGTATTGAGGTTGCTTTTGGCATTTCTCATTTTTCATTTCTCATTTCTCATTTCAGTTGCGCAGCAGCTGACTGGTCGCGCTCCAGCACAAGTGGCTGTCGGCGAGCAGTTCCGATTGAGCTATACGGTCAATACCGACGATGCAAAGGGTTTCAGGGCTGGTGACATTCCTGATGCCTTCGACGTGCTGATGGGTCCTTCGACTTCCCAACAGTCGAGTTTCCAGATGGTCAATGGTCATACATCGAGTTCGTCGAGTATTACCTATACCTATATCCTTTCAGCCAAGAAAAACGGAACATTCACCATTCCTCCAGCCCATGTCACTGCTGGGGGAAAGACCATCACGTCTAACGAGTTGCATATCAAGGTCAGCGGACAGGCTCAGCCAGGCAACCAGGGCGGTCGTCAGCAAAGCGGTACGGGCGAGATTCGCTCGGCGGGTTCATCCATTTCGGGCAGCGACCTGTTTATCAAGGTGACTGCCTCGAAGCAACATGTCCGCGAGCAGGAGCCCATCCTGTTGACTTATAAGGTGTACACGCTGGTAGGACTGACCCAGCTGAATGGTAAGATGGCTGACCTGAAGAGTTTCTATACCCGCGAGGTGCCGCTGCCTCAGGAGAAGCAGTTCCACATCGAGACGCTGAATGGCAAGCCCTACCGCACGGTGACATGGCAGCAATATGTCATGTTCCCGCAGGTGACGGGAAAACTCGAGGTTCCAAGCATTACCTACGAGGGTATTGTCGTGCAGCAGAACCGTAACGTCGATCCCTTCGAGGCTTTCTTCAACGGAGGTTCTGGCTATGTGGAGGTGAAGAAGGAAATCAAGGCTCCCGGCATCACCATTCAGGTCGATCCGCTGCCCCAGCGCCCTGCGGGCTTCTCGGGTGGAGTAGGCAAGTACTCTATTTCTGCCACACTCGACCAGACCGAGGTGAAGGCCAACGATCCCGTGAAGATGCGCGTGGTGGTAAGTGGCGTGGGTAACATGAAATTGTTGAAGCAGCCCGAGGTGAAGTTCCCCAAGGACTTCGACCACTATGATGCAAAGGTGACCGATAAGACGCAGTTGACTACCAAGGGACTCGAGGGATCTATCATTTACGACTTCCTGGCCGTACCGCGTCATCAGGGCGACTTCGAGATTCCTGCCATCGAATACACCTATTTCGACACGGAGGCTAATACCTATAAGACGGTTAAGACTGAATCGTTCAAACTGCATGTCGATAAGGGCAGCGGAACATCACAGGCGACTTATACCGGTCAGGAAGATGTAAGACAGTTGAACAGCGACATTCACTATATCAAGACAGGCGATACCCGTCAGCGCGGCGTCGACGAGTTCTTCTTTGGTTCTACAGAATATTGGGTGTCTTTGGCAGTATTGCTGTTGGGCTTCATCTCGCTCTTCGTCATCTTCCGTCAGCGTGCCATCGAGAATGCTGATATCGTGAAGCAGCGTGCCGGTAAGGCCAATAAGGTAGCTACGAAACGACTCAAGAAGGCCGCAAAACTCATGGCTGGAGGCAAACAGAACGAGTTCTACGACGAAGTGCTTCGTGCTCTTTGGGGGTATGTGGGCGACAAGTTGAACATGCCTGTCGAACAGCTCTCGCGCGAGAATATCAGTCAGCAATTGGAATCTCACAACGTTTCGGCAGAAACCATTCAGCAGTTTATTGGTGCTTTGGACGAGTGCGAGTTCGCACGCTATGCTCCAGGCGATGCAACAGGTAATATGAATAAGGTTTATGATGCGGCAATGACTGCGATTACGCAAATTGCCACAACGATGCGAAAATCCAGCAAGTCTGGAAAATCCGGAATGTCCGGAATGGCTGTAGCCTTGATGATAATGACGTTGCCACTCACCTCTAATGCTGCTGTCACGAAGGCAGAAGCTGACAGCGCCTACGTTCAAGAACGCTATCAACAGGCCGCCAAAGACTATGAGGCTTTACTGAAGCAGGGCGTCAGCGCCGATCTCTATTACAATCTTGGCAATTGCTACTATCGTATGGATCAGATGACGCAGGCTGTGCTCAACTACGAGCGTGCGCTGTTGCTATCACCTGGCGATAAGGATATCCGTTTCAACTTGCAAATGGCCCGTTCGAAGACTATCGACAAGATTACCCCTGAGTCCGAGATGTTCTTCGTCACGTGGTACCGCTCGCTGGTCAATGTGCAGAGCGTCGACAGTTGGGCTCGCACGGCACTTATCTCCTTGTTTGTGGCTATCGTTCTGGCGCTGCTCTATTTGTTCGCTAACCCCATCTGGCTGCGTAAGGTAGGTTTCTTCGGTGGATTCCTTCTGCTGCTTGTGTTCTTGATTAGTAATCTTTTTGCTTGGCAACAGAAGCGTAACCTGACCCACCGTTCGGGGGCCATCATCATCAAGTCTGCTGTCAATGTCAAGAGCACACCGTCGAAGAACGGTACCGACTTGTTTATTCTCCACGAGGGTACGAAGGTGACCATCACCGACGCCACCATGAAGGAATGGAAAGAAATCCGCGTGGCCGACGGCAAGGAAGGCTGGCTGGAGACTTCGGAGATAGAAGTGATTTAGAGGTAAGAGGTGAGTAGTAAGAGGTAAGATGTAAGAGGTAAGAAGTAAGAGATATGGAAGAAATCATTCAATTCGACAAGCAACTGCTGCTCATGGTGAACGGCAGCGACTCGGTGTGGCTGGACTCGGTCATTATGACACTAACCAATGCCAAGACATGGATTCCGTTGTACTTGGGGCTGTTTTACGCGGTGTGCCGCACGAACTGGATGAGAAGAATGGGAAACCCAAATCAGCCGCGGGCAATCATGAACATCGTGCTGATTCTTTTGGCTGCTGGGCTGTGTGTCCTGCTGGCAGGGGCTGTTGACGACGAAATCGTTAAGCCCCTTGTGGCCCGATGGCGTCCTACACACGACCCCGAAATCGGCGCATTAGTCGACATCGTCGATGGTTACCGTGGAGGCAACTACGGCTTCTTCTCGGCACATGCCGCCAACACGTTTTCTATTGCAGTATTCTTCTCGCTCTTAATGCGCTGGCGATTCTTCACGGTCTGCATGGTCGGCTGGTCGTTAGTCAACTGTTACACGCGGCTCTATCTGGGCGTCCACTATCCCGGCGACATCACTGTCGGACTGCTCTGGGGAGGCTTCGTCGGATGGCTTGTCTATCGCATCTATTGTCGTGCCTACAGCCGAGTGAATGGCCGTTTCGAAGTGCCTCGCCCTTATGACCGCAAGTTGTTGCTGGTACCCATCACTGTCTTGGCTCTCACTATCATCTACGCCTTCCTTCACGCAGCATTTTAGTGGACTTTTTTGTATCTTTCCTCTGAAAAAACTAAAATCATTGCCTCAGATTTAACATCCATCGACGCAGTTTTATCATCCATTGTCGCAGTTTTAGCGTCCATCGACGCAGTTTTAACTTTACAAAGGACTTCGTAACCTTTTATCCAGCACCTCACAACCTTTTAGCAGGCACCTCTCTTTATTGTCGAAGTTACTCACGTTCTCACACCTAAAGGTATGAGTGTGGCGTTGCAATCGAAAAAACTCAAATTTATTTGGTTTTTTACTCACTTATTCGTAACTTTGCACTTCGTATGGAGACGAAAGATATACATATCAGCGACTATAGTTACGATCTGCCGGACGAGCGCATCGCGAAGTTCCCCTTGGCAGAGCGCGACCAGTCGAAGCTGCTTATATATAATAAAGGTGTAGTAGGGGAGGATGTTTTCCGTCACCTGCCTAACCACTTGCCCGAGGGCGCATTGATGGTGATGAACAACACGAAGGTCATTCAGGCCCGCCTGCATTTCCGCAAGAGTACGGGGGCGTTGATCGAGATTTTCCTGTTGGAACCCTACGACCCCGCCGACTACGAGCAGATGTTCCAGCAGACGCACCGTTGTTCGTGGCTGTGTCTGGTGGGCAATCAGAAGAAATGGAAGGAAGGTCCGCTCACTCGCGAATTGGAAATAAAGAGTGAAAAGCTTCAGATTTCCGCTACACGCGTGGGAGAACACGGAACGAGTCAACTCATTGAGTTTGAATGGAATAATGCGAACATCAACTTTGCCGATATTCTTGACGTGATGGGCGAACTGCCTATTCCTCCTTATTTGAATCGTGAAACCCAGGAGAGCGACAAGACGACCTATCAGACCGTCTATTCGAAAATCAAGGGTAGTGTGGCTGCACCGACAGCCGGACTGCACTTCACAGAGCGTGTGCTGAACGAGATTGATGCTCATGGTATTGAGCGCGAAGAGGTAACCCTTCATGTGGGTGCGGGCACGTTCCGCCCCGTCAAGAGCAAGACCATTGGCGAGCATCCCATGCATACGGAGTATATTGCCGTTCATCGCCGCACTATTGAACGTTTGCTGGCTCACCATGCTGAGGCTATTGCCGTCGGAACTACCAGCGTCCGAACGTTAGAGAGCCTCTACTATATGGGGCTGAAGGTGTTGGCAAATCCAAATATTTCTGAGGATGAACTGCACGTCAACCAATGGGAACCCTATGGGAATGAAGAAATAAGAATGAAGGATGAAGAATTATTATCTGCATCCGCTATGGAGTCTCTTCAGGCTTTGCTCGACTGGATGGTGCGGCGTGAATTGACGGTGCTTCACTCGTCTACGCAGATTATCATAGCCCCAGGCTACGACTATCATATTGTGAAGATGCTCATCACCAATTTCCATCAGCCTCAGTCGACGTTGTTGCTATTGGTGAGTGCTTTCGTTCATGGCGACTGGCACAAAATCTACGACTATGCACTGGCTCACGACTTCCGGTTCCTGAGCTATGGTGACTCTTCACTGCTCATTCCATAAAAGGAAAGGTAAAAAAGTAAAAAGGTAAAAAAGTAAAATCTTATGAAATACGGATTCATCAAGGTGGCTGCTGCCGTACCGGCTGTAAAGGTGGCCGATGTGGTTTACAACGTTGAGGAAATAGAGAAACTCATTTCTCTGGCCGATAGCGAACATGTGGAGATTGTATGCTTCCCGGAGTTGTGCATCACGGGGTATACGTGTCAGGACCTGTTCAAGGAACAGCTGTTGCTTACCAAGGCCGAAGAAGGACTGCTCATGTTGCTCGACTTTACCCGTACACTCGACATCATCTGTGTCGTCGGGCTGCCCGTCCAGGCTGGTGGGCTGTTGTTGAATTGTGCCGCTGTCATTCAGCATGGCAGCATTCTGGGCATCGTTCCCAAGACCTATCTGCCCAACTATGCCGAGTTCTACGAGAAGCGATGGTTTGCTTCTGCCCAAGACTTGAATCCCACGGACATCTATCTGGCTGGCACTCCCGTCCATCTGTCGTCTGAACCCAAATTGTTCCAGACTACTGACGGTGTCAAGTTTGGCGTGGAAATCTGTGAGGATGTCTGGGCACCCATTCCTCCCAGCAATAATCTGACGATGGCCGGTGCTGAGATTATCCTCAACTGCTCAGCCAGCGATGAACTGATAGGCAAGCATCGTTATCTGCGTTCGCTGGTGGCCCAGCAGAGTGCTCGTACCATGAGCGGCTACGTTTATGCATCGTCAGGTTTTGGCGAGTCGACGCAGGATGTGGTTTATGCTGGCAATTCGATGATTTTCGAGAACGGCAAACTGCTTGTCGAGGGCGACCGGTTCTCGTTCCAGCCCCAGTTGCAGAAGGCTCAGATTGATGTGGAATGCCTGCGTACCGAGCGTCAGACCAACAGCACGTTTATCAATGCCCAGCGTGAGGCCCATGCCCTGATTATTCAGACCAAGCCCGCTATGGACGAGCATCCTTTTGAATTTACTCGCCCCGTCGACGCTCATCCCTTCATTCCTAAGGATGATGAAATGAAAGAGACCTGTGAGGAAATTCTGAATATCCAGACGGCAGGACTGGCCAAGCGACTGATTCATACCAATTGCCAGCACGTTGTCATCGGCATCAGCGGTGGTCTCGACTCCACGCTGGCCTTGTTGGTTAGTGTGCGCACCTTCGATCGCCTTGGTTATGACCGCAAGGGCATCATCGGTGTCACTATGCCTGGCTTCGGTACTACCGACCGCACGCACGACAATGCTGCCTCGCTGATGCAGACGTTGGGTATCTCGCAGATGGAGATTCCCATTGTGAAGGCCGTTAAGCAGCATTTCTCCGATATTGGCCACGATGCTGCCATCCATGATGCTACCTACGAGAATTCTCAGGCTCGCGAGCGCACCCAGATTCTGATGGATTTGGCGAACAAACTGAATGGTCTTGTCGTTGGTACTGGCGACCTTTCGGAACTGGCCTTGGGTTGGGCTACTTACAATGGTGACCACATGTCGATGTATGGTGTCAATGCCGGCATCCCCAAGACACTGATCCAATACATTATTAAATATATAGCGTCCACAGCAGCTTTCTCTGCCCAGCGCGAAACGTTGCTGGACATTGTCGACACGCCGATTTCGCCGGAATTGACGCCAGCCGACGAGATGGGTAACATCAAGCAGAAGACTGAAGACCTTGTCGGCCCCTATGAACTGCACGATTTCTTCCTCTACTACTTCATGCGCTTCGGTTTCCGTCCTGCCAAGATATTCTTGCTGGCGAAACATGCTTTTGGCGATACCTATGAACACGATACCATCAAGAAATGGCTCCAGACGTTCTGTCGACGCTTCTTCTCGCAACAGTTCAAACGTTCCTGTCTGCCCGATGGTCCGAAGGTGGGCAGTATCAGTCTTTCGCCACGTGGCGACTGGCGCATGCCCAGCGATGCTTGTTCAACATTATGGCTCAAGGAGTGCGAGGAGTTGTAGAAAGTGCTCATAGAATTTGTAGATTCAAGAAAAATATCGTACCTTTGCGGACATGATGAAAACGGTAATAGTGAAAGACCAGGCGCTGCGTCAGGCTGCCGGCGAGGGTATGGATGCCTTCGTGGCATGTTTCGTCGCGGCTATCAAGGAGGCTATTGGCGGTGAACTGACTGCCGATACGATGAGTCAGCTCAATGCCGATCAGATTACGTTGCTGGCTTGGCAAATGCTGCACGACGAGGTGATGGACGGTGGTTTCGTACAGCTCATCCACAACGGTTACGGTCCCTTTATTTTCAAGAATCCTTTTGCAAAGGCGGTGAAGTCGTGGGGAATGCGTCCCTTGTCGAAGCTGATTTACGACGCTCACACGTTGTATGTGAAGTACGGCCAGCAATTGGAGCGCGACTGTAGCGACGACGAGTTCATGGCGTTGTTCGAGCAGTATCCTGAATTCGACGATCTGGACGATGAGTTTGTCGAGGAAGAGGAAGCCTGGACTGAGCAGATTGCCCGCTATATCGACGAGCACCTCGACCGATTCGCTACCGTGGAATAATTAAGCATTGATATGACAAAAGAAGACGAACTGATTAGGAAGAAAAGCCCTGTCAACATAAAGAATAAGAAAGCCTCGTTCGAGTATTTTTTCATCGAGACTTTTACCGCCGGCATTGTGCTTACCGGTACGGAGATTAAGAGTATCCGTCTGGGTAAGGCCTCGCTGGTCGACACCTATTGCACCATCATCAATGGCGAGCTGTGGGTGAAGGGCATGAATGTGTCGCCCTATTTTTATGGTTCTTACAACAATCACGAACTGAAGCGCGACCGCAAGTTGTTGCTGACGAAACGCGAGATAGCCAAGCTGGCGTTAGCCACCAAGCAGACGGGTTACACCATCGTGCCGCTCTTGGTATTCATCGACCAGAACGGGCGGGCCAAGATGGACATCGCTCTCTGTAAGGGTAAGAAGGAGTTCGACAAGCGACAGACGCTGAAAGAGAAGGAAGACCGCCGTGAAATGGATCGTGCTATGAAGACTTTTAAACATTAAGCCGTATGAAGAGAACAGTTACTATATGCCTGTTGCTCGTGGCCATCGTGGCTTCAGCCCAACAGAAGAGAGAGTTCCGCGGAGCGTGGATACAATGTGTCAACGGACAGTTCAAGGGTATGGCAACCGAAGCCATGCAGCGCACGCTGACCAACCAGTTGAATGAATTGCAGAAGGATGGTTGCAACGCTATCATCTTTCAGGTGCGTCCTGAGTGCGATGCGCTGTACGAGAGTAAGCTGGAACCGTGGAGTTATTACCTGACAGGCGAACAGGGAGCCAAACCCTATCCATATTGGGATCCTCTGAAATGGATGATTGACGAGTGCCACAAGCGTGGTATGGAGCTTCATGCATGGATTAATCCCTATCGTGCCAAGACGAAGGTGGCTCATGGCAATGCCCGTAACCACGTGGTGGTGCAGCATCCGGAGTGGACTTTCAAGTACGATGGTCTGACGTTGCTGAATCCTGCCCTGCAGGAATGCCGCGACTATATCTGTGAGGTGGCGCGCGACATTGTGACACGTTACGACGTCGACGGATTCCACATCGACGACTATTTCTATCCCTATCCGGTGGCTGGCATCCAGATTCCCGACGATGCTCAGTATCGGGCTAACTCCAATGGTATCAGCAATCGTGGCGACTGGCGCCGCTACAATGTCAATCTCTTTATTGAGCAACTCTACAAGACCGTTCACGAAGCCAAACCTTGGGTGAAGGTGGGCATCTCGCCCTTCGGCATCTATCGCAACAAGAAAAGCGATCCCAATGGCAGTCGTACCAACGGCCTGCAGAACTACGACGATCTTTATGCCGACGTGCTCTTATGGGATGCCAACGGCTGGATGGATTATTGCGTGCCCCAGATTTATTGGGAGATTGGCAACCGCGCTGCGGACTACGACGAGCTCATCCATTGGTGGAACCAGCATCTTACGCGTTCAGACCTTTATATTGGCGAGGATGTCGAGCGCACGGTGAAGCATGCCGACCTGAAGGACAAGAACCGCCATCAGCTGGCGGCTAAGATGTCGCTCCATCAACAACTGCCCCGCGTGAAGGGCACCGTTCTGTGGTATGCCAAGGCTGCTGTCGACAACGTCGGCAACTACGGTACTTCTTTGCGTAATGTCTATTGGCGCACACCGGCCTTGCAGCCCGTGATGGAGCATATCGACAAGAAGGCTCCAAAGAAGGTTCGTAAGCTGAAGGCTTTCAATTTTGATGGCCAGCGTGTGCTGTTCTGGACAGCGCCCAAGGGTGATGGCTGGCAGGACGAGGCCACGCGCTATGCCGTTTACCGCTTTGATAAGAAAGAGAAGATCAACCTTCATGACACGAGTCACCTGAAGGCTATCGTTGCTGATACGTTCTACGAGTTGCCTGCCAACGAGCAGACGCCTTGTGTTTACGTCGTTACCGCCCTCGACCGCATGCAGAACGAGAGCAAAGAGGTAAAAGTAAAGATCAAGAAATAACTTCGTTAACTCTTCTTCAGCGTTTCCTTCAGGAATGCCGGGGTGAATCCTTTCTTGCTCTTGGCCACTTGTTCCGGTGTGCCGGTAGTAAGGATGGTGCCACCTCCGCGTCCGCCTTCCGGTCCCATGTCGATGATGTGGTCGGCCAGCTTGATGACATCCATGTTGTGTTCGATGATGATGACCGTATTCCCGCGGTCTACCAGCGTCTGCAGCACGTTCATCAAGATGCGTATATCCTCGAAGTGCAGTCCCGTCGTGGGCTCGTCCAGGATGTAGAGCGTCTTGCCCGTATCTTTCTTCGACAGTTCTGTGGCTAGCTTTACACGTTGGCTTTCACCGCCCGACAGCGTCGTCGAAGGCTGTCCCAACTTGATATATCCCAGTCCGACGTCCTGTATGGTCTTGATCTTGCGCAGGATGTCGGGTACGTTCTCGAAGAACTCTACAGCTTGGTTAATGGTCATGTCCAGCACGTCGGCTATCGACTTGCCCTTGTATCTCACCTCCAGTGTCTCGCGGTTGTATCGCTTGCCGTGACATTCTTCACAGGGCACTTGGATGTTGGGCAGGAAATTCATTTCGATGGTCTTGTAACCGTTGCCGCCGCAGGTCTCACAGCGTCCGCCCTTTACATTGAACGAGAAGCGTCCGGGCTTGTAGCCGCGGATTTGTGCTTCGGGCAGATTGACGAACAGCGAGCGGATGTCGCTGAACACACCAGTGTAGGTGGCAGGATTCGAGCGTGGCGTACGGCCAATAGGGCTTTGGTCGACGTTTACCACCTTGTCGATATGCTTCAAACCTTCTATGCTGTCGTAGGGCATGGGCGCCTGCAGCGAACGGTAGAAATGTTTCGATAGGATGGGGTAGAGGGTCTCGTTGATGAGCGTCGATTTGCCCGAGCCCGACACGCCTGTTACGACGATGAGTTTCCCAAGCGGGAAATCCACGTTGACATTCTTTAGGTTATTGCCACGGCAGCCTGTCAGCGTCAGCGTCTTGCCGTTGCCTTTGCGACGCTCCTGGGGCACGTCAATCTTCAACTTGCCGTTCAGATACTGTGCCGTGATGGTTTCCATCTTCAGCATCTCGTCGATGGTGCCCTGGAACACCACCTCGCCCCCTTTTCGTCCCGCCTTAGGACCGATGTCGACGATGTAGTCTGCCTGACGCATCATGTCCTCGTCATGCTCCACTACAATGACGGTATTGCCCAGGTCGCGCAGTTCCTTTAGCGAGCGTATCAACCGTTCGTTATCCCTTTGGTGAAGGCCGATGCTGGGCTCGTCCAGAATGTAGAGCACGTTCACCAGCTGCGAACCGATTTGTGTGGCCAGACGGATGCGCTGGCTCTCACCGCCCGATAGCGAGGCCGACTGGCGGTTTAGCGCCAGATAGTCCAGTCCGACCTCCAGCAGGAAGTCCAGTCGCGTCCTGATTTCCTTCAGTATCTCGGCGGCAATCTGTTGCTGTTGGTGGTCTAGGTGCGACTCACAGTCGTCCAGCCACTTTCGCAACTCACTCAGATCCATATTGGCCAGCTCTGAGATGTTCTTGTCCCATATCTTGTACGACAGTGCCTCGCGCGTCAGTCGTTGTCCGTGACATTCCGGACACTCGCATTCTGCCAGGAACTGATCGGCCCATTTCTGACCGCCCGTCGTATCGTCGCTTTCCATTACCGAACGCAGGTATTTCACCACTCCGTCAAAGTCGACGAAGTAGTCGCTCGAGGTATGCACCAGTTCCTTGTCAATGCGTACCGGTTCAAGAGAACCGTACAGAATCTCGCTCATGGCCTCTTCGGGGATGTCTGTTATCGGGGTTTTCAGGTCGCATTCGTTGGAACGCAGAATGGCGGCAATCTGCCAGAAAATCATCTGGTTCTTGTATTTCCCCAACGGAGCAATGCCTCCTTCATAGATGCTGTGCTTGCGGTTCGGAATGACCTTGTCGATGTCTATCTCGTTGATATATCCCAGTCCTTTACAACGCGGACAAGCTCCTTGAGGAGAATTGAACGAAAATGTGTTAGGCGCTGGTTCATTGTATGATATGCCCGTTGTCGGACACATCATTCGCTTCGAGAAATGCCTCACTTCGCCCGTGTCGTAGTCCATGATCATAATCAGGCCTTCGCCCTGTTTCATGGCTGTTTGGATGGTTTTCTTTAGGCGGTCGGTAGGTTGGGTAGGGGTGTTAGGTTCGTTAGGTTGGGTAGGGACGGCCAGACGGTCTATCACAACCTCGATGTCGTGGTTCTTGTAGCGGTCCACCTTCATGCCCTCAGTCAGTTCCACCACGTCGCCGTCCACGCGCACGTGCAGATAGCCTTTCCTGCGCATCGACTCGAACAGCTCGCGGTAGTGACCCTTGCGGCTCCTGACTAGCGGGGCCAGTACCAAAATTTTCCTGCCTTCATAGTCGTGCAGAATCATGTCGATGACCTTCTCCTCCGTATATTTCACCATCGGCTCACCGGTCATGTAGCTGTAGGCCTTGCCAGCACGGGCAAACAACAATCGCATGTAGTCGTACACCTCGGTGGTGGTGCCTACCGTCGAACGCGGGTTCTTGTTCGTCGTTTTCTGTTCGATGCTGATGACGGGCGACAGTCCGGTTATCTTGTCCACGTCGGGGCGCTCTAGACCTCCCAGAAAGTTGCGGGCGTAGGCTGAGAATGTTTCGATATACCTGCGCTGTCCCTCTGCAAAGATGGTGTCGAAGGCCAGCGACGATTTTCCTGAACCGCTCAGTCCGGTAATCACCGTCAGCGACTGGCGCGGAATCTCCACGTCAATGTTCTTCAGGTTGTGTACGCGTGCTCCCCAGACGTTAATCTTCGTGTCGCTCATTGATCTCCTCCTCCTGTCCCATCATTAAATTCGTTATATCTTCTGATGAGGTTTACATCCCGACGGATCTTGTATTCCTTGCCGTCGGCACCACGGGCGTTCACCAGCACGAAGTACACACCGTCCTTCACGGGATGGCCGTTATACGTGCCGTCCCACTCGCCGTTTACATCCGTCCACTCATACAATTTCTGACCCCAGCGGTTGAAGATGTAGGCATGGAATTCCACGATGCTCCTGTGGTTCTTCTTGGCGCTGTACGTGTCGTTGGCACCGTCTCCATTCGGCGTGAAGGCGTTCGGCATCTCCAGAATGCTGTCGTAGATGGTCACGCTGATGGTGGCCGAATCCACATGCTCGTTGTTTAGACAGGCATAGACCTTCACATCCGTTTTTCCTGCGTCTACAAACGTGTATTCCGGACTTTCCTCATAGCGGGTCACGCTGCTTCCGCCGCCAGCACCCTCGTGCGTAAAGCGCCATTCCAGCGTCCAGCCGGCTTCTATTTCCGTCACTTCGGCCTCAAACCTCGTCTGCAACGGGGCTTCGGCTTCGAAGCTCTCAGTCTTTCTCACCTCATCGCCATTATCCGTATAGATAGCCGTGATGGTGATGGCAGCATGCGAACCTGTCGCCAGCCATCCCAGCATCGTCAGCATCATGATGATTCTTTGTTTCATAGCAGTCCTTTTCTTCTATTGCAGTCCTTTTTATACTATTAACGTGCAAAGTTCGGCATTTATTTTCATTCCACCTAAATAAATACGTTAAAGTTTCATATATTATTTTGAGAGTCTGTATTCCGAAGGCGTCTTATCGGCAAGGCGTTTAAAGAATTTGCTGAAGAAGGATGGATTAGGAAAGTCCATCTCGTCTGATATTTGAGCAATGGACTTGTCCGTGTGCTTCAGTTCAATCTTGATGTGTTCGATGAGGGCGCGATCAATCCATTCTTTTGCGGTGGTGCCGCTGGCTTGGCGAATAACGGTGCCGAGATATCGCTCTGTGAGGCACATCTTGTCGGCATAAAAACCGATCTGATGCTCTCGTGTTGCATGCTGATTTACCAGATAGATAAAGCGATCGAAGATGGTCTGTTCTCGACTCTGTGATGCTTTGAGCAAATCTATGTGTTGGCGATAGATTCCATCATAATGGTGCATCATGGCTGCAACAAGGCTGCTGACAATATGACGATTATAGTCGGGCTGATGAACCACCTGCCAGATGGTGTCGAAGATCTGACGGGCGGTGGAGATTTCACTTTCTCCGACTTTGATCTGGAAGTCGCGAACCTGTCCGTTGAAGGCTAATGGCATCTGTCCGGATGCAAAGGGCATAGGAAAATCCGTGAAGAGGCCTAATCCATAAACTTCGATTTTCCCATTGAAACTGATGGGACTAATGATTGTGCCGGGGCCAAGGAATACGATGGTGCCAGGAGTAATATGTCGCTCTACAAGGTTGATGTTAACATGTATCTCACCACTAACGAAGATACCTAAACGGTAGTCGTCGATGATGAATGGTGGCTGACTCTGTCCGATGACAAGCATGAAGATGCGAGGGTCGCCATAGACGATGCCCAATTCATTGCTTATATACGAATGGTCATGTAGCTGCGCATAGTGAGGACCAAGGAGGTCCTTCATACGCGAGTAATTCATCAGTTTGGGTCGTCTGTCTATAATCGTTACTGTTTTATGTGCCGCAAAGATAATAATAATTATTGAATTATCGTCCCTTTTGTATCAAAATCGTACAAAAAGAACATTTTTGACTGATGATGGATAATGATTATTTGGTAAAAACGTCGTAACTTTGCACCCAGAAATATAAACGACGATTATGCGAAGAATCATTTTAGGACTCGTGATGCTGCCGATAATGGCGCAGGGACAGACGCTGGAAGAGTGCCAGCAGGCGGCGGAGCGGAATTATCCGCTGATACGGCAGTATGGACTGATTGAGAAGACAACAGCGCTGACGGTGGCGAACATCCAGAAGGGTTGGTTGCCTCAGGTGACGGCCTCGGCTCAGGCAACGTATCAGAGCGATGTGGTGGCGTGGCCCGACGAGATGCGGGGAATGCTGGGACAGATGGGGCTTAACTTCGAGGGACTGAAGAAAGAGCAGTATAAGGTAGGCCTCGATGTGCAGCAGACGGTATTCGACGGTGGTGCCATCAAGAGTCAGAAAGAGATAGCCCGAAAACAAGGCGAGGTGCAGACGGCGCAGAATGAAATAAATATGTATCAGGTGCGCAAGCGCGTAAATGAAATGTACTTCGGATTGCTGCTGATTGACGAACAGATAGTACTGAACAAGGACTTGCAGGAGTTGTTGGCACAGAACGAGAAGAAACTGGCCTCAATGGTGAAAGGTGGTACGGCAGCAGAGAGCGATTATCAAAACATGAAAGCAGAGCGGCTGAACGTCGTGCAACAGGCGACGAGTTTGCAGTCGCAAAGACAGGCATTGGTAAGGATACTTTCGGCATTCTGTGGGATAGAGGTAAAGGAAGCGATAAAGCCGGTTCTGTCTGCTACTGTGGCAGAGCAACAAACAGGACAGATACCGGAGTTGAAGGCGATTGATGCACAGCTGAGATTGGCAGATGCCCAGGAAAAGGCCCTCAATGCGGCATTGATGCCTAAGTTGGGTGTGTTTGCACAGGGGTATTATGGCTATCCGGGCTATAATATGTTTGAGGATATGTTGAGTCGTAAGTTCTCTTGGAATGGGATGATCGGTGCACGACTCACCTGGAACATCGGCGCCCTTTACACCCGTAAGAACGATAAAGCAAAGATACAGTTGCAGCGCGAGACGGCTGAGACCAGTCGCGACGTGTTCCTCTTCAACAACAATCTGGAGCAGATTCAACAGAACGAGAATATCGAACGCTATAAGAAACTGATGGCTGACGATGAGGAGATTATCTCTCTGCGTTCTTCAATCCGCAAAGCGGCAGAGTCAAAACTCTCACACGGTATCATCGATGTGAACGATCTGGTGAAGGAAATCAACAACGAGAATGCAGCACGTGTTGGGCGGTCAATGCACGAGATTCAGATGCTGAAAGAAATATATGACCTGAAATATACAACGAATCAATAACGATATGAAGAAACTGATAATAATGGCAGCAGGGCTGGCGGTGCTGGCAAGCTGCGGAAGCAATGAAAAAGAATATGATGCCACAGGCACCTTCGAGTCTACAGAGGTGACGGTGGCAGCTGAGCAGAGCGGTGCGCTGATGAAGTTCGATGTGAACGAGGGTGACGAGATTGCTCTTGGTGAAGAAGTTGGACTTATCGACACTACCCTGATTTGGTTGAAGATTCAGCAGGCTGGTGCGACCAAAGAGGTCTATCAGAGTCAGAAACCGGATACGGAAAAGCAGATTGCTGCCACACGCCAGCAGTTGGCTAAGGCCAAACAAGATCAGCAGCGCTACAAGGAATTAGTGAATGATGGAGCAGCACCAAGTAAGATGCTCGATGATGCCACGAATCAGGTGCAAGTACTGCAGAAACAACTCGATGCGCAGATATCTACATTGAACACTCAACTCTCAACCCTCAACTCTCAACTCTCAACTGTCGACGTGCAGGTTAGTCAGTTGCAAGATCAGTTGCAGAAGTGTCATATCGCTGCACCTATTAAGGGAACAGTGTTGGAGAAATATGTCGAGAAGGGTGAGTTTGTAGCCGTTGGTAAGCCGCTGTTTAAGATGGCTGATACAGAGATGATGTTTTTGTGTGCTTACGTCACTTCAGCACAACTGAAGGACATCAAGGTTGGTAAGAAGGCAAAAGTCTTTGCCGATTATGGTGACGGGCAGAAAAAAGAATACGAAGGAACGGTCTCTTGGATCAGCAGCCGTTCGGAATTTACGCCCAAAACCATTCTTACTGACGATGAGCGAGCAGATTTGGTATATGCTTTGAAGATCGCCTTCAAAAACGACGGCTATGTTAAAATTGGCATGTACGGCGAAGTGAAGTTTCAATGATTGAGGTTAATAACATATCGAGGTCCTACGGCAAGGTGAAAGCTTTGCGGGATGTATCCTTCTCTGTCGGCAAGGGCGAGGTCTTCGGACTGATCGGCCCTGATGGAGCTGGCAAGACATCGATGTTCCGGATACTTTGTACGCTGCTGTTGGCTGATGAGGGTACGGCGACGGTGGATGGCTTCGATGTGGTGAAACAGATGACGGACATCCGCAAGCGTGTGGGATATATGCCCGGGCGGTTCTCGCTATATCAGGATTTGACGGTAGAGGAGAATCTGAAGTTTTTTGCCACACTCTTTGGTACCACCGTTGACGAAGGTTATGACTCAATCAAGGCTATCTATTCGCAGATAGAGCGGTTTAAGGACCGCAAGGCAGGAGCGCTGTCAGGTGGCATGAAGCAGAAACTGGCGCTCTCATGTGCATTGGTGCACCAACCCAGTGTACTGTTCCTCGATGAGCCCACGACGGGCGTTGACCCTGTCAGTCGTAAGGAGTTTTGGGAGATGCTTTCGATGCTGAAGGAACGTGATATCACTATCGTGGCCTCTACACCCTATCTCGATGAGGTTAGACAATGTGAGCGCGTGGCGTTCTTAAGCGAAGGAAAGGTAATGGGAATTGACACTCCTGAGATTATTTTGGATCAATTTAAGGATATTTTTAACCCGCCAGGCATAACTCGTAAGCAAGATTGTAGTAAGGGAGATGCAAGGGAGATGGAAGGGACAAGCAAGGGACAAGAAAGTCCAAACGTCATCGAGGTATCACACCTCGTAAAAGCCTTTGGCGACTTCCATGCCGTTGATGACATTTCTTTTACAGTCAGGCGCGGTGAGATATTCGGTTTCTTGGGAGCGAATGGTGCAGGCAAGACAACAGCAATGCACATGTTGACAGGACTGAACCAGCCTACGAGTGGCACAGGTCGTGTGGCAGGTTTCGACATCCGAACGGAACACGAACAGATTAAGAAACATATCGGTTATATGTCGCAGCGGTTCTCGCTCTATGAGGACCTGACGGTGGCTGAGAATATCCGACTCTTTGCGGGTATCTATGGGATGCAAAAAAATGAAATTGCACGCAAGACCGACGAACTCTTGAAACAACTGAAGTTCGAGGAGCACAAGAACGACCTCGTGGGTTCGCTGCCCTTGGGTTGGAAGCAGAAGTTGGCGTTTTCTGTGAGTATCTTCCACGAGCCCGCTATCGTGTTCCTTGATGAGCCGACAGGTGGTGTCGATCCTGCTACCCGTCGTCAGTTCTGGGAGCTTATCTATGAGGCTGCTGCACGCGGCATCACCGTATTCGTAACCACACACTATATGGACGAGGCGGAGTATTGTGACCGCATCTCGATTATGGTGGACGGTAAGATTAGTGCGATGGGGACGCCAGAAGAGCTGAAGCATAATCTCCATCAGCCTGATATGGATCATGTGTTTACGTATTTGGCTCGCAAGGCGAAGAGAGGAGAATAAGGTATGAAGCAATTTATAAGTTTCGTTATCAAAGAAGCCAAGCACATCTTGCGCGACAAGCGTACGATGCTGATACTCTTCGGCATGCCCGTCGTGATGATGCTGCTCTTTGGTTTTGCCATCACCAACGACGTGAAGAATGTGCGTACGGTTGTGGTTACCTCGCAGATGGATCATTTGACGCAGCAGGCCTTAGAGCGACTTGTGGCGTCGGAATACTTTACCATTGTCAAAACCGTACCCACGCCAAAAGAGGCGGAATGGATGATTCGCAGTCAGAAAGCCGACCTCGCCATAGTCTTTGCCCAGGATTTTGCCAGCAAGAAGAGTGGAGCGCAGTTTATCGTAGATGGCAGCGACCCCAATATGGCGCAACAATGGACAACTTATACCCAACAAGTTGTCGCAAATCCTAATGTGTCGTTGATTAGTCAGAAGCTGCTCTATAACCCAAGAATGAAGTCGGCCTATAACTTTGTGCCTGCTATTATGGGTATGCTGTTGCTGCTAATTTGTGCGATGATGACCTCCGTATCGATTGTTCGCGAAAAAGAACGTGGTACGATGGAGGTACTGCTCGTGTCGCCAATCAAGCCACTCATGATCATCGTGGCGAAGGTGGTGCCCTACCTGTTGCTGGCGTTAGTTATCTTGGCGATTATTCTGCTGATGTCTGCTACAGTGCTCGACGTGCCGCTGCAAGGTGGCCTTGGGTGGATACTCGTTGTTTCGCTCATCTATATCCTGCTGGCCTTGTCTCTCGGTCTGCTCATCTCAAATATCGCTCAGACGCAGTTTGTGGCCCTGCTCGTATCAGCGATGGTATTGTTGTTGCCAACTGTGATGCTCTCGGGCATGCTGTTCCCTGTGGAGTCGATGCCAACTATCTTGCAATGGGTATCGGCAGTTATTCCACCACGTTACTATATCCAGGCTATGCGCAAACTGATGATTATGGGCGTGGGCATTCAGGAAGTATGGCAAGAGGTGGTAATCCTTATCAGTATGACTGCCCTATTGCTTGTTGTCTCACTTAAGAAATTCAAGACGCGACTATGATTAAATATTTGCTTCAAAAGGAGTTCCTGCAGATTCGGCGCAACTCGTTTATGCCGAAGATCATCTTCATCTTCCCCATTATGGTGATGTGTGTCATGCCTTGGGTGATGAATCAGGAGGTGAAGAATATTCGCGTGGATGTGGTGGACATCGATCATACTACGCATTCGCAGCAACTTGTGCACCAGATTGAGGCCTCGAACTACTTTGTCTTTAATGGTCAGAAGGCGACCTATCAGGAAGCCATGAAGGATATCGAGACTTCGATGGCTGATATTATCCTCGAAATCCGCGATGGCAAATATCTTATTGCAGCCAATGCCGTGAATGGTACAAAGGGGTCGATAGGTAGTGCTTATTTAAGTCAGATAGTCTCAGGGACTGTCACTGCACCTTCTGCTTCCTCTGTGCTTACCTTATACAACAAGTTGCAGAGTTATAAGGTCTTTATGATTCCCGCCCTTATGGGAATCCTGATGATGATGCTTTGCGGTTTCCTGCCCGCGCTGAACATTGTGGGCGAAAAAGAAAAGGGTACCATCGAACAAATCAATGTCACCCCCGTTTCTAAGTGGTCGTTTATCCTCGCCAAACTCATTCCTTATTGGATTATCGGTCTGGTGGTACTTACCCTCTGTCTCGTGCTCTCGTGGCTTGTCTATGGCATCACCTGTCAGGGACCTCTCTTACTCGTCTATCTGTTGGCTATCCTGTTGGCGTTGTTCTTCTCGTCATTTGGCCTCATCGTATCGAACTACAGCGACACCATGCAACAGGCTATGCTGGTTATGTGGTTCTTTGTGGTGTGTCTGATGCTGCTCTCAGGACTCTTCACCCCTGTCCGCTCTATGCCTGACTGGGCCTATCTGACCACCTATATTAATCCCATGCACTACTTCGCCGATGCCATCCGCACCGTCTTTGTGCGTGGCGGTGGTTTCCAGACTATCGCCCACCAAGTGGTAGCCCTCGCCATCATCGCTTCCGTGATGTCCGTCTGGGCCGTACAGAGCTACAAGAAGAATAACTGATTGGAGAGTCCTGGGCAATGCCGACATGCAGCGTCTGAAGATGATTACGGTGAAGGGAGAACCAGAATGGCGGGTGCTGATGCAGGAGCAGCAAGTGGTTGAGATGGTCGTGGAACCCTAAGGAGACGTGGGCTGCTATCACCTGGTTCGCCTATCTGGTCTATATGCATTACAGACAAATACCCACTCACAAGCCGAAGCTTGCTCTGTGGGTATTGCTCGTTTCCTTCGTACTTTTGCAGATGTGTTTTTTGGTTGTCCAGTTCCGTCAGACGTCGGCAGAGATATCTATCTGATGAAATGCATCGGCTGCCACTGTTCGCGCTCTGGATAGTCGGGCGTGCCGTTGGCGTGAATCTTCTTCAGCAGCCAGGCCATGTTGTTGGCCATTGTGCGCATAGTCTGCATACCCTCTGTGTCGAGTGCTGCCTGACCTTCCTCGCGACCATAGACAATGTTCCAGTACTGTGAAGTAACCACGGGCATGTTCATCATCTCGAAGGGCATGTTCATGGTCTGATAGGCTACTGTGGCACCTCCACGACGACACACGCAGATTGCAGCAGCGGGCTTGTTAACCACCTTGGCGCCAGCCGAGAAGAACATGCGCTGGATAAGCGACAGAACAGAGCCGTTGGGTTGACCGTAATACACGGGGGAGCCAACAATCAGCGCATCCACATCGTCCAGTTTCTCTGACATATGCCCGTATATTGGTCGAGTGCTTCTGATATTCTATTCATAAACTTAGTGTTGTAAGGGACTACTAAGTTACTGAAAATCAGGCACTTGGCCAAATTTTATTGGTTATATATTGTTAATGTAACTCATTGATTTTCAGATGATTAAATGTATAATTAACTAAGTATTGATGAATGGTATGAAGTCACTAATATATGGGATGTTATCGATGAGCCAGTAAAGATTTCGTTAAAAGTTTCCGATTTTGGCGACAATAACTATAAAGTAACCGATTTTAAGATGCCTATGCATTAATATACGAAATGACCAAGCAGAATATGACATTAGGCACATATGCCAATGAAGGGAAGCGGCTATTGAAAGCACCGAATGTAAAGCGGTTCCAAATAGCCGAAGGATGTGAGGAGGTGGATGCAAGGGCTTTTGACGATTGTGAGGATTTGGTGAGTCTGTATTTCCCACTGTCGATGAGTGATGATGCAGTGGAGTTTACGATTGAAAACCTTCCATACGCTATAGGACACATCTGCGTTTGGGACAGGCCATACGTGGATGAGGTCTATGATGTGAATGAATACTGGTATGATGAGGACAAGGTGACAACTGATGAGTTTGGTGTAGAATATACCAACGAAGGCAGAAGGTTGCTTACTGCTACTCGTCCCAGTCTAATTGGCAAGGATTATCGTGTGCCTGATGGAGTGTTAACCATCTGTGATAGAGCTTTTCTGGGCACAAACGACTATCTTGAGTTGTCAGTACCCAGAAGTATCAAGGTGATTGGCGACTATTTATTTGGTAGAGAAGGGGGTAAAATCGTAATACGTGATTAGCATGGAGCAGACTTTTCAGTTTAAGATAGGACTTGGCTATGCGCCTGATATCATGTTGGTCGTGGAGATTCCGATGGATCTACATGACAGAATCAGCCAATACATTGGTGACGGGCAGATGGCAAGATTTGAGTTTGGCTTCCATTTTCAAGAAGTCATACAAAGGCAGTTCCCTAAGCTCGATATGCTGATACACGAAAAGATAGACGAGTGGATAAGTGAGCACTACCTAAACGGCTATAGTGAAAAGGTTTTGCATAATTACAGTTTCCAGTCATCATGGTTTGAAGATTAAAGCGAAAGAAGAACAATGAACGAGATTAAGATTGTGGTGGGAGACATCACGAAACTGAAGGTGGATGCCATCGTGAATGCGGCAAACAAAACATTGCTGGGAGGTGGTGGCGTTGATGGTGCCATACATCGTGCGGCAGGACCAGACCTTTTGAAGGAGTGTAGGACACTGGGAGGTTGTGAAACTGGGCAGAGCAAGATGACGGATGCGTATAATTTGCCCTGCAAGAAGGTAATCCATACTGTTGGACCAATATGGTATGGTGGCAACAATCATGAAAGGGAGTTGCTAGCATCTTGTTATGAGACAGCAATGAAACTGGCTGAAGAAAACGAATTGAAGAGCATCGCTTTCTCCTGTATCAGTACTGGTGTTTATGGTTTCCCCAAGGCAGAGGCTGCCAAGATTGCTTGTCAAGTGCTGACCAAGCATATTGAGGATGGCTATCGGGGAGAAGTGATTGTATGTTGCTTTACGGAATCTGATGCGAAATTCTATCAGGAATGAGAGGGGGACACTTTTCTATAAAGTCTTCTTCAACTTAAGTTTTCTCATTCCGCCGGAATTGGATTTTCCAGATGACATTTGATCAGTTGGCCCCCAAAAGCATTCATTAACGAAAACGTTAAGCGTATTCATATAGACCTCTCCCTTGCAATCTGTCTTAGGAAGAATTATTTGATAGGCATCAATACCCTCTACGTAATGCTTAGCGACTTCAATGAAATCTTGTAAATAAGTATACTTAGATTCAAGGTTTGCATAAGACAGTTTATCGAAGATTATCATCTGTCGTTTAGTCCACAACCTGCCCATAAGCTTGATGTTGGGGTAGTCAAAACGAATTTGCTCTACCTTGTTGAATAGATCGGGGATCCTTTCATCAGATGAGCCCCATAGCAGTCTCACCTTCAAATCATCATAGTACACAAATGGCATAGCATCCTCATCATTCCAGTATAGTTTGACCTTTGCAGGGAGTAACCACTTCCAGAAGCGATGATATACCCTAACCTTTATAGGATTTACAATCCCATAACCATTACAGGTAAATTTGAATTTGCATTGTGCCAGCCTAATCATACATCTTGTTTAAGCAGATTCCGGCCCTCATTCCCTTCCAACACCTGCATTTGCTGAATGGCTATCTGATTGAGTTTGACGAGCCTTTCGCCTTGAGGTATACCATCGTTGATAAGCACAGCATTGATGTTCTCCATATTCGAGAGGCATATTAGCTCATTGATAGTTGCGTAGTCACGGATATTACCCTTGAGTTCTGGATTTGCTTCACGCCATTGTTTGGCTGTCATTCCAAACATAGCGACATTCAGAACATCAGCTTCTTCTGCATAGATGATGCTTGCCTGAGCAGCTGTGATTTCTACAGGAACCAAGTGGCTTTTGATGGCATCGGTATGGATGCGATAGTTAATCTTAGAGAGTTCACGTTTGGCTGTCCACCCCAATAGTTTTTGTTCTTCCTCTTTTAACCTCTGGAATTCTTCAATGAGGTAGAGTTTGAAGGGTACGCTGATGGCTGTACCAAACTCGAAAGCAATATCCTTGAAAGCATAGGTACCGCCATATCGTCCTTTCTTGACAATGATACCAATAGCGTTAGTCTTCTCAATCCATTCACTCACACTCATGACGAAACTCGGCAAACCTGCCTGCATTCTAAAGTGGTCAAATTCGACCACTTTGAAATTTGGTTGTGAATCATTTCCCAAGTTCCAAGAAACTCTATCGTGTATCTGGTGCGGATCCAGTTTTTGATGACATCGGCAGCACGGCTTTCACTTTGCTTGCCATTAGCCATGTCTGTTAGTGAAATATAGTCCTTGTCATTATGCGACAGGATCGTTATCTCTGTATTCTGGACAGTTATTTTAGCCATAGGATATTATCTGTTTTGAATTATGTGTGCAAAGGTAGCACAAAAACACGAAACAAAAGAAGAAAGAGTGAAAAATCCCTCAAAAGTTTTGCCGTATCACATATTCTGTGTACCTTTGCACTCGAAGTTGAGTCATAAAACGGCTGGTGACCCATCTTCGGGTGTTCATTGAAGCAATTTATAGCAGAACGTGGAATTGAGTACGGTCTCCAAATCGTAACCCAGAAAATCCTCAATTCCCCAAACTGCCTTTATATAAAGAAATCCTGCAATTTCTTACAAAGATACAAAAAATCTGCCATATAGTAGTAAATATGGCATAATATTTGAGAATATTTAAAGTTTTACTACTGCGCAGCCCTAAATTCTTGTGACGTGAGGTTGGTCTATTTTTGAACAGGCGAGAAAAGTATTGAATTCGACGGCAAAGGTACAATAAATTCGTGAAATTCCCGCTAAACAAATAAACAGAATATAACTTCTGAAATGATTCAAATCTGAATAAATATTCTTTTTTCTTCTCTTATTTTACAGAAAAGGCAAAAAAGTTGGGGAAAAATTTGTTTTTTTTATCAAAAAGATATACCTTTGTCACCGAAATCATAAAAAAAACAAATGATTAGAATAGCAAACAATTGGTGGTGGCGCAACTCAAGATTCAAAAGATCGTGAGAAGATAGCCGCGTACCTATAAGTTTGTATAAGAGATACTCCGGAGGCCTGTCGTTCTTGCGATGGGCCTTCGGTTTTTTAGTTAAGAGTTAAGAATTAAGAGTTAAGAGTTAAAAGACAAAGATATGGAAAATTTTCAAGTTGACAAAAATGGTTTCTACGGAGAGTTCGGAGGCGCTTACGTGCCTGAGATACTCTACAAGTGTGTGCATGACCTGCAAGAGACTTATCTGCCGATTATCGAGAGTGCGGAGTTCAAGGCGGAGTATCATACGCTGTTGAAGGATTATGTGGGACGGCCGAGTCCGCTGTATTTCGCGAAAAGGATGAGCGAGAAGTACGGCTGTCAGTTGTATTTGAAGCGTGAGGACCTGAACCACACGGGTGCGCACAAGATCAACAACACCATCGGACAGATTCTGCTGGCGAAGAAGATGGGCAAGACGAGGATTATTGCTGAGACGGGAGCCGGACAGCATGGTGTGGCGACGGCGACGGTGTGTGCGCTGATGAACATGAAGTGTGAGGTGTTTATGGGTGCGACGGACGTGGAGCGCCAGCACACCAACGTGGAGAGGATGAAGATGCTGGGTGCCGAAGTGCATCCCGTCCGCACGGGCAACATGACGCTGAGCGACGCCTGCTCGGAGGCCATACGCGACTGGTGTTGTCACCCTGCGGACACATTTTATATCGTAGGTTCGACGATGGGGCCACATCCCTATCCCGACCTCGTGGCGCGGATGCAGAGCGTCATCAGCGAGGAGATTAAGGGGCAGCTCATGGAGCAGGTGGGCCGCGATTATCCTGACTACCTCATTGCCTGCATCGGAGGCGGAAGCAACGCCGCGGGCACCATCTATCACTATATGGATGATGAGCGCGTGAAGATTGTGCTGGCCGAGGCTGGTGGACACGGCTGGGATACTGATTTTACTGCTGCCACCATCCACAGGGGTACGACGGGGATTCTGCACGGTGCGAAGATGCTGGTGATGCAGAACGAGGACGGACAGATTCAGGAGGCGTTTACCATCTCCGCAGGTCTCGACTATCCTGGCGTGGGTCCGATGCATTGCAACATGGCGAAGAAAGGTCGCACGCAGGTGCTGAGCATCAACGATGACGAGGCCATCTACGGCGGCTACGAACTGACACGTATGGAGGGTATCATCCCCGCCATCGAGAGTGCCCATGCCATTGCGGCGCTTTCCAAGCTAAGCTTTAAGAAGGACGACGTGGTGGTGCTCACTGTCAGCGGGCGTGGCGACAAGGATGTAGAGACGTATCTTAAAAATAAAGAAATGGCAAAAGAATACGGAAATTTTTAAGAAAGAAATTAGAATAATATGAATAATAATTTTCAATATACAACAACGAGCAAGAGTATACTTGCGGATATGTATACACCTGTGGGTGTCTATATGCGACTAAGAGACCTCTATCCGCAGAGTGCACTGATGGAGAGCTCTGACTATCACGACGCAAACAATTCACGTTCATTCATCGGCATCAATCCCATCGCAAGCGTGGCCATCGGACACGGCATCGCTACCGTCAACTATCCCGACGGTTCTACCTTTCAACATGAGGTGAATAAGGACTATCGTTCAGATAAAGCCATCCATGAACTCATCGACCGCATAGAGGTTACAGGCGACGATGCCGCTATCTGCGGACTCTTCGGATATACGTCGTTTAATGCCGTACGTTATTTTGAGGATATCGCCGTGAAGGATGAGACGCAGGCCAAAAACGATGCTCCCGACGTGCTGTATATACTATACAAGGTAGTGATTGAGTTCGACCATCATAACAACATGCTGAAAGTAGTGACGTTGGGTGATGCCTCTGATATCGATAGCATCCTCAAGGCGATGAACAAGTCAAATGTTCAGGCATACGACTTCCATCCCGTAGGGGACGTCCGCTCTACACTTACCGACGATGAACACAGAGAGAACATCCGCAAGGGAATCAAGCACTGTCTGCGTGGCGATGTGTTCCAGATTGTGCTCTCACGCCGCTTTATCCAGAAGTTCGAAGGCGATGACTTCAAGCTCTATCGTGCCTTAAGAAGCATCAACCCCTCACCCTATCTCTTCTACTTCGACTTTGGAGGTTTCCGTATTTTTGGAAGCAGCCCTGAGACGCATTGCAGGATAGAGGGGCGCCGCGCCTACATCGACCCTATCGCAGGAACGACGAAGCGCACGGGCGATGCTGAGGCCGACCGCAAGGGAGCGGAATATCTCCGTAACGACCCGAAGGAGAACGCTGAGCATGTGATGCTGGTGGATTTGGCACGAAACGATCTCAGCCGTAACTGTCACGATGTCAAAGTAGACTTCTACAAGGATCTGCAGTATTATTCTCATGTCATCCATCTCGTATCCCGTGTCAGCGGTGAACTCGACGAGGGTGCAGATCCTATCAAGGCGTTTATCGACACCTTCCCTGCCGGAACTCTTAGTGGTGCGCCGAAGGTTCGCGCCATGCAGATCATCTCTGAGTACGAGCCTCACAATCGTGGCGCATACGGTGGTTGTATAGGTATCATCGGTCTCGAAGGAAGCCTGAACCAAGCCATCACCATTCGAACCTTCGTCAGCAGAAACGGCGAACTATGGTTCCAGGCAGGCGGCGGCATCGTAGCCAAGAGCGACGTAGAGTATGAATTACAGGAAGTGAATAATAAACTTGGTGCCTTACGCAAGGCCATTGAAAAAGCGGAAATGTTATGAAAATTGTAATAATAGATAATTACGACTCGTTTACATATAATTTGAGTCATTTAGTGAAAGAGTTGGGTGCAGAGGTAACAGTAGTACGCAACGATCAGTTCCGTCTCGAAGAACTGGAGCAGTACAGCAAGATTATCCTCTCGCCTGGACCTGGCATCCCCTCAGAGGCAGGACTGCTGCTCGACGTTATCCGCACCTATGCAGGCCGCAAGCCTATCCTTGGTGTTTGCTTGGGTCATCAGGCTATCGGCGAGGTGTTTGGCGCGAAATTAGAGAATCTCTCAGACGTTTTTCATGGTGTCGCCACCCCATGTCATATCATTGCCGACGACCCAATCTTCAGCGGTATCCCTCGCGACATCACTATCGGACGCTATCACTCGTGGGTAGTATCTCGCGAGAGCTTGCCAGATTGCCTCGAGATTACTGCTGTCTCAGACGAAGCACAGATTATGGCTCTCCGCCATCGTGAACTCAACATCCGAGGCATCCAGTTCCATCCCGAGAGCGTGCTGACCCCCGATGGCAAGAAAATGCTCCAAAACTGGATGTTTCTTTAAAAGGTAAAAAAATAAAAAGATAAAAAGTAAAAGATATGGAACAGACAATGAAAGGCTACCTCTTCCGCCTGCTGAATCACGAAGAGCTCTCCCGCGAGGAGATGAAGACCATTCTGATTGGTATCACACAGAGTGAATATCCCAACGAACAGATTACAGCACTGCTTACATGTCTGCAGATGCGTGGTGTATCAGTCGACGAACTCCTTGGATTCCGCGATGGTATCCTCGAGACTGGTGTGCCAGCCATCCTCCAGGCCGACAGATATATTGATGTAGTCGGTACTGGTGGTGACCGCAAGAACACGTTTAATATCTCTACCACCGCTTGTTTCGTTATTGCCGGAGCTGGTTACAAGGTGGCAAAACATGGTAACTATGCTGCCACTTCAGTATCTGGAGCATCGAATGTTATACAGCATCACGGCATCAAGTTCACGGATGATATCGACAAGCTGAACCGCTCGCTCAACGAGGCCGGCATCGTCTATCTCCATGCCCAGCTCTTCGCCAAGGCTATGAAGTTCGTGGGACCTATCCGCAAGGCGCTGCAGTTCCCCACTATCTTCAATCTCTTAGGACCTATCGTAAATCCATCCCAGCCTAAATGCCAACTGCTGGGAGTGGCCAATCTCGACCAGATGCGCCTCTATAGTCAGGTGTATCAGAAACTTGGTATCGACTATGGTATCGTAAACAGTATCGACGGCTACGACGAGATTTCACTGACTGGCGACTTCAAGGTAAATACGAAGGACTATGAGCGCATCTTCTCACCAAAGGACTTAGGTTTCGATATTGCCAAACCCGAGGAACTCGTGGGTGGTGCTACTGAGGAAGAGGCTGCTCAGATCTTCGACTCTGTACTCGAGAATCGTGCCCTGCCCGCCCAGAAGAACATCGTTCTGGCAAATGCCGCCTTTGGTATACAAGTACTGGAGAAAGGCCAGAAGAGCATCGAGGAGTGCATCGAGATTGCCCGCGAGAGCATTGACAGCGGCGCGGCATTACGGACATTCAAGAAGTTCGTGGAACTGAACAGCTAATTTTTCGACCACGAATTTCAGGAATTAAACGAATTAAGCTATGGCAAAAGATATTTTGGAGCAAATCATCGCCCACAAGCGCGAGGAAGTGGCTGCTCTCTATGCAAAGAAGCCATCCCTCCGCGAGGCCCTGTTGGCATCCGATACCGGCATCATCGCCGAGTTCAAGCGCCGTTCGCCCTCGAAGGGATGGATCAAGGAAGACGGACATGCTGACATCATCCCGCTGTCCTACCAGCAGAATGGTGCCGCAGCCCTGAGCATCCTTACCGACGAGCACTTCTTTGGTGGACACGACGACTATATCCGTCAAGCGCGCCAAAGTGGTGTCACCCTCCCCATCCTCTACAAGAATTTCGTCATCGATGAGGCCCAGCTCTATGCTGCCGCCCTCTGTGGTGCCAGTGCTGTGCTGCTCATTGCCGCCTGCCTGTCGAAACAGGCGTGTGCTGCGCTGATGAATAAGGCGCATGCATTAGGCCTTGAAGTTCTTCTGGAAATGCACTCCGAAGCAGAACTTGAATACGCTGAACTCGGTCCCGACCTCTACGGCATCAACAACCGCAACCTCGGTTCGTTTGTAACAGATGTGGACAATTCGTTCCGTTTAGCAGAACTACTTCCAAACGATGCTGTTAAAGTAAGCGAGAGTGGCATCAGCAATCCGGAGACAGTCCGTCTTCTCCGTCAAGCCGGCTTCCGTGGCTTCCTCATTGGCGAGACCTTTATGAAAACTGCCGATCCTGGCCAGGCACTCGCGGAGTTCAAATTGAGAATTCTTTGACCTAAAGGTACAAAGTGTACTAAAGAAACGATTAGAGAATTGAAAATTGAGAATTATGATTACTCAAATGAAGGTCAAGGTTTGCGGAATGCGCGATGCAGAAAACATCCGCGAGGTCGAGGCATCAGGCATCGACATGATGGGATTTATCTTCTATCCCAAGTCCCCCCGCTACGTCAGCGAACGTCCTGCCTATCTGCCACAGAAGTGCAAGCGCGTTGGTGTCTTCGTCGATGCCACTGTCGATGCCATCCGTCAGCACATCGCCGACTACCGCCTCGACATCATCCAGCTTCACGGTCACGAGTCGCCCGACTTCATCCGCAGTCTTCGTTCGTTGTGTGGCGATTCCATCGCCATCATCAAAGCCTTCAACATTGCCACAAAGGAGGATTTAGACGCAACAGCACCCTACGCCGGCCTCGTCGATTATTTCCTCTTCGACACTAAAGGTCCATCCGTTGGTGGCAATGGCGAGAAGTTCGATTGGAGTGTCCTCGATGCCTACAATGGCGATACACCATTCCTATTAAGCGGCGGCATAGGCCCTGACGATGCAGAAACTCTCAACTCTCAACTCTCAACTCTCAACTCTCATTGCATCGGTATCGATCTCAATTCGCGTTTCGAGATTGAACCAGGAAATAAAGATATTGTAAAATTAAAAACGTTTTTGAATTATGGCAAATAAGATCAATAAGCTCTTTGCTGAGCAACCAAAAGACAAAAAATTCCTTTCGCTCTATTTCTGTGCCGGCTGTCCTACACTCGAAGGCACAGGCGACGTTATCCTGACCATGCAGCGTCGCGGCATCGACTTCATTGAGGTCGGCATTCCCTTCAGCGACCCGCTGGCCGACGGTCCAGTTATCCAGAGTGCTGCCACTCAGGCCCTGAAGAATGGTATGACTCTTTCCAAACTCTTCGCCCAGCTGAAGGCCATCAAGACGCAAGTGCAAATCCCCCTTATCCTCATGGGCTATCTCAATCCCATTCTCCACTACGGCATCGAGGCGTTTTGTAAGAGTTGCGTCGAAAGTGGTGTCAGCGGCATGATTATCCCCGACCTGCCTTTCGATGACTACCAAAATATAGTAAAGCCCATCGCAGACCGCTACGACTTGCGCGTTATCATGCTCATCACTCCCGAGACCAGCGAGGAGCGCATCCGCTTCATCGACCAAAATACCGATGGCTTCATCTATATGGTCAGCTCTGCCGCCATCACTGGTGCCCAACAGTCGTTCGATGATGCCAAGCAGGCCTACTTCCGTCGCATCGACCAGATGCACCTGCGCAATCCCCGTATGATTGGCTTCGGCATCAGCAATCGCCAGACCCTCCAATCCGCCCAAGACAACGCCGCTGGTGCCATCATCGGCTCTAAGTTCGTCACCCTCCTAAACGAGGCCGAGGGCAACGCTGACGCTGCCCTCACTCAACTGTTTGAAGCATTGGATTCTTAATTATAGACTTCGTCGGTCATAGGCTCCAGCCATTCATTTGACTCTTCGCCGCCCTCGGCCATCACCTGCCTGAAGGCATCTACGGCATGACCCGTGCCCACCATGTCGAGTGCGCCGATATGCTCTGGCGAAACCTGATTAGGCGATGCGCCCGCGATGTCGATGTACGTGGTAGTCGTTTGTAAACTCCGACAGCATCCGTCCAGATAGTCGCAATCCATATAGCGAGTCAAGCCATTCATCGTCTGATAGGCTTTGTTGTTAATCAGACGTTAGCGTCGTTCCAGTCTTTTTCTTCGTTCATTTCAGATGACTACGGCTGTTCCGCTGGTGGCCACCATAAGCATGGAACTGTTGGCTCCGATGGTCTCATAGTCGATGTCGATGCCAACGATAGCATTGGCACCAAGAGCTTGGGCACGTTGAATCATCTCCTGCATGGAAGAATCTTTGGCCTCGATGAGTACTTTCTCGTACGAACTGCTGCGTCCGCCGAAGAAGTCCGTTAGACCAGCCATGAAGTCTTTAAGCACATTGGCACCAATAATGATTTCACCTGTCACCACTCCTTTGTATTCACGGATGGGGCGACCTTCAATCTGTGGGGTTGTTGATAGTATCATAATTGTTCTCTTTAAAAGTATTTATTTGTTAGACGTATTATATGAGCGAAAAGTTGCAATATACTTTATAAAAGGTATAGGGCAATAGCTGCACAGGCTTCGGCATCGGCCAAAGCGTGATGATGGTTCTCGAGGTCGTAGCCGCAGGCAGCAGCTACAGTATGTAGTTGGTGATTTGGCAACGAATGACCAAATTGTCTGCGGGATGCTGTCAGGGTATCGTAGAAACGATAGTCGGGATAGTCCATCTGATAGACTCTGAACACGGCTTTCAGACAGCCTTCATCGAAACGGGCATTGTGAGCCACAAAGGGTAGGGTGGCTATCTGGTATCTTATGTCATCAAGCTCTTGGTTAGAGAAGTACAACTCGACAATTCGTTTCTCCAACTGCTGCCACACTTTAGAAAACACTGGTGCATCGTCTGTTTCGCTCTGCGAGATACCATGTACCCGCTGACACCAATAATTATAGTAGTTCGGCTCAGGCTGAATCAGGCTGTAGAACGAGTCCACTATCTGCCCGTCACGAACCATGACTACTCCAATAGAGCAGACACTCGACGGTTCCTGATTAGCTGTCTCAAAGTCGATGGCGATGAAATCTCTAAGCATAGATGAAATATACGAGGGCTATTTGAGCTAACTAATACTTACCAATCATAATCCTCCACATAGCCGTCAAAGTGGACCTCTTCGTTCCAGCCTGCCTCACGGAAAAGGCTGCGCACTTCTTCCTGAACAGTAGGAGGTATGAGGCGCGCACCTCTGCGATACTCAAAGTAGTAGGTGCGGCAATGCTTGCCGATGAGTCTTTGGCGCACGAATGGCTCTACCCTGCGAGGCATGTCGGCATTGAAGATGTTTTTCATACCCTTCGCAAACTTTACCTTCTCCGAATTGCGGAATAGCGTACAATGCTCCGTAGCCACATCCTGATAGTGTGGATTCACACAATGATAGGTACTCTTGGTGTCAGGTATATATTGCCCCACCAAAAAGCGCAGACACTGCTCTTTCATAGGGCATTGCTCTGCAAAGCAAACGGTATAGCCGTCCTTGGCTTTCGCTCTGAATATTTCTTGTTCTGTCATAACACAATCGTTTCTTGTAATCTGACTGCAAAATTACAAATAAACGAGCAAACCGCCAAAGGAATGCTGGGAAAGTTTTAGTACGTCGTGAGCGTACTCGTGGTACGTAAGGAGCGTACTGGCAGTACGTCCCGTGCGTACTATAACCGTCCTCGTAGGCAAAATTCCCCATATTCTCCTTATCGGTCAGATAGACACTTATGTCCAAAACTCCTTTTCTCCCGTTTCTTCCATTTCGCCTTGGCACTTGGGACAGGTCTTGCCATCCCAAATACGGATATTATCGCTGCCACACTGCAAGCACAAGCGTCCCACCTCGCTCCTGTAGGACGGAGCCACGTCGGCAATGATACCACCCACAACAATGTTCTGGATAGTCTTGCAGTCTGGGCAAGTCATAGGTGTAATCTGCTGGCGGAACAAGCCACGCCCCTCATACACCTCAGCTTCATAGCCGCAGGCCTTGCAGCGATATTTCAGTTTCCAGGCCATTCTCGTTATTTTATCTCGATTGGTGGCAGCCCAACCTCTTTTCGCCATTCATTGACACGCGAGGCATCGAGTAATGGACATAGTCCGTCAGGCCCCAACTGAGTACCGTATTTCTGCGGACGTCCCTCACGGACATCAATACGGTCTTTCAGCGCTGCAATCATTGCCGGAGGCAGATCGCCATTGCGTGCTGCTTTCTCCAATTGCGGCAAGTACTGCTTCTGTACCTCCAAGTCGCTATGCTGGATGACCAGCCAGACGGCTTGCGACGCGAAGTCACCGACCCGCGCTTTACTGGGATAGCCCGTTTCTGCCAGAATCCGTGTTACCATTTCCAAGTTAGTGCTGTCCGTGTCCATAGCCCGCTGTGCAAGCCTCTCAATGCGCTCCGACGATTCGTGGCGTCTGTTGGCTGCCTGGAACCAAAGCACACGGTCGTGATTGTCGCGCTCAAAAATCCACTCCAGCAAATGTTTTTGGGCGAGGTCGTAATTCCATTTGCGCTGCCGCACCTCGAACGTGTTTCTCAATGCAGGGAAAGGACATTCGGAAGATTCTTCGTAGAAGTCCGGTTCCATCTTGACGCGATGGTTGAGATAGGCTAGGGCAGCGTCGTCATTTCGTATGCCCATCATTTTCCTGGCCACCTCCGACAGATGGTAGGGCAGTATGTAGCGGTCTTCGGTGAAGGCAAGGTCATACGTCTGTTTCGCCTCTGCATATAGGCCACCCTCAAAGAGCGAATCGGCATGGAACATCAAAGTCCAATATTCATCTTGAGAAGCAGGAGCAGCATAATTGCCATTTCCCTTTATCCTTCTTAGTGTGAGATTCCTCAGATGACCAAGAGTCGTGCCCGCTAACTCGATGTTGTGGGAATCGCTGACGTCCCAATGGTATTTGCCCAAGGTAGGATATCTCTTGGATTCACTTTGAAGCACATAGACATACCCCTGTGTCCGTCCGTCTCGCAGATAGCGGTCTACGCAGATGATGCGCTGGTTCTTTTTCGATACAACAACATTGCGCCACACCTTATCTTCCGTCTGTCTAGATGCTTTCTGAAAGTCGAAAGTCCTGTAGACTGACAATTCACCGTTCATACTTATCTCTGCGTCAGGCAGTGTCGTAACGTAATTATGATGGGCAAACTTATACGTTGGCATATCTGTGCCGTCAAACCAACGCAGGGAATCAATGCGGAAAGGCAGCTCCTTCTTGATGCTCGTATCAAATCTTTGGGCTTCTGATATATTATTCGTCTGACAGGCCGTAAGAAAAACAAGAGCTAATGCTGTTGTTCCAAACAATATTTTTCCCTTTACTCTTCTATTCATACTGATTCTCTATTTTAGAATTTCTTTGCCAGTTTTGCTGTGTCTTTTAGTGTAAATCCTTAAACTATGTTGTAATTACTGGGCAAATATACGGAATTTGCGGCATATTTCGTAAATTTGCACCTGATATTTAGGATTGTTTATGATTGAGATTGGTTTGAAACATACAATCGAGTTGACGGTACTAAACGATTAGGAATATGAAAAAGAACATTATCAAGATGGCTGCCATTGGTATCATTACTTTGGCACAGACAGCTTGCGGAAACGCAGCAAGTAACCAACCAGAAGCAAAGGCAGAGAAAGCTGTTACGGAGATTCCTGCAGACAGCATCATCAAACTGTTGGAGCCTGATAAGACACTTGATGTCTCGCTGATGCAGGCACTCTCTGACCGTGCTTCCCAGCGCGAGTTTGCCGACAAGCAACTCTCACTCGAAGACCTGTCTTCGCTGCTTTGGGCTGCCAATGGTGTTAATCGAGAAGACGGCAAGCGCACAGCTCCTTCAGCCGTTAATGCGCAGGATATCGACATCTATGTCTGTATGGCCAGTGGAGCCTATCTCTATGATGCAAAGCAGAGTCAGCTCTCGCGTATAACCACAGAAGACCTTCGTCCTGCCGTTTGTGGCAAGCAGCCGATGGAGGCTCCTGTATTCCTTGTGATGATAGCCGATATCTCACGCTATCCAGAAGGCCTTGCCTCGCAGCGTCAGCTGGTAGAGTCATTTGCCGCAATGGATGCAGGATATGTGTCGGGTAACATCGGGCTTTATTGTGCAGCAGCCAAACTCGCTACCGTTCCCCGTGCTTCGATGGATAAAGAGGCACTAACAAAGGCCCTCAACTTGAAAGATACTCAGATTCTGATTCTCAACAACCCTGTAGGGTACATGAAATGAAACTGAAGAAACGAAAAATCAAGTATGCTGCATGATTCATGACTGAAAAAGAGAAGATGTTGGCAGGAATGGTTTATGATGCCACAACGCCAGAATTGATTGCAGAACTGCATAATACTAGAGAGATCTTGTATGAGTTCAATATGCTCCGTCCATCTGAGACTCAGCGGATGAAGGAGATTCTGAAAGGTCTGCTGGGGCATACTGACGACGATAATTTCCTCATCAATCAGCCGTTCCGCTGCGACTATGGCAAACAAATCAGCATTGGCAAGCGGTTCTTTGCCAACTTCAACTTCACCGTTCTTGATGAAGCACCTGTTACCATCGGCGATGACTGTTTTATCGGACCTAATGTAAGCATCTATACGGCCTGCCACAGTACAGACCCTGTAGAACGGAATACCCGTCAGGAATGGGCAAAGTCTGTAACCATCGGAAACAACGTTTGGATTGGAGGCAGTGCCACCATTCTGCCAGGTGTCACCATCGGCGACAATGTAACTATCGGAGCTGGATCAGTTGTCACTCGCGACATCCCATCCAATACGGTAGCAGTCGGTAATCCATGTAAAGTTGTAAAAAACATGAAAACTCAAAAACTATGATACGGAATATCTTATTGGTAGCACTAGACGTGCTTATCATCGTAAAAGTTGCGAAAGTTTCTTTTAATTTAAGTTATTGTATTATTAAAATCTCTTGAAGTACAATTCCTGGGTCGAGCAGATACACACGCAGGCGTTGCCGACCAGTCTGAGAGACGGGAATCTGCCGGGAGGCATAGCCTCGCAGGACGTTCAAGCGCCATTCAGCAGTAAAGTCGTTGGCATGAAT
>JAEEGJ010002829.1_pt1 | contig 76845 bp, 61 predicted proteins | sample 8958761 | NCBI WGS metagenome assembly JAEEGJ01 (sample SAMN16246546, study PRJNA631951) | gut metagenome | biome: gut microbiome; feature: rumen; material: RS-attached | host: Bos | place: Iran: Karaj | collected 2018-10 | reverse complement strand
GTTGCAGTTGTATGCGTTCTCATCCTCCCTTCCGTCGCTCCTCTTCTCGGCTGCCTCATGCTCGGCAACCTCTTCAGAGAATCCGGCGTAACAGAGCGTCTCTCCGAGACATCTCAGAACGCAATGTGCAACATCGTCACGATCTTCCTCGGAACATCTGTCGGTGCTACAGCTGTCGGTAAGAACTTCCTGCAGCTCCAGACCATCATGATCATCGTCATCGGTCTCACGGCTTTCGCACTCGCAACAGTCGGCGGCCTCCTCATCGGCGACCTCATGTATGTCCTCTCCGGCGGCAAGATCAATCCTCTCATCGGTTCCGCAGGCGTTTCCGCGGTTCCTATGGCAGCACGTGTATCTTCCAAGGTCGGTCAGAAAGAGAACCCTTCGAACTTCCTGCTCATGCACGCCATGGGCCCGAACGTCGCAGGCGTTATCGGTTCTGCAATCGCAGCAGGCGTTCTCCTCACACTCTTCGGCTGATAGAGTTTTTAGTAAATAACCAACTGAGGCTGTCTTCTTTCGAAGGCAGCCTCTTTTATTTTTCCCCGCGCCCGCATCTCTTTTTATAGGTTTACATTTATTTAAATGCCGCCCCTTTTTCCGCCCGCCCCGCTTGTCAGCTTTTGTCGGTTTTTGTCGCTTGTTTTTGCCTTTCCGCGCGCCATAATCGGGGTATGGACATAAGCAACAAGTACATCCCCCGCGAATACCTCGCCCTCAAGATCAACTACTGCAGGCAGCAACTTGAAAAACTGCCGAATGCAAAAGTGCATGATCGCATGGTAAACGGTTCCCTAATCAAAAAGGTGATCGTAGATAAACACAGGTACAACATTGATTCCAAGATAGGAAGTGAATATTATCAAACTGCTCAATTACGGGAAGAACTCAAAAGAGAGCTGGAACTTTTGGAATCTCTTTGGAAAAGCAACATTAAAACTCCTATTCCAAGCCTTCTATGTAAGGATTCAGACAGAATCATATTGGTTGGCGAAGATTTGCCGGTTGTCATGGATAAAGAGTATTTTGATTCTCTGAAAAACGATGCTAACAATAATTATGCGAAGCCCGCATTCTATCCATTCAACGGCACTTTTTACCGTTCGGCCTACGAACGTGAAATCGCGATCTTCTATACAGAAATGGGCATTCCGTTTAAATACGAACCGGAAGTATATATCAATGGCTTGAGAAAACCTATCTATCCGGATTTTGTCCCATACTTCAAAGAGATCAACTCCTGTAAATTCCATGAGCACTTCGGAATGATGAGTTCTTCTGACTACACAAGAGAAACTAAGATTAAATTCAGTAACTACACAAATGCCGGATTGCTCCTTGGCATTGATTACATTTTTACTTATTCCGCTAAAGATACGGTATTTGATCCAAGGTTTCTTGCTGCAAATATCAACTCGCTGGTATTCGGATCAATACTATGTAGTAATAAAGGTGCTTGCTCGAATATGTGATTATTCATCAGTGCTCAATTCTGTGCCGTTTTCGTGCTGAAAAGGTACTGTTTAGAGCATTTAACCTCCTTTTTGTCCAAATCTGTACCTTTTTGGGCATAAAAAGGTACTGTTTTGAACACTCACCTTTCCCCAAACAAAAAACGCGCCCCCGAAGGAGCGCGCGGCATTCAATAACAAAAACTTATCCGAAGAAATACACGAAGCCCAATACGTGGAGCACAACGCCTGCGAGGGCAAAAAGGTGCCAGACCATGTGGGAGAACTTGAATCTTCTCGATGAGGGGGCGAAAAAGATGCCTACCGAGTAAACGATCGCGCCGGAGATAAGGAGCCAGAAGCAGCGGTGTGACGCGCTGTTGTAGAACTCAACGATCCTGAAGATGATCGCCCATCCCATCAAGGCGTAGATAAAGTAGGAAAAGCCTTTGCCGACCTTGGTGTGGTAAGCGAGTGCCGTGACCAGAACACCAGCCAGTGCCATAGCGGCTTCAAGAGCCCAAAGGACTGCGCCGGAAACTACGCCCATGAAGTGGATGCAGATAGGTGTGTATGCGCCGAGGATCGCGAAATAGGCAACCGAGCGGTTGATCTTGTTCATGACGCGCTTGTGCGGCGTGCCGTGCTTCATGAAGTGATATATGGTCGAGAAAAGGAGCGTCAGGAACAGCGTAATGATAAAAGCCGAAATGGCGATGACCGACATTACGATCGATGCTTTCGTTGCAGCGGGCTTTGCGGATGCCGTTATGTACGCGTTGATTGACGCAAAAGGAAGGAGTCCCAGAAGATAGAGTGCCGGAACGCCGGATGTGATGGAGTTGCCAACTTCCTCGCCGAAGGTCTCGTATGTCTTGTGAAGACCGCGCTTTACGGCACGGCGGGAATTCTCAAACCAGGTAAGGTCCTTAAGACCTTCCTCGAGCGGATCCTCACCGGTCGCGGCAGCGTATTTTTTGTCATCGCTCTTCGCGAGATGGGTTTTCCAGAATTTCGTGTTTTTAGCCATCAGATGAGAACTCCAATATCTATAGTCAGCCGTAATATTTTACAAGGTGTCGTTATCGTTTTCAACATTCTTGTCGGGATCGGGTTTTGGCCCGTCTCCGGAAGTTTCGGAAAGCGGCGCTCCAAGCTCAATGACTTTGGACGGCTCTTCGTCGGGAGAAGGCGCGCTGAGTGCGATGACTTCTGGAGCCTTCTTTTCTTCAGGGGCGGGTGCGCCAAGCTGAATGGGATCAGCTTCTTTTTCGTCGGAAGCGGGCGCGGAAAGCGGGATCGCCGGAGCTTCTTTTTCTTCGGAAGCGGGCGCGGAAAGCGGGATCGCCGGAGTTTCTTCTTTTTCAGGCGCCTCAATCTCGTTTTCCTTCTCGGAAGCACTCTGAGAAAGGGCGGCTTTTCCTGCAACCTCGTCAGGAGAAGCTGCAACTACGGGTGCCGTAATGACGGTTCCAAGCACTTCGGGCTTAACCGCAGGACCGGTGTGGGCGGTGGTCACCGCAGGCTTGACCTTCGGCATAGGATTCAGCTGCTCGCTCAGGTAAGCGCGTCTGTAGAAACGGATTATCTTTAAGACCAGCGGCCAGAAAAGCGCTGTCGGAAGGATCCAATAGACAAGACCTGAGGCTGCCTTATCGCCGATGAGCGGGGAAAGCGCGGCGAAAGGAGCCTGCATCATGCCGTAAATGCCGCGGAGCAGAACGGCGAGGAGCATTTTCGTGAGTTTTGCATCATCGCCCGTGATCAGTGCTTCGGCAGGATAAAAGAATCTCGGAAGATAGACCAGGATGCCGTAAGCGGCAAGGCCCCAGTTGACCCATACCTTGGTGCGGAACGCCGCGAAAAAAGGCAGAAAGATTATGAAAAACACCGCATAGAGAAGGCTCATCATGCGCTCAAAGAGCGAAAAGTCCCTCGGGACGGTGCCGCCATACACGAAATACAACGGGGCAAAGCAGACGAACATCAGTGCGCCCGCTATCAGACCGAGAAAAACGCATGTGAAATAGTCTCTGCGCAAGAACGGAATCCCCTTTCGTCAACTGCCGTTAAAAAGGCTGCGCGGAGACCCCTGGATCTCCACACAGCCAATATTTTATAACAAATTATATTCTTATTAAACCGTTAAAACTTTTCAGGTTCGGTAAACGGCCTTGAATACTTGATTATAAGCTTCTTGAGCTTCACGCCGGGAGCGGAGAAATGGATGCGCATGACGCCGTTCCTGGTAAGGAAAAGTATCTCCTTCTTCAGCGAGACGTCCTTGCCGTCGGTTCCGTTCCAGGTCACGACCGCGAACGGAATGCTCGAGATGTACATCTGCATCGGTACCTGCGCCAGGCTGTTCAGCTCGCAGCAGCCGATCATCTCCATCTCGTAGAAGCCCTGCTTTTGAGGCGTTACTCCGAAGACCAGATCCTTGTCGGCCCAGGTATTCTCGGGACGTTCGATGACGAGCTCGTCTTCGAGATCGTAGACCATGTCGGGATCAACGGATACGTCGTCGCCCTTGAACGGATCATCGATGTGAGTGACCTCGGCTGCGTTTCCTGTGAGCCTGTCCATCGCGGGAGTGTTCATCGCAAACCTCAGGATGTTCTTGGCATTGCGCTGGAGTTCCGCTCTTGTGATCCTTGAGCCGTCGCCCTCAGTCAGTTCCTTGTAGGTATCCGCTTCATCAAGGAACTTCCTTTCAACGTTCGAGCAGACCATGTAGATATCGTTCTGCGAACGTGCCATGACGGAGTGGTCGGTAAGAGAATGCTCCGCGGTATCGCCGCCGGTCACGCCGATAAACGCCCACCAGTCGGACATTACGATGCCGGTATAACCCCACTGCTCACGGAGGACAATGGTATTAAGGTCATAGTTGTTGGCGCTGTAGATGCCGTTGACGCGGTTGTAGCTCGTCATTATGCTGCGTGCATTGCCTTCCTTGACCGCTATCTCGAACGGCCTCAGATAGATCTCGCGCAGAGCCCTTTCGGATATGACGGAATTGGACTCGCGGCGCTGCGTCTCGCGGTTGTTTCCGCAGAGATGCTTTATCGTGGGCGTCACTCCGTTCTTTTCAAAAGCCCTGACCTGAGCACAGGCCATGAGGCCGGTCAGAACAGGATCTTCGGAGAAGTACTCGAAGTTACGTCCGTTCAGAGGATGCCTGTGAATGTTGATTCCGGGGCCCAGGAGCGTGTCGATCTTGTTGGAGACCATCTCGATGCCGAGGTAAGTATAGAGCTCTTCAACGATCGCGGTGTTGAAGGTCGAAGCAAGGCATGTTCCGTTGGGAAGCGAGAACGCCTTCTTGCCGGAATCGATCCTCATGCCCGAAGGACCGTCAGAGCAGCAGAGCGTCGGAATGCCCATTTCCTTGAGTTCCTTGCTGATGCCTCCGAACGCCGCAGCCGTGCCGATCGTGGCCTTGAAGCTGCCCATTCCCTCGCCCCTGATTATGAGGCAGAGATCCTCGTCCGAAAGCTGTGCGGTAAACTCTTCAAGAGTGTTCTTGCCCGATTTGACGTCAGAGAGCTTTATGCCGCGGTCGCCGGTCTGAGCGATCTCGGCGGGAACACGCGAAAGCCTTGAATCAAGGAAGTTTTCCGTCATCAGCGGAACGTCTTCATATTCCTTTGCAAAGCCGTTTCCTGTAGTGGAAGGAACTGCGGTCATGCGCTTGAAAACCTGCGTCGGGCCCATTGCGTTGTCGAGCTGCTCGACAAGGACCGGAGCGTCAAGATCGAACGTTCCTGCTTCATTACCCGTGGTTACGTCTCCTCCGATAAAGAAGGTGTAGCGGCCCGCATCAAGAATGAAACCTGTGCCAAGACCCGTCCTGCCGTCATCGTCGTAAGATGCGAAATTTCTGACAGGCGCGGTTATCTCGACCTGTTCGTTTCCGCCGGCGGGAATAACCTCCGTTTTCGCAAATCCGATCAGGACGCGCGAAGGCTTGGAGAGCTTGCCCTGAGGGGCGGAAGCGTAAATCATGACCGCCTTTTTGCCGGGGACTTCTCCCTTGTTCTCAACAACTGCAGTAACCTTTACGTCCTTTCCGTCAAAGACGAAACCCGTGACCTTCACGTCAAACTCGGTGTAAGACAGGCCGAATCCGAAGGGGTATAAGACCTTGGACGGAGCAAAGGTCGAAAAGTATCTGTAGCCGACAAATACGTCCTCTTCATAGAGGTCTTCGTGAATGTCTTTGTTTCCGAAATTGTCGTTCGAAGGATAATCGGAAAGAGAGACGGCGATAGTGTCCGTAAGACATCCGGAAGGATTGACCTCGCCGGTGACGACCCTTGCGACGGCGCTGCCGCCGATCATGCCGCCCTGCCAGGCGTAGAGGACTGATTTGATGTCGTACTTGGCAACGAAAGACATGTCGATTATGTTGCCGACATTAAGGATGACTATCGTGCGCTCGAAAGCAGCGGACACGGCGGAAAGCATCTGCTCCTCGCTGTCGCTTAGATAATAAGAACCTTTTTCTGCGGTATTGTCACGGTCTTCGCCTGCCGTCCTGGCAATGATGAGGACCGCTGCGTCATTCCTTGACGCCATCTTTTCGGCAAGCTCGGAACTTATGGGCATTTCAACCTGCGACCAGGCCTCCTGTCCCCAGCCCAATCCCTCATCGGTCGGATTCTCCTCATCCCACTTGTCGTAGATATCCATCAGCTCGGGATCGAGTGTTATCGAAGGTGAATCTGCCAGGCCTTCACGGATGTCGGTAACGTGGCTGACGTTGACCATTCCGCCGCTTCCCGTTCCGCTCTTGTAGTAATGGGTCTGCATCCTTCCGAAAAGGGCGACGCGGCTCCCGTGCTTGAGAGGGAGCGCCTCTCCCTCATTCCTGAGCATTACGATTCCTTCAGCGGCAGCCATTATCGCGGCTTCGCGGTATTTATTCCAATCAAGGACCAATTCAGGCATATCAAACCTCCCGTAAAATACCCTATGACTGAATGATACAGGAATTCACGCCCGAATTCTTTTATTAACGTGTCAATAATTTAGTGTTTTTGTTTTGCGAAAGGATTAATTGTTGCTGTAATATTCTTCGAGCCTGGGCCTTGCCGCGACGTAGTACTTCTCGAGCCTCTTGTCGAAATGCTTTCCGAAGCTTTCCATCATGATCTTATCGGCATCCTCAAACGAGAAGCTGTCCTTATAGACACGCTTGCTTACGAGCGCGTCATAAACGTCCGCGATAGCCATGATGCGTGCTTCGATCGGGATCTCCTCGCCCTTGAGCTTTTCAGGATAGCCTGAGCCGTCCCACCTCTCGTGGTGGTAATGAGCAACATTGACCGCGACCTTATGGAACGAAGTATCCTCGGTTCCTTCAAGGATGGAATCGACTATGCGCGCGCCTTCAGCCGCATGAGCCTTCATCTTCTCAAATTCTTCAGGAGTAAACTTTCCGGGCTTTCTGAGCACCGCGTCATCGACCGCGATCTTTCCTAAGTCATGCATCGGGGCCGCTCTGACAACGTCATCGCAGAACTCGTCGGTAAGGCCTTCTCGTCCGAACAGAAGGAGCATGCTCTTTTTGTCGGAAGAATCCTTCTTGATCTCATCGATCAGGAACTTGATGACATCACTCGTTCTTCTGATGTGGCCGCCGGTTGAGTTGTCGCGGCTTTCAACCATGGTTGCCATGCTGAGGATCAGGCGGTTATGCATTGCAACGATGTGCTCGGTCTTCTCGGTGACCTCTGCCGTCAGCTGGTCGTTATAGTTCGAGATGAGCTTCATGTATTTGCGCGAAGCCGTGTCATCGGTGATGAAGAACTGATAGCCTCTTCTGTGCTTGCCGTCGTAAAGGTAACGGATCGTTATGAGGTAGATCTTATCGTCAACTTCGTAGTAGTAGTGGTCCTTCGTCTCGTCACGCTTAAACTCGCCGAGCCACTTCAGGAGAGTGTTCTTAACCTGAATATACCTGCCGAAATAAGTGTCGACCTTGATGTTTGCAAGATACGGGAAGACTTTCTGCGCACGCTCGTTCGAGCCGAGATACTTCTCATCAAAATCGATCGAAACAAATCCCGTGTCGCCCTTCTTTATGAGTGAATCAACGCCGAGGTCCGTGATGTCGTAAAGGCACAGGCGGTGCACGATGATGAGATATACAGCCTGCGCGAAAACATAAGACAGCGGCATCGCGTCTATGCCTTCGGGCGTGAACCTGTTCGCGAAATAGGATAAGAACGAAATGGTCGCAGGCAGCATCAGGAGCACGATGGTCTTGTTCGATACATCCTTCTTTTTGATGAGGCTGTAGACCATCGCCGTGAAGCTGATAATGACCAGCGAAAAGATAACGATCAATGTGAGCGTATGCGCAAAACCGTATGTCTTAACGAGCCTGCCCACACCTTTGTCGATCTCGAAACCGACCGTCTTGTAAAAGTACGGCGCGTTGCCCATTGAGAGCGCGAACGCATAGCTGGTCAGGCACATTATCATCAGTACCGCGCTCATCCACCTCTTAAGGTTGATGTGGCACAGCCCGAAAATACTCTGCGTAATGAACAAAGACAGGAAGCACCCGCCTACATAGGTCAATTTCGCCGCAACCAGAGCGGCATCAAGAGTCCTTGAGTGCGCCATTAAAGCATACGCAAGGTTGACCAGCGGAATAAACGCAAATATAAGCGATATGTGCGTATCGAAATGCTTATGCCATATGATGATGTATATCAGCGTCAGAAGAACTGACAGACCGAATAATACTTCATAGTACGCGCCCAACTGTTAACCCCTCTTCTTTCCTTAATATTTTGATTTTAACATCTATTTAGCACCCGCAGGCTCATGATTTGTTGATTTTTCAGTTCATTTATCCCTTAAGAAAAGCTTTTATCTCATTCGTAAACTGAACCGGGAGCTGACCCATCGGGGAATGCCCGCAGCCTTCGATCAGGCTTACTTTTACTCGAGGAGCCTTGATCTGTTCCGCATACTCCTGCATGAGGCCGACCGGGCATGTCCAGTCACAAGAACCCGATATGAACAGCACAGGCATCTGATACTGATCGCCGGTCTCAAACCCGTTGAAACTCATCAGGCGATCATCAAGAGGTTTTTGCAGCTGTTCAAACCTCGTATCACCTGCAAAAGCGGTTTTCAGTTCAAGTATGAACCATCTGAGATCATTGACTCCTGCGATCGGGCTGGTAATCGTCGGGAAAGTCGAAGCATCAGCCGTTTCTGTCACGGGGTGATATACCTCAACCAGTTTTCTCAGAGCAATAAGATTGCTAAGGCTCATGTCAGACATAAATGTCTTGTAAGCCGCTTCCATTTCGGAAGTATCGTCGCCCTTTTCCTTTGCAATTCGGAGAGCATCTTCATATGAATAGACCTCACCTGCGTAATCCTTTTCATTTACGACCTGTCCAATGCCGATATAAGCCGATACTTTTTCGGGGTGTGCGAGAACATATCTGCTGCCCAGAAAGCTACCGTAGGAGTGCCCCATGATGATGACCTTGTCCTGCCCGAAACGGTTTCTTGCGTAATCGACGAGGGCATCAAGATCTGACATCTGCTGTTCAAAAGTAAGCGTCTTGTTGTCAGGATCTGCCTTCTCGTTCTTATAGTAAGTTCTTCCGCAGCCTCTTTCGTCCCAGGCAATGACCGTGTAATCATCGGTGAGATAGTCGTGCCAGTAGTAATCACTGAATGTCGACGGTGCGCCCGGTCCTCCGTGGAGTGAGATGATAACCGGATTTGACGTGTTCTTTCCGCTGACCGTAATGTATTCCTGCTGGTCGTTAAGCTGAACGTAGATCTGCTCGTTGACACCGTTTTTATAAGTGAATGCACGGCTGATCTGACGGTAATTGCGTACTGCAATACAGAAAACGAATGAACCTCCGATGAGGACTGCAAGAATGATGCAGATTGCTTTAAAAAAGCCTGTTACGATGCGCACACCAAGCTTTTTCTTTTTCTTCGGGCCGTTTACCTCTTTCTCATGCTGCTTGTGGATACCGATGTGACCAATGCCGAGGATGATCGTTCCTGCGAGCATTACGATGTTTCCGCTGTAGATTCCAAGAAGGAAGAATGCAATCACGGGAAGCGTTGCGCCTGCAACAGGGATTCCGATGAAGCTTTTGTAATAGTCCTGCATGGTCTTTTCGCTCCTGAAATATCTGATCCAGGAAAGCTCATAGAGCACCATCAAGATGAATGACACCGCCAGGACCGGAAACCAGAAGTTGAATCCTTTGAAATTGAAATCAGAAAAGATCAGCGCAGTGGTCGTAACGATGACCTGGCCGCATCTCTCAAATGCCAGCAGGATCTTATTCTCGTTTGAAGAATACTTATCGTAATCCTTCGGCTGGTTCTTCGTCCAGATGAGATTCGGAACCGTCAGCATGATGAGCCATATCAGTCCGATGTAAGAAAACCCGAAATTCATAACCTACCCCTTATTCCCAAAAGCTGCGGCACCCTTATGGATGCCGCGAGCCTGTTATTTAATTGATGTCGATGTTGCCTGCGTCAACGTTTACCTTGATAGATCCTGCACCGTTTCCTTCGGACTGGTACTTCCTGCCGCAGATGTTTCCGTCAATACTTATGGCACCTGCATCGACCTTGCAGTTGATCTTGTAAGAAGAAAGATTCTCGACGCCGTCGATGTCAACACTTCCGAAATCAGTATTAACGTCCAGGTCTTCAAACTTTGTGTTATTGACGTTGATGTTGCCTGCATCAGCCTTGATCTTCAGGATCTTTGCTGATGAATCAGAGACATTGATATTTCCTGCGTCGGCATCGATCTCTGCCTTACGGAAATCGCAGCCGCTGACAGATACGTTGCCTGCATCGAACTTACCAAGGAGATAATCTGCCTTAACACCGTTCATGCTGATGTCGCCGGCATTGACCCTCATCTCGAGGTTGTTGAGGTTAACGTCTTTTCCGAGCCTGATCGTGAGCTTGGATGAGATTCCGAGTTTAAATCTCAAACCCTTCTGTGTTGCTGTAAGCTTACCGTTCTCAAAAGTAACTTCAGGCTTCAGGCTCTTTGAACCTGTATATTCAACACCGAGAAGACCGCTGCCTTCGCCTGATTCAAAATTAACCGTGCATGCAGAGAGGTCGAGCTTTATGGAGCTGATCTCTCCTTTGAATTCGCCCATGTTTGAGCCTCCTTCTGAAAGACCGTATGTTGTTGAAAGCGTTTCACCGTTGTCTTTAAAGATCGTACCCGTGAAGAAAGGAAGAATAAATCTGGTGCTCATTGAAGTAATCATGACTCCGCCGACGATGAGCGCGCAGATGATGATCGGGAGCTTGTTGACCTTTCTGTCAGCCTTGGGAACGAATTCTTCGCCCATGCCTACGTTGAGTTCAAGAAGCCTGTCGTAGCCCTTCATCTTGGTGTGAGCATATGTGATGAGGAACACGCCCAAGCCGATGAATCCGAACATCATGGCAGCACCAAAGCTTGAGTTCAGATAAGGGATCTTATCGAAAACCATGGGATTGAGAATGCTCAGGATGCAAAGTCCGATACCGATCGAGCAGAGCATGCCGTATGAACTCTTGAAGCTGGATCTCTCGTTTCTTACGTACTCTGCGCCTTCAACGCTGAGTGAGCAGGCCTTTGATCTGACTTCCGCATAATCCTTGTACCTGATCCCTGCAAGAACGAAAAGCACTACCGCTACCGCTATCATGGTGAACATGCCGCCGACTCCGTTCAAAAGATCGAAAGGCAGTGACTCGGCGATTATCGGTGATGCAACGCAGCAGATGCAGAGCGCGATTCCGATAGGGATCATGAGAGCTCTCTGGTTGATCATGGAAAGATAAGATTTGATCCTGTCGATCGAGAGGATCGGCTTTGATTCATCAGCGCTTTCCGTGACCTGTGCGCCGATTCCGAGAGAATCTGCAAGCTCATCGAGGTTGCCGAATTCGGAGATAACGACACCGATCGCCTCGTTCTCGGTCTTGCCTTCCTTGATGAGTTCCTCGTACTTGTCTTCCATCATCTGAAGAAGCTCGGCCTTTGCTCTCCTCACCTCTTCCGTATTCGGAAGATTACGGAACATATTGTCCAGATAATTTCTTATGGTATTCATACTGCTCTCCCCTCACCTGCTATAAACTTTTCGATAACTTCCTTCGTAAGCGTCCACTCTTCGCACTTAACGCGGTAGTATTCCCTGCCGGCGGGTGTTATGCGGTAGTAGGTTCTCTTCTTTCCGCCTGCCAAGTCCTGATCGACGAATGATTCGACGAATCCGTTCTTCTCCATTCTCGTGAATGCCGAGTAGAGCGTGGTCTCTTTGATAATGTACTTGTCTTCGGATAATGTGCGGATCTGCTTGGAGATCTCATATCCGTAAGACGGGTCATTAAGAAGCAGGTAGAGAATGATTATGTCATTGTAGCCTCTGATGACATCGCTGCTGATCTCTGCCATTGATCTGTCTCCCTTCCCATTTATTACGTCTGTCATAGCTACGTCTGCCGTTGCTATGACTGTCGTACTACGTCTGTCGGAGTAAATATATCACCGGGCATATATGATGTCAACAACAAATTTGATTTTCTGACAGTGATTAACTGTTTATTCACAAAATCTCTCACGATCCGGCATGTTTTCGTGAGAGAAAACGTGAATCACTTTCTTTTATGCGACACATTTAACTCAGTTTTTATATACATACTTTTTATGCCTTTGATATATTAAAAGAACATATACAAATCTTGCGAAAAGAGGTACGCCCATGGAGCTCTATGTAGACATCAAATTTCTTAACAACTCAGGCGACGGCACCAAGGAGAAGCCTTTTGGTACGATCTCCGAGGCAGCAGCAATCGCAAAACCCGGCGATACCGTCCATGTGGCACCCGGCCTCTACAGAGAGTACGTATCCCCCGCAAACGGCGGAACCGAAGATGCACCGATCACTTATGTGAGCGACGAGCCTTTGGGCGCGACCATTTCTGGTGCAGAGCAGATCACGAACTGGGTCCAGTACGACGGCGACGTTTATCTCGCAAAGGTCGACAACTCCATGTTCGATCCTGACTACAACCCTTACACGACTTTCTGCTACGGCGACTGGTATTTCGCAGGAAAGAACAGGCACGTCGGCTGCGTTTACATCAACGACAGAAGACTCTATGAGGCAGCTTCGATCGAGGAAGTCATCAAGGCACAGGTCTACAAGTGCTCTTGGGTTCCCGAAGAATCAAAGTACAAGTGGTTCGCTGAAGAAAAGGGCAACGAAACATACATCTACGCGAATTTCGGCGGTCTTGAACCCAACAGCGAAATGACCGAGATCAACGTCAGGAGAATGTGCTTCTTCCCCAAGGAAACAGGCAGGAACTACATCACCGTAAGGGGCTTTAAGATCTGCAAGGCCGCCACAAACTGGGCGCCTCCGGCAGCATGGCAGGAAGGCATGATCGGTCCCCACTGGTCAAAGGGCTGGATCATCGAAGATAACGAGATCTACTTCTCCAAGTGCTCAGGCATCGGTCTCGGCAAGTACTTGGATCCCGAGAACAACCACTATTTCACATACCATCACCTGAAGAGCCCCACGCAGATGGAGCGTGACGCTGTCTGCAGAGGACAGTATCACGGCTGGCTCAAGGAGAACATCGGCAGCCACATCGTCCGCCGCAACAACATCCACCACTGCGAGCAGGGCGGCATCATCGGACGTATGGGCGCTGTCTTCTCAACGATCGAGGACAATCACATCCACCACATCAACAACATGATGGAACTGGGCGGCGCTGAGGTCGCGGGCATCAAGCTCCACGCGGCGATCGATGTCCTCATGAGAAGAAACCACATCCACCACTGCGTCATGGGCATCTGGACAGACTGGGAAGCACAGGGTACGCGCATCACGCAGAACCTCCTGCACGACAACCAGAGGCCTGAATACGCAGAGCCTTTGAGAGGCGGCATGGGATCAGAGGACATCTTCGTCGAAGTCGGCCACGGACCTACTCTGATCGACAACAACATCCTTTTATCTGACGCAACTCTGCGTATCGCGACACAGGGCGTTGCTATGGTACATAACCTCATCTGCGGCGCTTTCACATCGGTAGGCGCAGGCACAGACTGGCGCTACACGCCTTACCACATGCCGCACAGAACAGAGGTCATGGGTTTCATGACGATCCTCCACGGCGACGACAGATTCTATAACAACATCTTCTTCCAGAAGCACCCGAAGGAGTCACTCGTTTCACGCTTTGAAGGCGGAAGGGTTGAAGTCGAAGAGCGCGTCGTAGGCACACACGTCTGGGATCAGTATCCGACTTACGACGAGTGGATCGAAAGATTCGACATGGATTCCGATACACCCGACATGATGAAGATCGCCAAGGCCCACTTCGATCACCTCCCTGTATGGATCGACGGCAACGCTTACTTAGGCGGAGCTCTCCGTTACTGCAAGGAAGAGAATTACATGGTCGACGATACATCCAAGGTCTATGTAAACGTCAAAGAAGACGGCGGCAAGGTTTGTCTCGACACGAACCTCAAGGACGTCATCGGTTCGTTCACGGCTTCTCTGGTAAACACAGAAGTCCTTGGCAAAGCGTTTGAACCCCAGCAGAGATTTGAGGACAGGGACGGCAACGACATCGTTTTCGATACCGACTACTTTGGCAACAAGAGAAGCGATATCATCCCCGGACCGTTCGCAGACCTGAACCTCGACGGGATCAACGTAGTACTTTAAGGAGAATAAACATGCCTCACGTAGAAATAAAATGCTATCCGGGAAGAACGGAAGAAGTTAAAGCAAAGTGCGCGGAAGCAGTCACCAAGGCCATTTCGGAAACAATGGGGTGCGACGCTTCAAGCGTTTCGGTAGCTATCAAGGAGATCAATAAGGAAGACTGGAAGTCATCGGTCTGGGATATCAAGATCGCGCCTGAAATGGATTCCTTATATAAGAAACCCGGTTACACCTGCGACTGACAAAAGCTGAAAGTTAAAAGCGAAAAAGGCGGTCCCTTTTCAGGGGCCGTCATTTTTGTTTGGGTTCCGTAACGCGTATCCTCAAAAGCTTATAAGCGTAAGACTTGTAACGGGAGAAATCCCGTGATGAATCGTCCAAGGCTTTCCTGCATGCCGAGATCAGCGTATTGTACTCTTTAGCCGTCAGATCTTTACCCGAGAAAGCCGCCTTTTCGGCAAGCTCGGCCGCGACAGGCGGGATCACGACTTTGAAGAGCCGTCCCATCAGATCGTAATAGTGATAGTAAGCGACTGCCCTTCCGTTGACCGTTTTCGCGCTGAACCTGTTTTTCCATGAGATAACAAAAACAACTCTTACGGCAAGAACAACAGCCGCGATGACCGCCACTATAACAATGACCGTCAGGATGAGCCTGAAGAGATTCTTAACGTAATCCGGCAGCTCGAATTTCTCTTTCGCACCCGGATCTGCCGGATGATCAGGGCCGTTGCTAAAGTATATGATCTCGCCATCCGGCAGGACCGTAGTCTGCATGGTCGGTTCAGGTTCTGTGGCACTTTCAGATTCTGATTCAGGAGAAGTGGTCTCACCGGGTTCTGTTGACGATGTGGCCGTAGTCTCTTCACTAGTCTCGGTCTCCGTCTTTTCAGGCTCATCGGTGTCAGTATTCCTGAAGTCAGAATCGTTGATCTCAGGGTGTGCTTTTGCGATCGCGTCTATGTTGAAGTTCGCCTCGTCAATGCCGTAGCCGGGCGTTGCATCTCCTATTACCCATCCGTATTCGGGAGTAAAGAACTCAAACCACGCGTGTGCCTGAGAAGCATATACGATGCTCTCCTTATCCATTCCCGAGTTCATGTCGATGAAGCCTCTTACGTATCTTGTCGGGACGCCGAGCATCCTGAGAAGGACAACGGAAGTTACCGCATAGTGGACGCAGATGCCGCTGTTTGCTTCCTTAACGAACCACGGAACGAAATCCTCACCTTTTGGAGGATACGGCGTGTGCGTGTCGTATGGATGAAGATCCCTGACAAACTTTGTTACTTCCCTGACCTTCTCGGCATCGCTCATCTTGGTGCGGCCATAGTAAACATCCTTGAACCATTCGGGCAGCGCGTCACTGTTTATCAGTGAGCGGTCCGTTGAATAAGGTACTTCGAGACATGTCTTGTAAACATATTCGTTCAGATATTTTTCGGAATAGATGTTTCCCGTTTTGACGGGAATGTTTGCCGAGGCAAAATAGAATATGCGCTCGTGCGTTGAAGTATAAGGATTCAGCCTCTTTCTGGCGGCTGTTCCCATCTTGTAAAAGTCCGTGTAATAAGGCACAACGTCCACCGCCGCACTGTGCAGAGGCGTGACGGTTATTCCATACTGCGCGGCTTCATATTCGGGATCAACATCTTTTATGTAAGGGCTGCCCTTAAATCCGGACGCGCTCAAAGTATTGTTCCTGTAAGTGTCCATGGACTCGACTTTAAGATAAAGGACATTTCCCTCATATGGCGTCCTGATCCCTTTATATTCGGGATTTCTGCTTCTATAGACCTTCAATATCTCAGCCGTTGTAGGATTAAACGGGCCGACGTTTGAAAGGTTTGTCGATGTGGCATAAAGCGGTGAGATCGCATCGAACGAGTCGTCAAAATCCGTGCCGTCAAGGCCGTTTAAAGCCTTTTCGAACAGTTCTCTTAAAGGGCTGTCATAGCCAACAGCCTTTTCGACCCTGTCCTTCATTTCGACAAGTATGTTCTGCGCGAGCTTGTCCTTGTTGTAACCTTTCTGAGGAAAGATCCCTCCCAGAAGCATCATGAAAGCAAACACCGGGACGACCAGGATCGCGATCACTTTGTCGAAAGTTATCTGTTTTTTGTTCCTGAAAGCGTGGCATAACAGGACCAGTATCACGCCTGTCAGAGCGGTGAGGAAAGGCGTAGCTTTCGGAGGAACGTCCGTGTTCATTACCGAGCACAGGAAAAACGGGATGTAGAAAACAAGTGCCGCCGGAATGAGCTTTTTCTTTATCAGGGTTAACATCAGAACGCCGATCGCGGTCAGGTAATATGCGGTGATAAATGCAAGTACGGTTTTCGGTGCATCGGGATCTTCAGGGAAATCTCCGGGCATCCACAGAAAAACATACATCTTTATGTAATAGAGAAGTGCGTAAATGCCCTTTTTCACATTTAACTTGTCGAAATATACGCATATGGTCAAAATGATCGGTGCGGATATCAGAGCCGTGAAACACATCCATTTTTTTGCGTTTAAAAACAGCACCGCGTAAAAGGCCGATATAACGAGCACACCGAGGAACACCTGATAGAACTTGAATTCGATACCGAACGAAGAACCGAGAGTCAAAGTAAAACCGATGGAGATTATCATCGAAATGACGATCGCCACCATCGCGGTAATGACCTTGGACGTGTTTTTCTCATCAGTCCTGACGGCATTCTCAGTCCGCATCAGAAGTTTCCTCCTTCTGCGAAGCTTTTGCACCGTCCGCACTGTCCGGCTCAGCCTTGTCATCAGCGTCACTCTTTTTGTGCGGATCTTCTTTCGGCAGTTTCATCCTGAGGATCTTGCTGATAGCCCTCTCAAGGTCCGTCTCCGATTCGATCTCAAAAGCGACTTCACCCTTGTCCGGCGGGATGATCCTGATCTTATGCGAAGTCTCGTGTTCGATATAAAATCTCGATGTGAAGATGATCTGCCCCAGATGCAGATCGAGCTTGCCCCTGTCGCCCGTAAGCCTCAGGATGACGCGCGAATGTCCGCCGTATTCCTCTAAAGGTTCTTTCACAAGAAGCGTGTCTTTCTTGGCCGACATCTTCCAGTGGATCGACCTGATGGGATCGCCTATCTGATACTCCTTGATGTCGTAGATCTCGGCTCCGGGCTGCTTTGACTTTCTGAGGTTCTTGGCCTTGAAGCCGTACATGTCCGGCATCACGTCAGGCATGGAAGGAGCGGGCTTTACGAGGATCTCATTCGTCTTGTTGATATTCGTTTTGGTAAAGAACAGACCGAAAAGATCATATACCGTAAGCCACGTAAGATCGTACGAATAAGACCCGCAATGATCGGTATTCACAGGTATCTTCGAAGTACCCTTGTCATTGATCGCAATGGTATGTTTTTTCGTGGTCCCGGCCATGCGGTCGGTCACCGTCATCTTGAGCCTGCAATATGAAAAATAAGAAGCGATGCCGCCCGTTGTCACAAGTATGCTGGTAGGCGTTCCGATCAGAACGTTTCCGGGGCACTGCGTATTGAACGTCATCGTGCGCGATGCGATCAGCATCATTGCAAAAGACAAAAACGGGATCAGAAGGATCACGATCAGACAGATCCATGAGACCCACATCTTGTAGCAGAGGAAAAAGACGAAGGATGAAAATAAAGAGAGTATGTAGATGGCCCAGGATCTGACCATAAATGATCAGACCTTCGGCACAAATGTTGACGCGAGGATCTCTTTTGCGATCTCGGTCGTATTCTTTCCGTTGACCTCGGCTTCAGGAGTCAGGATGAGCCTGTGCGTGATGACCGGAAGGAACACTGCCTGAATGTCTTTCGGAACGACGTATTCCCTTCCCGCCAGGAAGGCATGCGCTTTCGCCATTGCATTGAAAGCCAGCGTCGCTCTGGGGCTTGCGCCTCTTTCGAGATCGTTATGGCCTCTCGTCTTGTTGACCAGATTTATGATGTAATCCGTTAATGATTCATGGACGAAAACGTTATTGACCTTCGATTGCATTTCAAGAAGCATATTGGCATCGCAAAGAGGCTTTACGTTATCCATCGGATTGACGCCGTTCTTTCGGCCTTCGATCATGGCCTTTTCATATTTCGCAGAAGGGTATCCCATCGAGATCCTGACCATGAACCTGTCGATCTGTGAATCGGGAAGAAGCGACGTTCCTGATGCGCCCGTCGGGTTCTGCGTTGCGAAAACGATGAACGGGTTAGGAAGCATGTAAGTGTTTCCGTCGACCGTAACGTTGGCCTCCTCCATTGCCTCAAGGAGCGCGGACTGCGTACGCGAAGACGCACGGTTCAATTCATCTGCAAGAAAGAGATTGTGAAATATCGCGCCGGGCTGATACTTCATCGAATCGGTATTTCTGTCGTACATCGAAAAGCCCGTAATGTCCGAAGGCAATACGTCAGGAGTAAACTGGACTCTTCCGAAATTAAGTCCCATCGTCTTGGAAAACGCAAGCGCCAATGTGGTCTTTCCCACGCCGGGAACATCTTCCATCAGCACGTGACCACCGGCAAGGATCGCCGTCAGCGTCTGTTCGATGACATAGTCCTTACCGCAGATTACCTTTTTGACCTCATGAACTATGCCTTCAGTTAAACTGCCCATATTGATCCCCCAATGCTTTCCTTCCAACGGTCTCCGAAGAGCCGTTAAAAGTATACATTACTTTCTTTTTGAGGTATCGCGATTTTGTGGCAAGAAAATAGCAATTTGCGTAAAAGGCGCATTGAAAAAGACGTTATTTCTTTGATCCCTTCAGCTCACGGATCAGCTTCGTCTTCGCTTTCAGTTCCTCGTTAAGGTTTTTGTTATAGCGTTCTATTCCTTCAAGATGCTGCTGGTGGGCAGTGTCATCCGAGATCTCGAGAAGAAACCCCCGCTTTTTCCTTCCGTCGTAAAGATCGCTCATGCGGATCAGATAAATAAATTCACCCCTGCGGTAAATATGACTTACGGATACTTTCTTGCGCTTGTAATCTTCGATCCATTGGTCAAAAATCTGACGCATCCTGTCGTCTTCTATCACATGATCCGCCTGGTTCTTTGCGATCTCCGGGAAGAACCTCTTAGCAACGTCAGTCGCGCTCAGATAACGTTTTTTGTAATCGAGCGAGATATAACCGAATTCGCCTTCTGCAAAGATGGAACTGCTGACCATGTTGTCAACGCGGTACAAACCGATGCTGTTCATGATCACCAGGAATCCAATCTCATCTACCAGATCAGCCAGCGCCATCCATTCGATGTCCCTGGTGATAAGGCGTCCCACGAAGAACGCGAATATCGAAAAGACCTGCATGAAAGCGGCGATTGCAAGATTCTTTCTTGATACGTCCGGCTTCTTTATCCAGCCATACGCAAGAACGGCAAGAGTTATAAACAGGAATATGCCTATCTCAAGATAGAACAAGATGTGCAAAGGCCCGTATTCCTTGACCAGGACAGTTACTCCGTTTTCGGATTCTATGTCAACGCTCTTATAAAAAAGCGGACTGTATCCCGCTGACAGGACAAGCATGTATATGCACGTTGTAAATGCGATCATGATGAACCTCACCCATTTGGGCGGTTCGATCTTGCAGATGGAAAAGATCAGGAACAGACCCGCGAGCGGCAGATAGCATCCTCCGATGTAGAGGAACTTGTATATTATCAGAGCCTCCCTGACGTTTTGCGACAGCGCTAGCAGCACGTAGCAGAACTGTGAAAGAAAGGCCAGCAGGAAGATCATGGCATAACGCGTTGAGAAATATTTGCGCTTGATGAAGTAATATGCAGAGCAGCATATCAGTGAAATGAAACAGATGATCACATAATAAGCCAGTACCATTACGTGTTCACCACCTTCAGAAAATCTGTGAACACCTGCTTTTGAAGGGGCTTGGAAAAATAGTATCCCTGGAAATAATCACAGCCGAGTTCTTCCAAAAGCATCTTCTGCTCGACGGTCTCCACGCCTTCGAGCAAAACGGAATAACCCATGTCCTTTAACATGCGGATGGTGTTTTCAAGGTAGATGTGACCGTTTTTCTCAACTTCTCCCGTCTTCGGATTCTTAGCCTTCCAAAGAATGCTCTTGTCGATCTTGATGATCGAAAACGGCATTTCATACATGTAAGAAATATTGGAATAACCCGTGCCGTAATCGTCCAGCGAGAACGAGAACTTACTGTTCTTCAGCACGTCGATCGTATCGTAAAGAACGCTCATATTCTCCGTAGTCGCAGATTCCGTGATCTCAAGGTTGATCCTTTCCGCGCTCAGCTGGTACTTTTTGAGCGTCTCATCGAATGTCTTCATCAGGTTCTTGCTGAGGCACTGGACGACCGAGAGATTGACTTCAACATACTCTATCCCGAGCGATGCCAGCTGCTCTTCCTGATAAGTCCTGCAGACTTCCTCAAACACGAACTGGCCGATGTCCAATATCGATCCGTTTCTCTCTGCGACGGGAATGAATTCATCCGGCGGAATGAAGCCGTACTCACTGTCGATCAGACGGCAGAGCGCCTCTGCTGAAGTAAACCTGCCGCTTTCGGAATTCCAGATCGGCTGGTAGTAAACCTGGAAGCTCCTGTTCTTCAGCGCCTTGTCGATAAGCCTTTCGATCAGCACGCCGCGCTCGTATTTATAGACGGCATTCTTAACGTCGAGTTCGACCGACACCTTTCCGTCAAAAGGCGTATCGATAAGCATGAAAACGTCATCCAGAGTCTTAACGTCTTCAGGTATGTGTATCACGCCAAACTGCACCGGAAAAACAAGCGAAAACTCGCCTTTGCCCCACGGACGCTCAAACCTGTTCATGGTCTTTTCGCGTATCAGCGCGATCTTCGCTTCGTCAATACCTTCGCAAAGTACGGCGAAGTGGCCGCGGCCGCAGTCGTAACTCGTATAAGGTTTATAAGATTCGTCCATCCATTTGGAAATGCGCTTGAGGATGCCGTTCATGTTGTCAAAACCGATCATTTTGTTGTAGTAGTTCAGATTCGGTATCTTTATGAGCAGGAGCACGCTCCCGCTGTTCGCCATCGCGCGGTCCAGAGCGCCGTTCAGCGCATAACGGTTCAGTGCACCCGTTGTCGGATTGATCGTTTCCTCTTTGCTCTCAATGGTAAACAGAAGCCCCATCAGACCGATCGTTTCAAAGAACAGCGTGAGGAGATAATACGGGAAAATGATCTGCACGATAACAGGCACAAAGGTGATCATGATAAAGAACAGAAGCGCCTTCGTGATCGTACCCGAAATGCCCTTGCGGTGCCTTATAGCCAGATAGATCGAAAAAAACATGTATGCCAGCGCCACCGCGTATATGATGAAAAACAACTTTCCGTGCAAATACGTACCCTTTTCATCATAGTAGAACATCAGCTTGTGGAACGGATTGGTGAACAGAAGAATGAGTTCCGTAAGCAACGGGGTTCCCGCGATCAAAAGCTGAGTGTGTTTGGTCTTCTCATAACCTATGAGATAGAAAACGTAGATCACCAGAACGTACGCAAGAGTGTTGTGCGTTGAAAGATAAAGATAGTTCCAGAAATCCTGGACAAACCGTGCGGTGTATTCGGGATTGTTGTTTACGATAGAACCGAAGATGTCGGCGATCTCAGCGAGAAAATTAAGCGTGATCATGCCCAAAAAGACACGATTGGCAGTCTTCCTGATGCCTTTCTTGAAAATGATATAGTACGCTATGAACAGCGAGAGAAACACCGCTGCGATATCAAATTCAATGTGATACATATAGTCTCCGGGGAGTAAACCAAACTCCAGAATCTCTATATACCGCCCGTCCCACTTCTATCCGTATTATATCAAGGATATTTGCCACTTGCCACAATCCCGGGCCTCTCAAAAGCCCTTTACGCCAACATAAAACACCTTGCAACCAGTTCCGCAGGCGGGCGTTCTACGCCAAGTAAAAGACCTTTGCAACTAGTTCCGCAGGCGGGCTAATTCACGCCACTTAAAAGACCTTCTGAAATTAGTTCCGCAGACGAGCGTTGCTCGTCGAGGACTTGTTCGTACATTTCAGAAGGTCTTTGAATGTGGCGCTCCAAGCAGGAATCGAACCCGCATCAACGGTACCGGAAACCGCTATTCTATCCATTAGACTATTGGAGCGGGCAAGCAGTATTATACAGCATTCGACCTGTTATCGTTAAGTATCTTGAGGAGGTCCTTTATCTCGTTGACAGTCGCGCCCTGCTTTGTAGAAGTGGGTTTGTAGAGCAGGTACGGTTTGTCGCTCATGGCATTGATCGTCACGCGTGCACCGTAGAATTTGTCGCGCAGAAGTGCTCCGAGAGCATTCATGTCGAGCTGCAGCTTAGGATCAAGATAAAGCCTTACACCGGTGCTTCTGATCGATGCGCCCGTAAAACCGAGTTTTCCTGCCATCGCACGGATGAGAGAGATTCCGGAAAGGATGCAGATCTCTTTCGGAGGTTCGCCGTAGCGGTCCGTGATCTCGTCCATGAAGTCGTCGTAAACGCTGAAATCCCTGATGTTTCCGATCTTCCTGTAAGTGGCCATACGTCCGGCTTCATCAGGAATGTAAGATGACGGAATGTATGCATCGTAATCGACCTCGACAACAACGTCACCCGGAGCGGATATGTTTTCAGCGCCTTCAAGAGCCTTCTGCTTCTCAGCCTCACTGGCTCCGAGAGTCTTGATCTCTTCGTCAAGAAGCCTGCAGTAAAGCTCATATCCGATGACGTCCATCTGGCCGTGCTGTTCGGCTCCGAGAAGATTTCCCGCACCGCGGACTTCGAGGTCGCGGATGGCGATCCTGACGCCCGATCCGAGCTCTGTAAACTCGCGCAGAGCATTGAGTCTCTTGGTCGCTTCCTCATTCAAAGGAGCATCCGCATCGTAAGTGATGTAAGCGTACGCCTGCCTGTCAGATCTGCCTACGCGGCCCTTGATCTGATAAAGCTGCGACAGTCCGAAACGGTCTGCGTTTTCAACGATCAAAGTATTGACGTTCGGCATGTCCACACCGTTTTCGATTATCGTCGTGCAAACGAGTATGTCGTACTTACCTTCGACGAAGTCTTCGACGGCCGATTCAAGGCCGTTTTCGGGCATCTGGCCGTGCGCGTATGTGACCCTCACGCCGGGCATCAGTTCTTCAAGTTTTGAAGCGACCTTGTCGATATCTGAAGTCTTGTTGTAGAGATAGAATATCTGTCCGCCGCGCGCTATCTCACGCATGCACGCCTGAACGATTATCTGTTCGTCATAACCCATGACGTATGTCTGGACAGCACGCCTGTTGAAAGGCGCCTCTTCGAGAACAGAGATATCCCTGATGCCTGAAAGCGACATGTGAAGAGTACGCGGAATTGGCGTAGCGGAGAGTGAGAGAACGTCAACGTCAGTCTTCATCGACTTGATCTTTTCCTTGTGGTTAACGCCGAAACGCTGCTCCTCATCGACTACGAGAAGTCCCAGATGCGGCGGTCTCACGTCGTTTGAAAGCACTCTGTGCGTTCCGATTATGACATCGGTCTTGCCGTTCTTTATATCTACAAGTGAAGATTTGATCTGCGCAGCCGGAACGAAACGGGAAAGCTGGACAACGTTGACCGGGAAGCCCTTGCAGCGCTCAACGAAATTCTGGTAGTGCTGCTGCGCCAGAAGCGTAGTGGGCGCAAGCATGATGGCCTGGCGTCCGTTCATTACCGCCTTGAACATTGCCCTGAAAGCAACCTCGGTCTTGCCAAATCCGACGTCGCCGCAAAGCAGCCTGTCCATTGGCCTTTCGGACTCCATATCCGCTTTGATCTCACGGCATGCGCGAAGCTGGTCCTCTGTCTCTACAAACGGGAACTTGTCCTCAAAAAGTTTCTGCTGCTCATCATCGGGATCACACTTGAAACCGGTGTTTATGCTTCTCGCCGCGTATATCTTGAGGAGATCGTAAGCGACCTTCTTTATCGATTCCCTGGCCCTTGCGACCTGTCTCTTCCACTCATCGCCTCCGAGACGCGAGAGCTTTGGTTCGCGCTCTCCCGGGCCGACATATTTCTGCAGTGAATCGAGATTCTCAGGGAGAATATACAGTACTTCATCCCTTGCGTAAGTTATCTTGAGATAGTCCTTGCGCGTGTCGCCGACCTTCATGTTTACAAGGCCGTCGTATCTTCCTACGCCGTGCTTGTCGTGAACGATGAAGTCGCCGGGATGGATGTCACCGAAGAAGGTGATCCTCGCTCCGCCCTTTTTCTTCGGCTTTGCGGCCCTTCCGCTGCCGAACAGCTCCTGTTCTCCGAGAAGAGTTATGCCGAGCGCAGGATAGGAAAAACCACACGGCAGATCCACGTAGATTATGTCAGGCGAGGCTCCCGCGTCGAGCAGGCTGTCACGGAGCGAATCCGTTCTTCTGCCCTCGGGAAGGATTATCTTTATTCCTGCCGTTCCCTTCATTGCTTCGGCAAGGTCGCTTATCCTGCCGGAATAGTTGTCAGCAGGGAATCCGGAAGTGGATACGTTTACGCCGCCGGGAAGTCCGCCTCCCGTTGAAGCAAACGTTGCGAGCGTCACTACTTTCGCGAGTGCATCTATCTTCTTCATCACATCAGAAGTATCGAAAATAGCTTCAACGGCGCACGAAGGCGCGGTTCCCGCCTCGCACGATTCAGCGCAGCGCTGCAGGTATTCCGAGGAATAAGCCTTCATCCTCGCATCGGTTTCGACTAACTCGTCTGCAAACCAGAGAACGTCAGATCCGCCTCGGAATTCAACATAGTCTATCGCGCAGGCGGGCTTTTCGAGAAGGATTCCGATCCAGCGCGCGATTCCCGTAGGCTCGCTTCCGAACTCGATCTTCTGCGCATCGGCTTCGGCCGTTCTCGTAAGGAGTTCGGCGGCACGTCTCGCCTCGCGCGAATCCTTGTTCATCCTTAAAATGTCTTCTTCAGCCTGACGGCGGATGCTGTCCGCAGCCTCTTTTCTCTCCTCCGGACTTCCCGCGGGATAGACCCTCACGGGAATTATCCGGACGGAATCAAGCATGGTCGTGGAGCGCTGCGTCTCAAGATCGAAATGCTTCAGCTGATCGATCTCATCGTCGAAAAAACTGATCCTTATCGGCTCCGTCATGTCCGCCGGGAAAACGTCCATTATGTCTCCCCTGCTTGCGAACTCGCCCCGCTCCATTACCTGCGGGACCTTTTCGTAGCCCATCTCTGAAAGGCGGACGTTCAGGTCGTCGATACCGGCTGTTCCTCCAACCTTGAGATCTATTATCCTCGAAGCAAATCCGGAAGGCTCGGAAAGCTTTCCCATGAGTGCTCCCGCAGTTATTACCGCCGCGCCGAAACTGCCCGTCACGAGCTCTGAAAGCGCCGCGCATCTCGTAAGTTCGAGTTCGCGCGATGAAGCTTCCGCAGTAAGGAGCGACAGCTCGGCAGGCATGAGGACTGCGACCGCTTCGTCCGTAAAGGCAGACAGCGCTCGCGACATCGTTCTCGCACGTGCCGCATCAGGTACTATGACAACGGGTTTCAGGGATTTCTTTTTAGCGAGCGCACTGATAAGATACGCCTTCTGTTCGGCGCATACTCCCGAAATATTGAGATGTCTGCCTTCCTTACGGGACTTTTCAAGACCGTCAACGACAGTCTTGTCAGACCCTATAAGACCCAGCAGTTCATTTATTTGCTGATTCATTAGCGATTATTCCTTCAATGGCCGCGCAGGCCTCGATGAAAGCGTCGTTCATCAAGAGACGTTCTTCCTTGGGAACCTCGGAAAGCACGTAGTTTATGAGATCGAAATGCTCAGGGACAGGGCCTGTTCCGATGCGGACGCGCGGGAAATTCTCAGTTCCCAAAAGCTGGATGCATGACTTCATTCCGTTATGCGTTCCAGCGCTTCCTTTGGGCCTTACCCTGATCGTGCCCTTCTTGATGTCGATGTCATCGTAAACGGTAATGATGTGCGAAGGATCGATCTTGAAGAAGCGGCTCGCTTCAACAAGGCACTCGCCCGAAAGGTTCATGTAGGTCACGGGCTTAATGACGATGACGTCCTGACCCGCGATCCTTCCCTTGCCGTACATGCCCTTGAACTTGTCTTTATCAAGCGAGATGCCATGCTTTTCGCACAGCATGTCTACCGCAAGGTAACCCATGTTGTGCCACGTGTACATATATTGTCTGCCCGGATTTCCGAGCCCGGCGATCATCCACATATCAGAGCTCGGAACGTCTGTCGTCAAGCCTGATGTAATTCTGACCTCTCAGCCTGGCTTTGTCAGATACCCAGTTTTCTTTATTTACCTGCAATGAACGTCCTACGCCGAGTGCGAGCGGAGGAACGTCCGTCGTGATCGTCGAACCGGCCGCAATATAAGAATCCTTTCCGAGAACGACTGCGGAAACGATGTTCGAGTTGCCTCCGATGAAAACGTTGTCCTCAATGGTGCAGCCAACCTTGTCCTGACCGTCGAAGTTGCAGGTAACGGTACCGCATCCGAAGTTAACGTTCTTGCCGACTTTGGAGTCGCCGATATAGGTAAGGTGCCTTGCACGGGTATATTCACCGATGTTGGAGCCCTTGACTTCAACATAAGCGCCGATAGTAACGTGATCGTCAATGACGCAGTCAGGCCTGATGTGCGAATAAGGTCCGATACGGCAGTCCTTGCCGATGCGGCTTCCGGTTACAATCGAATTGTCGACGGTGGTCTCATCGCCTATCTCGGAACAGTCGATCCTCGAATTTTCACCAATAAGACAGTCACATCCGATAACCGTGTTGCCCATAAGCGTCGTGCCCGGAAGGATCGTCGTATCCTGTCCGATCTCGACGGCGTGATGGATCCACGTGGAAGCGGGATCGATTATCGTAACACCGTTTCTCATGTGTCTTTCGATTATCCTGCGGTTCATTATCGCCTGGACCTGCGCAAGCTGGATCCTGTCGTTTATTCCGCGCGTATCGTCAAAGTCGCAGACAACGGCGCCGACCTTGTAGCCGTCTTCGATGAGGATGCCGATCGTATCGGTAAGGTAGTATTCCTTCTGAGCATTATTAGCACCGATCCTTCCCAATGCGGAAAGCAGGAGCGGCGTTTTGAAAACATACATCGAAGAGTTGATCTCCTTAATCTTGAGCTCTTCTTCGGTGCAGTCCTTATGCTCAACGATCTTGATGACGTTTCCGTCTGCGCCTCTAACGATCCTTCCATAACCGGTGGGATCGTCAGCCTCAGCGGTAATGAGGATTGCGGCACAGTTGCCGTCAACAGCCTCAAATGCGTTCAGAGCCTTTGTAATGGTCTCTGCGGAAACCATCGGGCAGTCTCCGGGAAGAACGATCGTCAATCCGTCTCTTCCTTCAAGGAAAGGTGCAGCCTGCATTACGGCATGTCCTGTTCCCCTCTGCTCCTCCTGAAGCACGTAAGCGACGTTCTCGCCTAATATGCTCCTGATCTCACCCTGAGCCTCGCCCACGATGTAGACCTGGTCCTTGCAACCCGCATCAAAAAGCGCATCCGCGACCCATTGGATGATGGTCTTTCCCGATACCTGGAATACGACCTTTGAGTGCTTTGACTTCATCCTGGTGCTTCTGCCTGCGGCCATTACAACTGCACTGATTTCCATTTTCCCAATCCCCTCGTGTTATGTTTTATCTTTCTCTTATTTCGGTTCTTCTGTCCTGACTTCTTCAGGCTGCTGTTTGGAAGGTGCCACTGCTGCAGGAGCCGCATCCTTTGAAGATGATGCATCCTTTTCAGGTTCCGCTTCCTTGACGGTTACCGGCTCCTTGACCGGAGCTGTTTCCTTTACAGCCTCAGTATCTTTTCCGGAAACGGCATCCTTCGATTCAGCCGTCTTATTATCGGTAACGTCTGCCGGTTCGTCAACTGTATCGTCTGCCGGCTTGGCTTCTTCTGCGGAAACGTCATCAGACTTCTGTTTATTGTCAGAACTGCTGTCCTCTTCAGGAGCCGTTTCGACATCTTCAGGTGTGGCGTTGCCTTCTTCAGGTTGTTCAGCACCAGGATCAGATGTTTCATTGTCTTCCTCAGGCTGCTTTTCCGCATCTTCCGGAATCGCGCTGTCCGAAGGCTTTGTTGTAGCCGTATCTGATGTATCCGTACCGGTATCCTTCGGATCGTCAGGCTTTACGGGTGCCTTAGGTGAAGGCAGTCTGTCGATGTATGCGACGTCGAGATCAACATCACCGCTGATACCGGGTACTCTGCCGTGGGAGTTGACCTGCCACATGTAGTAGTTACCCTTGTAAGAAGACTTTGAAACCCAGTGAGCCATCCAGATAGACAGGTTGTTCTCGCCCTTGTTCATTTTATTTATCGAAGGGCTCCATGTGCCTTCAAGCCTTGATTTGCTGCCGTAGATCGATGCGGAGTAGCCTGCCTTCTCGACTTCTTCCTCAAAGATGGCAACCATCTTGTTGAGATCATCATCGATGTGCTTGTTCATTTCCTTGGTCGACCATTTCTTGCTCTTGTGTGCGCGCTTGTAGTAATCGAAGTTCTCCCAGTCAAATGCGATCGGGAAATCGATCTCCTTCTGATCAAGCTTGCACTTCTTGATCATGTCCTGGGTATATTTGCGCATGTTCTCTTCGGTGTAGTCACAGGTGAAGAAGTACAGACCTACCTTGAGACCTGCAGCTTTTGCATCCTTGTAGTACTGCTCAAACTTGGTGTCAGGAGCATTGCACCAGACATATTTCTTCTTTGTCTTATCGTAATAGTTGTTTCTAACATAGCAGCGGAGGATAACGAATTCGCAGCCTGCAGCCTTGACCTTCTTGAAATTGATGTCGCCCTGATACTTGGAAACATCAATGCCGACCATAGTCTTTGATGTCTTGTGATCAGCCTTGAAATCCGCGAACTTCAGCACCGGATTGCCGTTGACCAGATATGAAGAAGTATACTTGCTCTTCACACCGTTAACGTCACCCGGGGCTTCGGAGCCCTTCGGAACTATGACGCACTGGAGCGCCATTATGTAGTACTTGTATTTTTCGGATCCTGAGCTCTCGCCGTTCTTTGCCCAGCCGAGCCAGCCCTTCTCTTTGACACAGGTCCTGTAATAAACGTCGAAATGCTCGGCAAGTTCACCGGTAAGCCTTATCTGGACTTCCTCCATCCTCTTGCCTTTGGAGTATTTGCCGACCTTGCCGTTCTTTGTTGTCCAGCCTGTCCATGAATATCCGTCACCGCGCGCACGGTATTCGACATTTCCGGTGTATTTGGAACCGGTTACGGTCATCTGGAGACCTTCATGCTTCTGCTTTGCACCGGATGTTACGCCTGCAACCGCGCCGTCCTTTGACCACTTTTTGCTCCACTTGTATTTGTCCCTGTACATACGGTAAGAGACTGCGGGCTGCTCTCCGAGCTGATCACGCGGGACGAGCTTGATCTGGATCTGTTCAACTCTTTTCTTCTCGCCCTGGGTTCCGGCTGCCGCGCCGTCGCTGACCCAGCCCTGATTACCCTTGTACGTCTGCATATAGGCGCTGTAAACAACGCTGTAATGCTTTGCAAGTTCGCCCGTCAGCTCGATCTTGATCGCTTCGATCTTATACGTGCTGCCCGAACCGGCCTTCTTACCGCTTGTCTTCCATGCGGACCAGCCCTTCTTAGTACGGTAAACGCGGTAGCGGATGCCGCCTTCATATCCGGTATTGTTCTTAAAGTTAATGGTTACAGCGTAAAGATTTTTCTTTTTGCCCTTCTTGCCGATGGTAAGAACTCCATTGCTGAAAGAGCCTTTTTTGTTCCCGTATCCCTGCATACGGGCTTTGCCTGAAAGTGTATATGTCACTGCAGGCGTCGTGTTGTTCGTATCGGCATTGACCCGGGTCTCATTTAAACGCGTAAACGCGCCCACAAACGTGAACGCTATGGTTACTGCTATAACTGCCGAAGCGAACTTTTTCAGTCCGTTAAGCATCATTTTGTCTCCAATCTCTGCTTTTTTGGTATCCGCGGATTGTGAAACCATTATAACACGAGAATATTTAACTTTATTTATTTACGGGTACAGTGCCACAAAATGTCCTTAAAATCAGACAATAAAAGATCCCCCTGAAATCCAGGGGGATCCTCCATTGTTTTTAAGTTTAAACGCCTATCAGAGGCCCTCTACGGAAGCGATAGCCTCGCGCATGTTTGCTTCGGATCTCTTGAGGAGCTGATACTCTTCGTCGGTCAGGCGCATGTCGATGATCTTGTCAACGCCGTTTGCGCCGATGAGTGCAGGAACGTCAAGAGTTACACCGGAAATGCCATACTCGCCGTTAAGTCTTGTGGATACTGTTCTGATGGTGTGCTCGTCTTCTGTGATGCTTCTGAGAAGTGTAGCGGCACTTACAGCGATACCGTTGAAGGTAGCGCCCTTGAGCTTGATGATCTGAGCGCCGGAAGACTTTGTCTGCTGAGCGATCTCATCCTTAACATCCTGGCCGAAAGGTACGCCGATAGCTTCTGCGTACTCATCGATGCCCATACCTGCAACGTGAGTGTGGCTCCATGCAGGGAACTGTGTCTCGCCGTGCTCGCCGAGGATATATCCGTGAACGTTTCTGACGTCAACGCCGAGCTTTCTGGAGATGAGGACTCTGAAACGTGCGGAGTCGAGGTTCGTACCGGAACCGATGATCCTGCTCGAAGGAAGTCCGGACCACTCTGCAACCTTATATGTTACGAGGTCGCAAGGATTGGAGATGACCATGATGACACCCTTGTTGTAGTGCTCCATGATGCTGTCTGTGATGACGTGAGCGAGCTTGACGTTCTTCTTTGCGAGGTCAAGTCTTGTTTCGCCTTCTTTTCTGGGGATGCCTGCGGTGATGATGATGCAGTCGGCATCCTTAACATCACTATAGTCACCTGCGTGAATATACATATCGCCGATGAACGGAAGTCCGTGGCTGATATCAAGTGCTTCGCCGAGCGCCTTTTCCTTATTAACATCGATGAGAACGAGCTCTGAGCAGAGCTGCTGCATAGCGATTGCGAAAGCGGTTGTTGATCCTACCGCACCTGCGCCGATAATGGCGACCTTGGTTCCTTCCTGTTTATACATAAGCTTAAACCCCCTTGTTATAGCCTTACGAATAATATCAAGAATGGAACTTCAAATAAAGTCATTATTCGTTATGATTTTTACCCAAAAATTTGCCTCGCGGACGCCGTCAAAAGTGTATTTTGATAATTTGATAATCAAAGTTTTTGCCTGATTTTATTGGCCTGCGGGGAGATCAAAGCTCGCGGGAGTCCTGACTCGCGCAAACAAAAAGGACCGCGCCTTTCAGCGCGGCCCTCTCATTAATACCGTTAAACCGGATCACATCTCCTGAGGGAGCTCTAATGTCCTTTCAGCGTTGAGCTTCTTGCAGATCTCAACAAACTTGTCCAAAGCTACGCCGGGTACCTGCTTGTTTGAGCCTCTGACGTTGACTGCGACAGTGTTCTCGGCAGCTTCCTTGTCTCCTACTACGAGGATATAAGGATCCTTCATCTGCTTGAACTTCTTGATCTTGTCTCTCATGTTGACGTCAGTGTAATCAGCCTCAACACGTACGCCTGCGGCTACCAGAGTCTCTTCGACCTTCTTTGCATACTCGTTGTGCTCGGGCCTGATCGGTACGACTGCGACCTGGTAAGGGTTAAGCCAGAACGGGAATGCGCCCTTGAAGTGCTCTGTGATGATTCCGATAAATCTCTCAAAGGAACCGAATATAGCGCGGTGGATAACGATCGGCATCTTCTGGACGCCGTCCTTGTCGGCATAAGTGAGCTCGAAGTTGTGAGGGAGCTGGAAGTCGAGCTGGACTGTTCCGCACTGCCACTCACGGCCGAGGGCATCCTTGATCTGAAGGTCGATCTTTGGACCGTAGAATGCGCCGTCGCCCTCGTTGATCTCGTAGTTTCCGTCGCCGTACTTCTCGTCAAGGATCTCCTTGAGGGAAGCTTCAGCCTTATTCCAGGACTCGATGTCGCCCATGAAGTCCTCAGGTCTTGTTGAGAACTCAGCACGGTATGTTACACCGAAAGTCTTGTAGATCTCATCAGCGATAGCTATTACGTCCTTGATCTCGTCCTTGATCTGCTCGGGTGTAACGAATGTATGGTCATCGTCCTGACGGAATTCCTGAACTCTGAACAGACCGTTCATCTGACCGGACTTCTCCTTGCGGTGAAGAACGTCATATTCGCTGTAACGGATAGGAAGTTCCTTATAGGAATGCATCGTACGCTTGTAAGCCATCATGGCATTCGGACAGTTCATCGGCTTTGCGGCCATTGTGTCCTCAGCCTCGTTGGAGTACTTCTCCTCAACTTCCTCGCCGTGGATGGCATCCGTCGCGTTGACACCCTTTGTGATGCCCGGAACGATGAACATGTTGTTCTGATAGTGTGCCCAGTGGCCTGAGATGAGCCAGAGCTTCTTATTGTTGATAAGAGGCGCGGAGATCTCTGTATAGCCGTGCTTGAGCTGGAGCTCGCGGGAATACTTCATGAGTTCCTGATAGAGGACCCATCCTCTCGGGAGCCAGTAAGCCATGCCCGGAGCAGTCTCTCTGAACATAAACAGGTCAAGTGCTGTTCCGATCTTCTTGTGGTCTCTCTCCTGTGCTTCCTTGAGCCATGCAAGGTGAGCCTTGAGCTCGTCCTTTGAGGGGAAAGCGAACAGATATATTCTCTGCAGCTGATCCCTGTGCTCGTCTCCGCGCCAGTAAGCGCCTGAAACGTTTTTGATCTTGAAAGCCGCATTGAAAAGATCCTGCGAATTCTCAACGTGAGGTCCGCGGCAAAGGTCGACATAATCGTCGCCTGTGTAATATATCGAGATTACTTCGTCATCAGGCAGATCAACGATAAGCTCGGTCTTGAACTTCTGATCCTTAAAAAGCTCCAATGCCTCAGCTCTTGAGATCTCCTTGCGCGTCCAGTTCTCACGGCGCTTGATGATCTCGTGCATCTTCTCTTCGATCTTAGGGAAATCCTCTTCGGTGACTGTGGTCGGAAGGACGAAATCGTAATAACATCCGTCATCTACTTCCGGTCCGATCGCATACTGCGTGTCCTTTCCGTAGATCTCGATCACGGCTTTTGCCATGATGTGCGCAAGCGAGTGGCGGTACACCTTCTGCAATTCTTCTTTTTCCATTGTAAAAACCTCCTCCAGAGTTTTATGCACAGAACCGCTGTGCAGAGTATTCGAGCATTGTATCACAATCAGAAATAAAAATGCGGATTTTCTATTTTTTCTTAAATAAATGCGAAAAACTCTCACGATTTTCCTGTTTTCGTGAGAGTTTTCGTCAATTTCAGCCTGTTTTGCAAAAATCTCTCACGTAACGGGGGTGTTTTGTGAGAGATTTCGTGAATCCGTTATCCTATCAGGCCCTCGAAAAACGCCTTAGGCTTGAATCCCAAAGACTGTTCTACAACCTCTCCGCCCTTGAAGAGCAGCACTGTAGGGATGCTCTGGATGCCGTATTTGGCTGCGAGCTCCTCTTCCTCGTCAACGTTGACCTTGCCGACCTTGACCTTTCCCTCGTATTCATCTGCAATCTGGGAGATGACCGGGCCCAGCATCTTGCAGGGACCGCACCAGGTTGCCCAAAAGTCGACCAATACGGGGATCTCTGATGCAATTACCTCTGATTCGAAGTTATCTGAAGTAAGGATGATTTCTGCCATAATTTTGCACTCCTTTCGTGTTGAATTCGTCTTATGCCATAAGTATAGTTGGTACGGAAAACTTATCAAGTACGCAGTTTTAACTCATCAGGTAAGGAATTTATTACTATGACTAAGACAAAAACAGAAAAAGACACGCTCTGCGAGAGCATCACAGGCCAGGGATGCGGCTTAAAGAAGATCATCAGCATCATCGGAGGCAAGTGGAAGATACTGATCCTCTGCTACATAGACGCAAAGAAGATCGGCCGTTTCGGCGAGATGAGAAAGACCATCTACGGCATCACCAACACGATGCTTGCCTCCTCCCTCAAGGAAATGGAAGCTGACGGGCTCGTCGAAAGGCATCTTTATGACGAGATGCCGGTCAGGGTCGAATATACCCTCACGGAAAAAGCCAAGACCCTTATCCCCATTCTGCTTGAGCTCAAGCGCTGGGGCGAGTTAAATCTTTGATATAAAAAGTTAATGAAAACTGACTTTTTTACAAGGTAATAGATAATTTACTAAATTTAGCCGATATTTTTTAAAGTACAGTTAAGTTTTGCTTCTTATAATCATCACAGCTATTAATATGCGAGGTAATAAAACATGGCAAGAAGGAAAAAGGTTAAGAAATCTACCATAGTCAAGATCGTTGTCATCACGGGCGTTCTTGTAACGGCAGCAGCTGCCGGCATCATCTATCTGCGGAAATACGTTTCAACGAAGTTCGCAGATAACAAGCAGGAATACACTTCCGTTCAGGCGACCGTTCAGGATCTCAGCACCAGGGTCTCAGGCACGGGTTCCCTTTCTGATACTGACATCGAGGAATACGAGATGCCAGAAAACGTTGAGATCGACGATGTTGTGGTCGAAGTCGGCGACAAGGTCGAGAAGGGCCAGACGATCGCCAAGATCAACACAAATTCAGTTCTCGCTGCGATGTACGAGATCCAGCACAAGATGGACGAGATCGACGGCCAGCTCCAGAAAGCTTCCGAGCAGACGGCTGCAACGACCATCAAGTCCACGGTCAAAGGACGCATAAAGGCCATCTATGTTAAGAAGGGCAGCAATGTCATCCAGACCATGACAGAGAACAACGCTCTCATGATCATCTCAATGGACGGCTACATGCGCGTTGAAGTAGATGCCGGCGATCTTACCGCAGGCAAGAAGGTAAAGGTTACCGTAAACAAAAAGAGCTACACCGGAACGGTCAAGTCTGTCGCTGACGGCAAGGCAAAGATCTACATCACCGACAACGGCACCGCTCTTGGCGCAGACGCAACAGTTACTTCAACTGACGGAAAGAAAACATACGGTACCGCCAAGCTCGAGGTCAACTCTCCCCTCTCCATAGTCTCTTACGCAGGCAAAGTTACTTCGATCAACGTTAAGGTCAACCAGTCCATCAAAAAGGGCAAGGTCCTCATGAAGCTTAACAGCACTTCATATACCGCAACCTATGACAAGCTCATCAAGGAGCGTGCGGATCTTGCGGAAGACCTCGCAGACCTTCTTAAGATCTACAACGACGGCGCTATCCTCGCACAGATCTCGGGAACTATTAAGAAAGTTCCTTCCACTGAAGAATCCGAAGCAACGAGTTCTTCATCATCAAGTGCAAACTCCGGTTATTCCGGCTACTATGGCAACTACGGAACTCAGTCATCAACATCAACTTCCACCTCGACTGAGAAGAGCACTTCGTTCGAGATCTGCCCCGACAAGAAGATGACTATCTCGGTCTCCGTCGATGAAACGGACATCCTCTCCATCTCCAAGGGTCAGTCAGCCGAAGTAACGATCGATTCTCTTGAAAAGACATTCACCGGTACGATCACAGACATCGACAAATCAGGTACGACAACAGACGGAACCGTCGGATACACCGCTGAGATCACCATCGACAAAGTTGACGGAATGCTCTCGGGAATGTCCGCATCAGTCCTCATCGCCGTAACCGAGTACAAGAATTCTGTCGTAGTCCCTGTCGAGGCACTCAACAACACAGGTTCCTCTTACTTTGTTTACACAACATTTGACGAAGAGACCAAGACTCTCGGCGGAATGGTGGAAGTTAAGATCGGAATACAGAACGATTCTTACGCACAGGTCACGGAAGGTCTCCAGGAAGGCGACACGATCTGGTACAAGGCACCTGAGCAGAATCCTTTTGAAAGATACATGAACCGTGCCAACGGCAACAGATCCGGCAACGGAAACAACAGAAATCAGGGTAACCGTAATGGCGGCAACAGACCTCAGGGCGGTTCTCCGAACGGTTATAACAGAACAGGCAGCGGCAATGGTTCAGGCAACCGTTCGAAAAGAAGTTCTAACGTTATCTGATGCAGGAGGCAGACTTAAATGATAACCATGAAAGATATCTGCAAGACCTACCGCATCGGTACTGAGGTAGTTCATGCACTGGATCATGCGACTCTCGAAGTCAACGACGGTGAATTCGTAAGCATCATCGGTCCTTCGGGAAGCGGCAAATCAACACTGATGAACATAATCGGATGTCTCGATATCGCTGATTCCGGAGAGTATCTGCTCGACGGCATCCCGATCGAGGACTATTCGGAAAATGAGCTCGCAACTGTCCGCAATAAGAAGATCGGCTTCGTTTTCCAGAGCTTCAATCTTATCAATAAGCTGACAGCCGCGGAGAACGTTGAGCTTCCGCTCATCTATCAGAAGCTCAAGAAGTCAGAGCGCAAAGCACGTGTCAGGGAAGCATTGGAAAAGGTCGACCTCGTCAAGCGTGCAGACCACTTCCCTACCGAGCTGTCGGGCGGTCAGCAGCAGCGTGTTGCCATCGCAAGAGCGATCGCTACCAAGCCTTCCCTCATCCTTGCGGACGAGCCTACGGGTAACCTCGACTCGAAAACGAGCAAAGAGATCATGGACATCTTCCACGGTCTCAACGCACAGGGAAACACGATAGTCCTGATAACCCACGACAGAAATGTCGCGATGCAGGCAAAGAGAGCCATCAACATTCTTGACGGCAGAGTAACGGAGGCTACGGATGATTCAATCATTTAAAATGGCGCTGAAATCCATCAGCGGAAACAAAATGAGATCGTTCCTCACGATGCTCGGTATCATCATCGGCGTCATGGCTCTGGTCATCCTGGTAAGCCTTGTCAACGGCACCACAAGCTCCGTTACGGAGACGATCAACAACCTGGGAAGCAACCTGGTCGGCGTTTCCGTAAGCAACGACTATGGCAACCCCGTCAGAAAAGAAGATCTCGATGAATGGGCAAAGCTCCCCAACATCAAAGCAACTGCCCCCATCGCAAACGGTACGATGACGGGAAAGTTCAACAGCACGTCAAAGAGCGTAACCGTTTATGGTACGACCGAGCAGTATTTTCCCATAAGGAAGCTCGATATCTCTATCGGACGTTTCCTCAAAGCTTCAGATTACGACAACCACACCAATGTCTGCGTTGTCAATTCGGCTCTTGCAGAGAAGCTCGTCGGCTACACCAGCTGCTTAAATGAAGAGATAACGTTGAACGGAACCAAGTTCAAGATCGTCGGCGTTCTTAAAGAGAATCCCGATGCTACTGCGCTCGCAACGATCATGGGCGGAGGGAATCTTGAAGCTTATATTCCTTATTCGACCCATGTAAGACTTTCCACAGACACGTCAAACAACATTAAAGCTTTCTATCTTTCGGCTGCTGATGACGCAACAACGGAATCAGTTAAGAATACGATCAACCGTATCATGCTCGAGAGATTCAACTACGATGAAGATGCATTCAACGTTCAGTCCACCGATACGCTCGAGGACGCCATGGGCAACATAACCGCGATACTCTCAATCCTCTTGGGCGGCATCGCCGGGATCTCGCTCGTCGTAGGCGGCATCGGCATCATGAACATCATGCTCGTTACCGTTACGGAGAGAACGAGAGAGATCGGTATCCGTAAGGCCATCGGTGCTTCAAGGGGCGCTATCTTAAGACAGTTCCTCATCGAGGCAGTCGTTCTCTGCATGATCGGCTGCGCGATCGGTATCTTCCTCTCATGGAGCTTCTTAAGACTCGTTTCGGTAATTGTTTCGAGCCTTGATCTTTCTTTCGAAATGAACGGAACGGTAGTAGTCGTAGCAGTCACGTTCTGCTTCTTAATTGGCGTTATCTTCGGTCTCTATCCTGCAAACAAAGCAGCAAAGATGAAGCCGATCGATGCGCTCCACTATAGCGAATAAGGAGGCCTGATCATGTCTGATAACAAAGAAAACAAGGCCAATGAAAACAACCTGATGCAGAGACCCGGTTCAGCCGCAATGACTCCCGAGATCAGCGAACCCAAGGAAAAGGAAGCCGAGAACAAGGCTCCCCTCCAGGATCTTGATTCTCCCTTCAAGGCAGCTCCCGTATCCGACGTTCCTGCAAATCCTGCAAAGGCTGAAGAAACAAAGCCCGCAGCTGAAAACGAGAATAAGGCAAAGGAAGAACCTTCCGGGAAAAAGACCAGAAAAAAAGACAAGAAAGACGTCTTCCAGGGCATGACCGAGGAAGAGGCCGAAGAGGAGATCAGAAGGCAGCACAAGCGCCGCAAGAGAAGAACGATCACTCTCGTGGCAGTTGTTGCCGTCATCGCAGCAGGCTCCATCCTTTTCCCCAACCTTTTGAAGTTTGTTGCTCCGAAGATCGACATTTCGGCGATCAACGTCAACGAGAAGGTCCTCGATTATTCTGTCGCCAAGACAAACATCGTCAGGGATTTCACCGCTTCAGGCACACTGTCTGCAGGTGAGACCTACGATGTGAAGATCGCAGGCGAGATCGAAGTCGACGAGTTTTTCGTAAAGAACGGCGACGTCATCAGCAAGGGCGACAAGATCGCATCCGTCACCAAGTCATCAGTTATGGAGGCGATCGTTGAGGTCCAGAACACCCTCAAGAAGCTTGATAAGCAGCTTAACAAGATCAACTCTTCCAACGATGAGAAAGTCATCAAGGCTGATTCCAAGGCACGCGTCAAGAAGGTCTACGTAAAGAAGGGCAGCGATGTCGAGGACACGGTAACCGCTAACGGCGCGCTTGTCCTCCTCTCCCTCGACGGCCTCATGGCAGTAGATATCGAGAGAACTGCGAACACCAAGTTAGGTGACAGCGTAACAGTCGTTCTTTCCAACAATACAAAGCTCTCCGGATCGATCATCGCCGTTAACACCAACTACGTAACATGCGCCGTCTCCGACAAGAAGGCAGCTTACAAGGACAAGGTTAAGGTACTTGATGCTTCCGGCAAGGAGATCGGTTCTTCCGAGCTTTACATCCACAGCGTCCTCCCTGTAATCGCTTATGCAGGTAAAGTAAAGACTGTTTCCGTAAAGCTCAACCAGGTCGTCGAAAAGGGCGACAAGCTCCTCACTCTCACGGGCACAAAGTACTCCGGCGAGTTCAGCAACCTGATGTATAAGAGAAGCGTTTTGGAAGACCAGATGAAGGAGCTTTTCGAGCTCTATCAGACAGGCATCATCTACGCTGATCACGATGGTGAGGTCGCTGGCATCAATGAAGGTGATGACGAGGAAGAAGAGGAAGATGAGGAAACGACAAAGTCCGAGAAGCTCTCTTCTGCGACAAAGAAGCTCGGTAAGCTCACCGTCAGGATCGATAACGCAAATGCCAATCCCCCTGACGGCTCTGACGCTTCATCATTCATAAACTACGTTTTCGTAATGGGCGGATTTGAAACAAAGGACGGAAAGACAACCGTCAATCTGAATTCTAATGTAACCAGCACTGCTGATATGCAGGCCTTTACGATCGACGATTACACCGTTGCTCCCAAGAACGTAAGCTCCGAGCAGTACAAGAATACACTCCTCAAACAGTATTCTCCCGATGTACCGATCTATTCTTACGACAGCGCCAAGAAAGAATGGACAACGTTCTCCATCGAAAAGCTGGCAATGGGCGATATCCTGGTGCTCACCATGAAGGCAGACGGAACCGCAGTCTGGCTCGTAAGATATCCTGCCCCTTCTTCCGGTCAGGGAGGCCAGGGCGGCGAAGGCGGCCAGGGTGGTCAAGGTGGTCAGGGCCAGGGCGGCTTCCCGGGCGGCTGGAACGGCAGATTCCCCGGCGGCGGTAACTGGGGCTCACTGTTCGGCGGCGGTAACCGCAATCCTTTCGCCGGATATGGCGGATACGGTGCGGGCGCAGGCACAGGCATAAACCAGGGCACCGAGAAAGAAGAAGAGACCTATGAGATGGAAGAGACCCTCATCGCATCCATCGTAAATCTCGACACGATGTCTATAACGCTTTCCGTTGATGAGCTCGACGTCATTAACATCAATTCGACCCAGGAAGTCACTGTCACTCTTGATGCTGTTAAGGACAAGACCTACAAGGGCAAGATCGTTTCTATCGATACCGACGGCGTCAGAAGCGGAAACGGCAACGCCAAGTACAGCGTTAAGATCGATCTTGAGAGGACCAGTGAAATGCTCACGAACATGAGCGCTTCCGTACGCGCCAACATCAGCACCGCTGAAGTTCTGTGCGTACCTGCTGAGGCTCTCATTGAAAAGGAAAACAAGACATATGTCTACACCTCTTACGATAAGGAGAAGGACGAGCTTTCCGGCGAAGTTGAGATCAAGACGGGCATCTCCGACGGTAAGAACGTTGAGATCTTATCCGGCCTCTCCGAAGGTGACAAGATCTGGTACAAGTACGCAGACGGTCTCGTTTACAAGTTCGTAAGATAGCGATACGGCTAAGCTGTGACAAATAAGGCGGCCCCTGAAGCTTCGCGCTCCGGGGGCCGTCTGTTGTTTTCAGGATCTGCTCTTGTCCAGCTTTATGTAGTCCGTTATGAGGAAACCCCACATGACGAGCATAGCCATCTGCAAGAGGTCGTTTATCAGGAATATGACGGTAAATGCACCGCCAAGTCCGTAGACCGTCAGGTTCACGACATCGGAAATAAACCAGAAAAAGACACTTGCGAGCACGCTGATCTTAGTGAACTGATAGGTATCGTCCCTGCTCGTTGTTGACATGTTGATATTCGTCAACATGAAGTAAAAGACTATCATGAAGACAGTTGCCACGAGCGCGAATCCCTGGAACAGGTTGTCTTTCAGTGCGTTATAATGGACGAGAAGATCAAATGCCTGCGGAATGATGTTGAGAAGGAATCCCGCCATCAGAAATTTGATGTGGCGGCCTTTCCGGAAACCTGCAAGGATCATGACATCAGCCACCGGTCTCAGGCAGTTCGCAAAGAAATCCGCACGTCCGAGATCAAGCCCGAAAGGCCCTTCAGTCACGGTCAGTGAATCGTACGACAGGAAAAGGAAGACCACGACGGTCACGAAGTAAAGGACGAACGACGCCTTCAGCCGCACGTTCTCCGAACTGTTACGGACCTTATCAGCCATATTCCCCTCCTGACCAACACCCGTTTCGCGAAAAACTCCGTACTTATTATACTTCAAAACGTCTTTCACGGGCGTGCGGGAGTACCCGGCTGCTTACTTGTACTTGATCCGCGCCTCAAATACCCCGTCTTGCGATGAAAGCTCCAGCTTATATCCAAGGATATTGAGATTGTTATCGGCGATGGAGAGTCCCAGTCCCGTGCCCTTGTCATTTCTTGAATCAGAGCCTTTGACGAACGGTTTCTTAAGCGATTCAACATCAGAATATGTCTCTTTAGTCTTGTTTGCTATCGTAAGCTTTTCGGGCGTGATTGTGATGTCAACGGGACTTCCCTTCTCGCCGTATCTGTCGCAGTTTGACAGAAGGTTGTCAACGGCCTGTGCCAAAAGTCTACGGTCGGTCTTGAGCGTGACGTCATCGCCCGCAATTGCGGTCTTCATGTCGGGGAACGACTTGAGGCTCGCATTCACGAGAGACAGGATGCTCACTTCTTCAGAAGCAATGTTAGCCTTGTCCTTCTCGCTCTTTGAAAGCACCAGGATGTCTTCGATCATGTGGTCCATGGCCGCCACTTTTTCGGTTATCTTCGCGGTGTATTCTGCGGTCTTCGAAGCATCGCCCGGGAAGGATTCCATGCTCTCTGCGTAAGCGCCGATCGCCGCTAAGGGCGTCTTCAGGTCGTGCGCCATCGCCTCGGCAACTTTAGTCCTGTACTCAAAGATCTTCCAGACGGTATTGTCTTTGTGATATCTGATGTTCGCGAGAACGAAAGCGACAATTCCTGCGAGGACGACGGCTGTGATGACGATGCATCTGCTCGTCACCGGAGCGGTCTCAAAAACCGAATGATCAATAGAATCATCTCTGAATCCGACATACCAGGGCATGGTCTTGTCATATTCTTTTTCGAAAAAAGTTACATCAGGTATGTATGTCTCGGGTTTATCGTTAACATAGGGACCGAAATATCGGTTTACGTCATTGCTTGTCAGTTTAGGATCCAGTCTGTAGCAGAACTGCAGAGTATCAGATGTCCAGCCGGGCTCGATCCTCTCATATCCCTTCGTGTCTTTCGGCGTGCAGTCAACAATGTATTCTGTTCCGAAATCAATGACCTTGATCTTGCCGGGAATGAACGTATTCTTTTCTCTGTTGATATATGCGTCTTTAATGGAATATGATTTGTCATAGATTCCGCAATCATTTTTCCTTATCAGATCATTTGCAATACGGTAAACGAACTCAAACTGGTTTTTCTCGATCCAACAGTAATAATCTTTGGGATTTAATCTGCCATTCTCATATTGAAACAACGGATCGAGATATGACATATCCTCAATAATAAAAACATTATGATTATTGTCGTTCACTATAATATAAGCGATATCCTGCGCCGTAATGACATCAGAACCTATGTGGACTTCCGCATAATTGTGCCATTCGCTCTGATGAAAGGCGATCGCAAGCTTAAGTTCAGAAAGTATCCCATTGTATTCTTCACTTCCAGGTTCTGCTTCGTAAAGGGCTCCTGCCTTTTCGCCTATCTTAGAAATATAAGTCCAGTCATGTTGGTATGAATCTATCTCTCTGTCCATCCAATAAAGCAGGAACGAAGCAACTGACAAAAACACCATGCAGGAGATGATGAATCTTACTGCGAATAACCTCATAAAATTAGGTTTCTTTATTGCTTCTCTTTTCATAATGATCCCTCCCGGACCTCGGTCAGACGATCTTGTAGCCGCCGCCGATCACGGTCCTTATCAGATCCCCGGAGCTTCCCAAATGCTTTCTCAGTTTCTTGATATGGTTGTCGACGACCCTGTCGGTGCCGTCAAATCCGTATCCCCACACAAGATCCAAGAGCCTGTCTCTTCCGAGGACAATTCCCTTGTTCTCCATGAGAACCTTCAGGAGGAAGTATTCTTTGGGCGCGAGTGCTATCTTTTTCCCTGCCGCCTCGACGTCCATACGGAGTGGATAGAGCTTTATGTCGCCACATTCAAGGACGACCTCTTTGTTGAGCTCCGCTTCCGTTCTGTTAAGTAGCGCAAGGCATTTCGCATAGAGCACCTTGAGAGAAAATGGCTTGATCATGTATTCGTCCGCGCCGATCTCGTAGCCTTTCAGGATGTTGGACTCATTTGCGAGCGCAGTCAGAAAGACGATGGGGCACTTGCTCTTAGAGCGCAGGGCCTTGCATACGTCAAAGCCGCTTGTACCCGGGAGCATAATGTCCAGGATCGCGATGTCATAATCGTTAATGCTGATGAGGTCTAACGCCTTGTTGCCGTCAGGAGCCGTGCTGACTTCAAAGGATCCTTTGCTCCTGAAAAAATCCGCAACGAGCGTAAGCAGCTCTTCAGAATCTTCGACTATCAAGATCTTTGCCACCTTCGAATTCCTCCTTAAGGCAATGCTACTCCGCTCATGTATCCTTTGTATGTCCATCGGCAAACATGCTTATTTTATACATCTTTGCGCCGATGTGACAACCTGTGTCCCATCAATGAAACATGGCTTTTGCCCGCTTTGTGTCCTTTAAAGCCGGCCGCCCCTGCCCTAAGATCGGGGTATCAAAACCAAGGGAGGACGACACACATGTCAAAGACATTCAGATTCATTTTTACACTCATTTTAGGAATAGCTGCCCTGGTAACGGTAGTGATCTCCATGGTAACCGACAAGACCACGCCTTACCTCGCGATCAGCCTCGCATGCTCCGCCATCGCCAACTTTTTAAATTGCAGATGGCTCAAAGAAGGTTATACTTGCAAAAAGAACTCTTCTTTGGAGGAATAACATGGATCAGCAGAAGATCGGCGAATTTTTGAAGGAACTCAGGAAAGAAAAGGGCATTACCCAGGAGCAGCTTGCAGACAAGCTCTTCGTCTCAAGACGCACGGTCTCCAGATGGGAGACCGGCAGCAACATGCCTGATCTTGACGTGCTCGTTGAACTCGCCGACCTGTATGAAGTAGATCTGAGAGACATCTTTAACGGTCAAAGGAGAGATCAAAACATGGATAAAGAATTAAAAGATACTGTAATAAAGGTAGCGGAATACAGCAATGACGAGAAGGCCAAGATGCTTAAACGCTTCCACATCTTGTTCATAGCGGCACTTGTTTTCCTGACAGCAGGGATCATCGTGCTCTACATAGATTTCCTGCCACCCTTCTTATCAAGCTTCCTCACCGGCATCTGCATCGGAATAGGTTACGGCATGTCGATCGTCGGAGTCATAATGACGAGTAAATACGGCAGAAAGATACGCGACTTCAAGATGAAGCTCATCGGAAAGGAATCAGAAAACTGACGGGTTAATGAAGTGCCCCTCCGAAGTTTGTTACTTCAGAGGGGCACATTAGTTTTTTATTTCCTTGCTCCGTCCTTACCTACGCGGTATTTGCCGATCTTCCTGTTCTTCGCCATTACGCCGGTCTTCTTGTAGAAGTAATAGGTCTTGGTTCCTATCTTGTGCCAGCCTGTATACCTCGGACCGCCCGAACTCAGATAATACTTCTTTTTCCCGAGCTTGAGCCATCCTTTTTTCATGGCTCCGTTTTTCTTTTTGAAGTAGTAGTACTTGCCCTTTATCTTTTTCCAGCCGTAAACTCTCGCGCCGTTCTTGCCGACGTAGTACTTAACGCCGTTGGTAGTGATGAATTTGGATTTCTGCTTTTTATTGTTCTTGTAGTAATACCACTTGCCGTTTTCCTTCTTCCATCCGTTCTTGTAGGAAGCAAGCTTGACGTCGTTCATCTTCTTGATAACAGAACTGCTCGGGAGCTTGTCGTGCTGGCAATAGTAAAGGAACGTGAAGATCTCTTCCTGGAAGAGGCTCATCGCGTGCGCGCCCTTCTCATAAGTCTTGGTCACAAAAGGCGTCTGGAAACTTGCCATGTAGAGCTGCATGCACGCGTAGATCCCGCCATCGTTTTCAACCTTGCTAGCAGACATGAAAAGGTGCCTGTTCGAACTGTTCGAGAAAACGAGATCTTCTTTTTTCCTGATCCATCCCCTGCCGTCTCCTGTGTATGTCAGGTATGAAGGACTGATACCTCCTATATTGTGGATCTCATCCTTATAAAGTATTCCCGCATAAAGGGAAGCGCAGCCGCCCATGGAATAACCGGTGACCGTAAATTCGGTCTTGGGATTGGCCTTACTTGATATGCTTCCGTCGCGGATCATATCCATCAGGTATTCCATCTTGGTCTTTCCGTTGATCTTCTTGTCCATGAAATAACCGAAATAGTCACCTGTGCCGTATTTTTCAAGGATCGGGATAACGAACACATAGGGCTTCAGCTCCTTGGTTGCCATCCATTTGCTTGCGTATTTGCAGAAACTCTTCTCAAAGGGACCAACTCCGTTGATGCCGCTGAAAAGCACTACGACATCGTACTTACCCGAAGTATTGGGCTCGACAAGATAGTAGTCCAGAGTCTGGCCGCTGCCTAAGGATCTGCTCTTCCTGACCATGGAAGTATAAGTGCGGGCAGACGCGGCATAAACGTCCTTTTCGCCCAGATCAAGGCACGGGGCGATCACGGCTGTAAAGATAACAACGGTCATCAGAAATACTGCGAGCCGTTTAAAAATGTTGGTGCCCATAATCTGCTCCCCCTTAAATAAATGTGTGTATTATACCATCCGTTCCATTGGTCCGCATTCAATTTCAAGGCATATTCGCCTGAAATGTCAATAAATCTTTATGTTACGGCTATGAGATTTATACAAAAACACATTTTATTATTCATGCAAATCTATGTTTTCAACTTCCCTTATCCGTGATATCCTATTATGGTTTGTTGGAGTACAAACCGGGGAGGGTGAACAGTATGACTCTGACTAACATTTTTAATAATCTTTCCAAAAAGAAGAAGATCATTGTCTGTGCAAGTGCGTTCGCCATCGTGGCAGCCGCAGTTGTCGGTATTGTTATTGCTCGCTCGGGATATATCGCGACCACAATGCGTCTGCTCAAGATCGAGGGTACGGTCAATCTTGAGGACTCGAAGGGCGGGAGCAAGCCTGTAGTCGACAACATCAGGTTCCAGTCAGGAGATGCTTTGAGCACCGGTTCTGACGGACTCGCTTCCGTTGGTCTGGACAATTCAAAGATAATCACGCTCCAGAACGACAGCCGTGCCGAGTTCTCAAAAAGGAATAAGCAGCTCGAGCTCAAACTCACCAAGGGCTCGGTGTTCTTTAACGTCACCGAGAAGCTCAAATCAGACGAAAGATTCGAAATAAAGACGGCCACCATGACCGCAGGTATCCGCGGAACTTCAGGCATGGTCTACTATGACGCGCTCGACGGCGGAAGAGAAGCACTTCTCATCACCGACGGAAGGGTTGAAGTTTTCGCAACGAATCCTGAAACGGGCGAGACCAAGAGCGCCATGGTCGAATCCGGCCAGGCCATAAAAGTCTACCTGTTCTTCGACAGGGAAGTAGACAGTGTCGCATTCCAGATCTCCGATGTTACGCTGGACAACCTTCCTAAGGCCGCGGCAACGAGGATCGCGGAAAACGATGCTCTTACGAGAAGAGTCTGTGATGCCAACGACTGGGACCAGACCAAACTGAAGAGGCAGGGCGCCGTAGAACCGAAGACCAGTGAGACTTCGGCTCCTACTACTACGACAACGGCTGCTACTACAACAACTGCCGCTCCTACGGAATCGACCACGGTACCGGCAGCGACTGAGACGTCAAAACCGGCTGAGACATCTTCTTCCGGTACTACGTCCGGAACAACGGCGACTTCTGAGACACCGTCGGATACGGTACCGTCTCCGACGCCTACTGCAAAGCCCAAGGCTACTCCGACGAAGAAGCCGACTCCCAAACCGACAAAGAAGCCGACTCCTAAGCCGACTGCAACATCCACTGTAGAAACAACGACCGAATCTTCGGAAACCAGCCCTACAACCACCAAAGCGCCTCCGGCACTTCCTTCGCTTCCTTCCGGATATAAGAAGTATTACGTGAGCAGGGATTCAAAGACGCAGGAAGTAGATAAATACATTGCTTACAGCAAATACTCAAACGGTGATCTCTGTTTCGCGGGCTATGACGGCAGCAAATGGATAAGGCTGTTCAGAAGCGCCAAGAAGGAGTCTGACGGAGATCAGTATGAAGAATTTATCGGTTTCAAATCAGGAAAGCTCTATTTCCGCCGTTCCGGCAAAAAGATCTTCCCTGAGGTTGAAGCAGGTAAAACTGCCGGAGTGAATACCCCGCCGTCAGGTTGTCCTTCCATTCCCAGCGGATACTGCTATTACTTGGGTAAAACAAGTTCTGTAAAACCGTACGGAACCACTTCTTCAGCGCAGGACAAGATCTTCATCTGTGTGAAATTCGTCAACAGTTCAGGTTCTGCCGCAAGCTTTATGGGATATGACAATGATGCCCAAAAATGGAAGACTTTAAAGCGTACCGTAAAAGTTAAGAGCGGTAACGTAACTGAGAACTTTGTTTGGGATGACGACGATCAGGATATGTACTTCAAGCGCAGCGCAGATGATCTTCTGTTAAGCAAAGAAAAATAACCCGTAAAAATGTACCTGCCCCGGATGAACAGTCCGGGGCAGTGTTTTAAATAACCTTTTCGCAAATGATGGTAATCCATGCAGTGGAAATGCGGGATACCATTACTGTTGTCTTCGAAAGATATTGCTCATTCTTCCCTTAAGATCCTTACCGCTTCATCGTAGTCATTCTTTTTAACAAGGATCCGCGAGACGGAAACGGCATTATTCTCTCCATACCTTCCCACGCCTGCGCCTCTGCCGATATCGGCCGCATGAGGCACCTGACGGTCTATTTCGTACTTGATACCGTTTTCCGCGAGTTTGGCCGTCTTCTTTCTGAAGGCCTCATCTTCTATTCCGCAGTATATCTCTTTCTTTGATCCGAACATGTTTCCATCCCTTTCATTTCCGGACTTGCCGCCGTTTGATTATTATAGATCAAACTCAGCGGCTAAGTAGTAGGTAGTCTTCACAGAGCCGTCTTCACCATTCAAGAGCGAGATATCCTTAACGATCCTGTAGTGACCTTTAGAAAGATCTGCAAAGCCTTCGAGACGCACGTCGTCAGAGCCCGTGTTGGCAACCTTCAGACCATCCTCATTAGGCACTGCATACTCATCCGCAGGACCTAATAACTTGCCTTCCAGGGTGAAAACGGGGCCGTCTTTTTCAAACGGGACCTGGTACCACTTTCCGTCAGAATAGTATTCCAGAGTGTAAGGGTTGCCATACATAAAGGTATGTTCACTATTGTTTTTAAAGCTGACCCTTATCGTCTTTTCGGCGATGACTTCAGCCGTCATTACGACTTTGATCTCATCGGCCGTTGTCAGGTTGGCAGTCGACTTGATCTGTTCAGGGCCTTTCGCCTTGCATGAAGCAGACAAAAGAAATGCTGCGAGCATAACAAAGACTATAGCAAAGCGGCGTAGTGATGATCTGTTTTCCATGTCAGTGTCTCCCCTTAAAGATCATTTCATGGTTTCCCAAAGTTTTTCAAGTTCCTGTGCCTTCAGATATTTTATCGTAAACCCTATCGAATCCATACAGGTCTTTCCGAGCGAATCGTGAAGCATCAGGCTTTCACTGATGTTGATGAATCTGAGGTTCCTTACGTCATTATCGGGCGCGGAATCGAATCTTTCCGCTATCTCCTTTGCCTTTTTGAGGTACTCTGAAGCCTTCTTCTTTGTGCCTGTCTTAAGCTCTATGTAAGCGAGCGCGCTAAGGAAAAAACAATCGTATTTGTCGAGAACATTCGGCTTGTCATCCACCCTGAAAGCGGCATTTTCATTGAGGCCCGCTTTGATGAGGGATCTTGCCTGTTCATATTCTTTCGTTCCGAAATAGCATAAGAGCTTTCCTGTGATCAGGTTAAGCTTGTCACCGAGCTGCTTTACCAAAGCGCGTGACAGATACTCATCGGCCTGTTTGTAATCCTTGGTCTGCGCAAGGATCTGACCTATCCTGATGTCGAACGCCCCACCGGCGTTATGTGCCTTATATATCTCGAGCGCCTTGGCGGTGTCGCCCATGGTCTGGCTGATTATCGCCAATTGTGCGTAGATGACCGTCTCGTCGATGGAAGGATCGGTGTTCTGCGAAATGAGCGTCAGCGCCTGCTCAAACAATGCCCTGGACTGGGATAAGTATTTCGTGTTTTTCGGTTCTATTCCATACACTCCGTAGAGCAGTGCGCATTCAAAAACGACCGCGAAATTATGCGGGTATTTCTTGAGTGCTTTCTCTGCCTCCGACGGTCCTTCGGGATCCATCGTGTATGTCATCCTGCGAAGGCGCGAAGCGAGCATTTCAACCCTGTTGTCGCGTGCTTCAAAACCTATCAGCACGTCGAGCGAGGTATCGAAAAAATCAGCCATCTCAAGTATGAGAGAAAGCTCGGGCGTTGACATCCCGTTCTCCCACTTGTGCACCGCGCCTACCGTTACGCCGAAGACTTCAGCGAGCTGTTCCTGGGTAAGTCCCCTTTCCTTTCTGAAAGCCCTTATGTTGGAAGCAAGATCGTTATTCATGAGATCTCTCCTTTTTGCAGAGAATAAATACTGCAACCGCAGCAACGCCGAGCGAGACGATAAGTATCAATACCAATCTGACATTTGAAGTATCTGAAGCAAGCGTAAACCTTGAACCCGGAAGAGAGGTCTTTATCCCGTCATCCGCCTTTTCGGCTTTCTTTCTGTCATATTTAAGATAAGCAAGCGGAAAGTCTTCGGTGTAATACCTTTGCCCATCGTCGGTGCAGGTGTACACGATCATGCACTTATCCCCGTAAACGTCTATTATCCTGATGTTCTTGACAGGGAGCCCTTCGGTCGGGGCTGAATCTCCGTCGATCATCTGCGTAAGTCCTGCCACCCTGCCGCCGTGCAGCCACGGGCCGTTGTCGTCGTATGGCATCGAATAGCCTGTTGTGACATAACAGCCGCCCCTTAATTTCGCAGAAATGTTTATGCCCGTGATCCGTTCAACGGGGATCAGATCTCCGCCTTTGCCGCCTGACGGAGCCTGCGCTCTTTTCAAATAGAACATGCTGAACAAGGCCGTTGCCGACACGATCAGCGCGATAACGAGAACTATCGTCCAAATGACCTTTTTCATTACAGATCCTCCCGTCTCCTTATTTCCATAACACAATTTTATATGAGGACATGTCAAAAATGAATACACTGCCAATACAGTCAGGATATTTTCTTTTATACCGTCAGTATAGTTTGGTTAAGAGGAAATCCGGTCCGGACGCATGTTATAATGGTTATGTCTGCGGACACATGAGGTTAAGGGATCTGAGAAAACGGAGGTGCTTATTTATGTATGATTCATCCAACAACCCGACGATCATAATCGACCGCACCGGCCCCGGAATAGCCGAAGCAAACAGCAAGATCGGCGATATGAAAAGTGACATCAGCGATCTTGAGATCAAGGTTCAGGCATTGTACAGGGTAATGGTCGAACAGGGCGTTGATCCCAAGCTTTTCGATGCGAAGATCGAAGAGATAATGAAGGAAAGAGCAGGAAAAAGACCCATTCCCAAGGAGTCAAAACCCTGTCCGAAATGCGGCAGGACCGTCAGGAAGAACGGCGGCGCTCCTTTGCTCGGCAAATGCATGTACTGCGGCACAAACGTACCTTTCTATCCTTCATTCGAAGAGGAAGAAGAGCCCGCTGCCGAAGGCGGACAGCCGCAGACATAAACCCCGCGATGGTCCTTTATTTCAGTGCCACCGGCAATACCAGGTTCATAGCAGAGGAACTGGCTTTTAAACTGGACGACGAATCCCTCGATCTCCTGAACAGGATCAGGCAGAAGGACTATTCCCCCATAAGGTCGGAAAAGCCCTTTGTCATTTGCGTTCCCGTATATGTATGCGAAATGCCTTCGTTTATCAATGAACTGATCCGCAACACCCCTTTTGAAGGAAACAGAGACATCTATTTCGTATTTACGAGCGGCGGATATTCAGGCATCAGCAGTTTTCTCGCAAAGTGCAAGGTCAGGAAAAAAGGCTTGAACTACATGGGTTCGGCCGATTTCAAGATGCCCCGCAATTACATTGCAAATGACACTTATCCCGAGCTTTCCGCAGAAGAGATCAACCGTAGGATCGAGGTTTCCTATAAGCTGATCCCCGAGATCGCGGATCTCATATCAAGCGGTCAAAAACTCGTCAAGCGTTCCAAGCACGTCTGGCTCTTTGAGCTGATCATAACTCTTCCGTTCACTCCCGTATGGACCAGGATCAGGCAGGGAGTAAAGAAATTCAGGGCAACAGACAAATGCATCGGATGCAGAAAGTGCGCCCGTCTCTGCCCTTTGAACGTCATCCGTCCCGATGAAAACGGAAGGCCCGTATGGGACGCAAAGATGTGTGCTCACTGCATGTCATGCATCCAGAACTGTCCTGTGGAAGCGATCGAATACGGCGACATTACGCCGTCTAAGAAGAGATATACCTTTGACAGGTACGATTTCAGAAAAAAGAGCTCGAAAACTCATCCCGAAGGACTGAATAATACATCCTTCCTTCAAAAACGCCCTCACTCATCTTAAAGTAGTCTCTCAGGGTGCCCTCATAGGTAAGACCGCATTTCTCGATCACGCGCTTTGACTTCGGGTTTTCCGTCCTGCAGCAGATCTGGACCTTGTGAAGATTTATCTGCTCAAAACCATAGCGGATCACAGCTTTGCAGGCTTCTGTCGCATAGCCTTTTCCCTGAAAAGCTGTGCCAATGCAGTATTCGATCTCCGCAAATTCATTACCGGTATCAACAAGGAAATACGCTATCTGCCCGATGCATTCGCCGGATGCTTTTTCGATTATCGCCCACCTGAAATACCAGGGCTTTTCATACTTTTTGATATAACCGTCCAAAAGCTTTGAAGCGCGCGCTTTTGTCTTGTAAACAGGCTCGCCGTAATTGAGCTGTACGTCAGGATCAGACGCCCAGTTGCGGTGTACGGAATCCACGTCAGAAGGCTTGAACCTCCTGAGCAGCAGACGTTCTGTGTTTATCTCATTTGTAGTCGAGATATTAAGCATTCTCTATAGCGGTTTAAAAGTTAACTTACTTCAGTCATCAGTATAGTCTTCGGGAGCATCATCAACGTCATCTTCGTCTTCCGGATCTATGTAGCCTACATAGTACGGATTGTCTTCATCATCGATATCATTGCCGTCAGCATCAAAGACCCATTGATAGAGATCGGCCCCTGCCATGGCCTCTACCGTTGTGATAAAGAACATCTTTCCTTCATTGGTAAGGCCGATCTGCATATTGTCATTGAGATACTTTTCGCTGAATGTTTCCTCAACAGCCTTCAACTGGGCATCCATTTTCTGTCCGTCTTTAAGAACAACTTTGTAATTACTGACCTTGACGATCTCCATATTGTTATACCAGTTCTGGAGGGCGTTCATGGCTTCCTGTCTGATACTGCTTACGCCTGCGATCTGGGCAATGCGTGCGTTATCAACCTTTTCGCCGGTCTTGACGTCGATGTTGTAGACCTTATATTCGTTCATATCGGTTTCTTCATACGATATGAAGAGCAGGCTGAGGACGTTTTCCTTAGAAAGATAGGCAACATATGCAGTCCCGAAATAATGATCCGCTTCTTCTTTTTCAAGATCTTTCTTATACTTTTCGACAGCTGAAGCGATCTCTTTGTTGACCGTGTCTGCATAAGAAGACTTGATCTGGAGCTGCGGTGTGTGGAATTCGAGCTCGTCTTCGTCCGGTTCTTCATCATCACCGTCTTCGGGATCAGGTTCATAGGTTATCTTGAGCTTATAGACCGTGTCCTTAACGTATTCGGAAGCAGGATTATTTACGGATGAGGTTGCGGAAGGTTCCGTTTCTTCAGTTATATCTTCCGTTCGCACCGTTTGGACCGAACCGGTCGGAGCCGGTTCTTCCTTGCCGCTGCAGGCAGTAAACGACATGACTATCGTCATTGAAAGGATTACTGCTAAGATCTTTTTCATAGTTTTCACCTCGCGCTGATTACATGAATTATAAACCATTTTCAGCGGTTATGTGTTTAGGCACGAAGCATAGAAAAACGGACGGGACCGATCACCGGTTCCGTCCGTCTGTTTATCTGTCTTAGCGTTGGTACGAGGTCAGTTAATTAATCTTCGTCATCGGGAAGGAAATCATCATCTTCCTCGTCGTCTTCCTCGTCGTCTTCGTCATCATCCTCGTCATCAGGGTATCTTTCGCCTACCCAGTACTGATTGTCTTCGTCGTCCAGGTCTTCGCCGTCAGCATCATAGACAAAGTCGAACTCAGCTGCACCGCCGCCGTTATAGATGTTTGAGACAAAGAACAGTTTGCCTTCGCTTGTCAGACCGATCTGCATCTTATCGTTGAGATACTTTTCGCCGAAACGCTTCTCGACTTCCTTGTCCTCGAAATCTCTCTTCTCGCCGGCTTCCTTGACCACCTTATAGTCCTTGATCTTGTACCATTCCTTCTTGTTATAGAAAGCCTGGAGAGCATCCATAGCGGCCTTTCTGATGTTGCTTACGCCTGCGATCTGTGCGATACGTGCATTGTCAACCTTCTCGCCTGTCTTTGTATCAATGTTGTAGACCTTGAATTCGTTCTGTTCATATTCTTCGTATGATATGACTACCAGACTCAGGATGCCTTCCTTTGTAAGGTAAGCGATGTAAGCATTTGCGCAGAACTCTTCTTCAGCATCCTCGTTTTTGATGTTCTTCTTAAACTTCTCAACACCTGCATTGATCTCTTTGTTGACCGAATCAGCATATGAAGACTTGATCAGGAGCTCGGGAATATGTAAAACGAGTTCGTATACTCCGTCTTCGTCATCGTCATCATAACTCTTAAGTGTGAATTTCTCGATCCTTTCCTTAACGAATTCGGAAGCGGGATTATAAACGGTCGTTTCGGTAGCGGAAGGTTCTGCCGAAGGAGCTGTTGCAGTAGTCTGGACTGTTGTCTCAGCATTGCCCGCAGAGGTCGTTTCCGGTGCCTTCTTGCTGCATGCTGCAAGCGACATTGCGATCGTTAAACAAAGAACTGATGCTATAAGCTTTTTCATGATAATTACCTCGTACCCTATATTTATTTTACAGGAAGCTCACCGAACTTCTTGATGAAAGAATAAAATCCTTTTGTGTAGTTTATGTGTAGTCTGAGTGTTTTGTTTGTGTGTTTTTAATCACACAGCGGATGTTAACACCTTACACCTTCACGGTATACGTCATATCCCGAGTATTTTGGAAAAGGATGTGTGATTCTTCACAGGACATAAGGTGAGTATTTCAGCAACATCAAGGGTTTTATGGTCTCACTTCGAAAAAAGAAAACGGACGGTATCCGTTTGGAAAACCGTCCGTTTCTTTTATCGATCCATGTGCCGGTACGAGGTCAGCACTTTGATCTTCTTAATCTTTTTGCCTGACCAGGTTCGGATTTTTATCATAGTACAGATTCTTTCCGTTGGCATCGTAAATAGCGGTGAATTCGTCGCCGTTTCCGCCAATATAATCGGAAATAAAGAATATCTTGCTTTGATCGGTCAGACCTATCTTCATCTTGTCGTTAAGGTGCTTTTCGTTGAATGACTTCTCGACATCCTTATCTATTTCGTTCTTCTTTTTGCCCTTTTTCTTTTCTACTTTGTAGTTCTTGATCTTGTAATGCTTTTCGTTGTTATATTTGGCCTGAAGCGCATCCATGGCAGTCTTTCTGATGCTGGTTACACCTGCGATCTGCGCGATGCGTGCGTTGTCAACTTTCTCGCCTGTTTTAACGTCAATGTTATAGAGGCGGCAGTCGATCTGGTCATTCCCGGAGGTCACGATCAGGATAATGCTCAGTACGCCCTCTTTCGTAAGATAAGCAATGTATTCAACGCCGTCATAGACATCTCCGTTCTCTTTGAATTCTTTTTTGTATTCCTTGATCAGCTTATCCATCGCTTTGTTGATCGAATCAGCATAAGAAGATTTGATCAGAAGCTCCGGGAAATGGAATTCGTATGTTTCATAAGTCCACTTCTTTTTCTTCTTGTTATATTCATCCTTAACCTTAAACTTTACAACCTTGTCTTTAAGGTAATCCTTTTTGTTAAGAGCGATTACGGCCGTTGTCTCCTTACCCTTATTGTCCTCGTCATCGCGGTCTTTGTCGCCTGTCCAGAACGGGTTTTCCTCATCATCCAGGTATGTGCCGTCACAGTCATAGATCTCAAAGCTATACGCAGTACCGCTTGATTCAGATATTTTTGTGACAAAGAACATCTTGCCCTCATTGGTCAGGCCGATCTGCATCTTATCGTTGATATACTCGTCGCTGAAAGACTTCTCAACATCCGCTTTCCCGGAACCATCCGCCTCGCCCTTTTCCGAAACGACTTTATAGTTCTCGACCTTGTACACCCCCGCTTTATTCAGAAAATTCTGGAGCGCATCTTTAGCGGCCTTTGTTATGTCGCTGACACCTGCGATCTGGGCTATGCGGGCATTTTCCACCTTCTCGCCAGTCTTGGTGTCGATGTTATAGACCTTGTATTCATAACCGGCAGTTTCATCATAAACAATGAAGACCAGGCTCAGAATGCCTTCTTTTGTAAGATAAGCAATGTATGACGTTCCGGAATAATCGGCAGGATCTTCTTTGTTCAATTCCTTCTTTATCTTCTCATAAGTATCGGAGATCTCTTTGTTGACCGAATCAGCGTAGGAAGACTTGATCAGGAGCTCGGGAATATATAAAGAGGCTTCGGCCCTATATCCGTAATCGTCCTCCTCACCGAATGCGATCTTTTCCACCTTTCCTTTGATGAAATCCAAAGCGTGATTCGCAGTGGTCTCGGCCGGCTTGGTCGGCTCCGTTAACGGAACCTCAGTCTCAAAAACATCCGGCTCAGTCTTAGAGACACCTGACTCATCAGGCCCGTTCTGTTCAGGCGCCTTCTTGCTGCAAGCAGCGAGCGACATAGCCATCGTTAAACAAAGAATTGTTGCTATAAGCTTTTTCATGATTGATCACCTCGTACTGTTTTATCCTTTATGAAGCTCACCGAACTTCTTGAGCAAAGAATAAAAGTCTTATGTGTAGTCTGTGTGTAGTCTGAGTGTTTTGTTTGTGTTTTCTCACCAGCGTACGATCGCCCTGAATGTCTCATCCTCAAATTCGATGACCAGGTTGTAGCCTGCTGAGATCAGGCAGTTTTCCGCTATCGAAAGGCCCAGTCCGGCGCCGTTTTCGGTGCCTCTGGATTCCTCACCCTTGACGAAAGGCTTCTTCAGATCGTTGACATTCCTGATCTTCTGATCGGTAAGGTTGCTCATCGTAAAGCCTTTGCTGTCAATGTCGATATAGAGCGTGGTGTCGGGTCTTGCGTATTTCGCGGCATTTCCGACGAGGTTTCTTACGGCCTGCTCGATAAGCTCTTTGTTGCTCTTCACGTGACCTTCACCCTTGATCTCGACCTTGATGTTCTTCTTGTTGAAGAGCTCCGCAACCGCATTGTACTCATCCTCGATCAGAGCGTGGACATCGATATCGGTTGCAGCGGTCTTGGAAGTGCCCGCTTCGCTCTTTGTGAACTGCAGGATGCTCTCGATAGTCTTGTTCATGAACGCGACGTTTTCGCGGACCTTGGACGAATAGTAAGCGCGCTTGTCGGAATCAATGTCATACTCCAGGTTCTCAGCGTATGCGGACATTGCTGCCAGAGGCGTCTTGAGATCGTGAGCCATTGCGGCTGTCGTCTTCTTTCTGTATTCGAAGATCTCCCAGACTGCCTTCTTGCTGCTGTATATGATCGTTGATACCGTTACCGCAAGCAGTACCGCCACGATGACTGCAATGAAGAGCACCAGGCCGGTCGTCAGCGGAAGTGCCTTGAAACATGCCTTGTTGATGTACATTTCGGACGGAGCAGTCAGGATCTCCCAGGACAGGACCGATACTTTCATATCATACGAAATGTCGAACTCGGTATCGTTTGTAATGGACTGTGAATCATTAATGTCTGTCATCGACGGATTCATATAACCGTTGCAGGTAAGCAGTTCACACGGTTCATCGAGCAGCTTGTAACCTGTGGTGTCCTTGGGTGTGCAGTCGATCGTTGCTATGGGCTCTTCGTCCTCTCCCTTGTAGATCTCTATCGTTCCCGGAAGGAATGTGTGTGTGTCCCTGTTGATATAGATGTCATTATAAGCGTAGCTGTAGACAGCCGGCATCAGTCCGAGACGCTCTGCCAGACTCTTCAGCGTTTCGCTTTCCACGGAATAGACTTGAACATTATAAGCATTCTTTACCGGATCGTATTTTCCGCTCTTATAAAGCGGTTCAAGATACGATCTGTCTGCCAGGTAAAACACTTCATCATATTCATCGTCCTCATAAGGATTAAAGGTAACGATGACGGCGCTGCAGGCACCTTCGGGTGTCTCTGCGATCTTTTCGTTTTCAACATAAGCACCGCAGAATTCATCCATGTTCTCGCCATATCTTCTGCACAGATACTGTTTAACTCTTCCCAGATACTCGCTGCGCTCGTCTTCATCTGCGGAACAGTAATCGTTTACGAGCTTTACCAGCTCCTGCGTATAGGCATTCCAATTGCTCAGAGCCTTAGTCTTGGCCGACTGCCTGCATACTCCGATGACGAAATACGAAGCCGCCATGGAGATTGCCAGGAATATGGCGAGCCAAATGGCGAAAAACTTTATGAACTTCGGCTTTTTAATTGCTTTCTTTTTGGGTATTGCATTTCTCTTCTTGGTTTTCATGAGATCCCCTTTCAGACGGCTTTATATCCTCCGCCTCTGATAGTCTTGATCTGATCTCCTGAAGAACCGAGCTTATGACGGACATTCTTTACAGTGGTGTCTACGACCCTGTCGCTTCCGAAATAGTCCATGCCCCACACGAGATCGAGCAGCTTCTGCCTGCCGAGAACGTGGCCAATGTTATCGAGCAAAGCCTTGAGGAGGAAGTATTCCTTCGGAGCGAGTTCGATCTCGTTGTCACCGACGAAAACCTGCATTCTTGAAGGGTAAAGTCTGATGTCTCCTGATACGAGGACCTTTTCATCCTGCTTTTTGACTTTTCTGTCCATGAGGATGAGGCACTTGGTATACAGGATCATGAGCGAAAAAGGCTTGACCATGTATTCGTCCGCACCCATCTCATATCCAAGAAGGATGTTGTCTTCTGTTCCCAAAGCGGTCAGGAATACGATCGGGCAGTCGCTCTTCTCTCTGAGCTTCTTGCAGATCATGTATCCTGAAGGACCCGGCAGCATGATGTCCAATATGACCAGGTCATATGTGTTCTCAATGACGGCTTTCATTCCTTCATCGCCGTCTGCCGCCGTTTCGACCGTCAAAGTGCCGCCGCTTCTGTTCATGAAGAAGTCAGAGACCGCTTCTCTGAGCTGGGCAGAATCTTCGACCATCAGTATCTTTGCCATTCAATGACCTCCTTGGGTAAGAGGATAAAGGACTATTGTGTAGTCTGTGTGTGGTTTTCGTGTTTTCTTAATGTGTATGAAGTCATTATACCCGCAACGGCTGAAAAATAATAAAAAAACCTGATTTTTATTTAAAAGAAATCAGGTCTTTATCCTTTTGACATGTGTTTTCATGTCATCACCTTCCCGTAGGTTCAACGTCCTCCCATGTGAAACGGCCGTTATCCGTTACGTTAAAGTACGCATAGTAAACGTTTTTCTTATCCCCGATGTCGCAGCACGCGATCCTGTATTTCCCGGGATTAAGTTTGCCACCGTAAGGCGCCAGGCTGTACGTCAGGGAATCGCTCATTCCTCCGGGCAATTCGTGAGCCAGGTCATACACCGCATTCTCCTCCTTCTCGGGAACGTAATACCATGTGCCGTCAGCATAGAGCTGGATCGAATAGTATTCGCCATATAAAAATTCTTCATTGGAAAAGTTCTTTATCTTCACCGTTATGTCCTTGCCTTCGTTATGGTCAACGACAAAGACCTGAACGCCGCTCGTGCCGGCAGTCTCGCTCACAGGAACAAGATCCTTTTTCCTGTACCCGTTCACTTTCCCGCATGAACAGAGCAAAAGGCTGACGGTAACCAGTGCCGTCAAAAGAAATATGATCCGTCTCATTTGTTTATCACCTCTCTTGCCGTAATACCCTATATACAGATAAAAGAAAGGCTTTGTTGCATGAAGCGGTTGGGATCAGACAAACGATCCCGCGTCTATCCGGGAACTCAGTTCATCTAAAGGCAGAATGCCGCTCAGTGCATCATAGGAAGTGACCGACGCAGCGCCTTCCGCGGCAGCGAGCCTGGTGCAGACTTCGGGCGTGTCACCGCGCATCATTGCTGTCAGCCAGGCGGCAATGCTTACGTCTCCTGCACCGGATGCGCTCTTAACTATATCGGCGCGGAAGCATGGCTGCACGCCCGCTTTTTCAGCCCATGTATCAATATCAAGAGAAACACAGTGACCCACTAGGGACAAGCGTTCCCTGCTGCCGGTACGGTATACCATCCCGCTCAATCCGCATTTGACCAGCACGGCGCCGCACCCCATTTCAAGGCACTTTGATGCCAGCTTGTCCGCATCCTCCAAGATACCGGACTGCGTTGTCACGTCTCCCCCTTTAGCAGTGCGCGCCTCGTAAAGGGGGCGGTCCAGCATGAAGCAGAGTTCCTCAAAACTTGGCACAAAGAAATCAACCAAAGGCAGTACATTGGCAAGAATAGCCGCCCAGTCAACCTTGCCCGCGGGGCTGTCGGCATCTACTGCCGCGAGATCCAGGCTCGTGGCGATGCCGTGATCTTTCACGCGGGAGAAAAGTTCTGCGAGGCCCTTTCCATCAGCTTCATACATCTCTTTCATCAGCGTCGGATAGCCGAAATGAAACAGTACCGCGTCCTTAAGCGCTTCTTCCGGAATATCGTCAGCGGTAAAGGTGTCATTGGCACCCGGATTGTGAAGGAAAATGCGGTCCGTCCCGGGAACGGCCAAGACTACGGAATAAGACGTTGAGCTGTTCTCGTCAACTATAAGGCCGCCCGCGCCATATTCCGCGAGGATGTTTTGGACCAGGCCTCCGAACGCGTCGTTGCCCACTTTTCCAAGGAGCGTAACGTCATTTCCGAGGAGCTTTAGAGCAAGGCCTGTGTTGGCCACGCTGCCGCCGGTGTGAACGCTAGCGCCTTCCATCTGGATCAGTTTGCCGGGGACCAAAAGCTGTCCAATCTCCCTGACGGAAGTACCGGCCTGAAAGACAGGCGTGATGTCCAGACAGATGTGCCCTGCGGATATTACTTTTCCCATGTCTGAACCTCCTTGAAAGCAGTTACCGTCATTATAACAAGTATTGTGAATCCTTGTGACGGTCCAAAGGAGCGTATGAGAAACCTTTACTTTGCTTCGAGCCTCTTTGCCGGGCGCTTGATCAGGAGCAGTATGAGGATCGCCAGAGCGTTTACGCCGAGGCTTATCGGATAGACCGCCATTATGGTCGTAAACGAATGGAACCTTTCAAAGATAACGTAGATCCAGAAGATCCTTATTCCGCAGATGACGCACATCGTGACGAGCGCGGGTGAAAGCGAAATGCCGAATCCTCTCATGTAACCGCTCATGACGTCATAGAAGAGCGAGAAGAGATGCGCCGTCGTTATGAACAGTACGCGGATATAACCGATCTCGATAAGTTCGGGATTGGACGTGAATATGCCGATCATGCTCTTTCCGCACAGGAGAAGCATCGTGACCATTAGTCCTTCGATGATGATGCCTTCGAGCATGCAGAGCTTCAAAGACTTTTTGCATCTGTCCAGCTTCCAGGCTCCGTAATTCTGACCCGTGAAAGTCGTGCACGCCTGACCAAAGCTGTTGAGTACATAGTAAGAGAATATCTCAATGTTGAATGCCGCGGAGGATGCAGCCGCAACGACCGTTCCGAGGCTGTTGATCGCTGACTGGATGATTATGTTCGCAGCCGAAAAGACGCAGGCCTGAAGGCTCGCGGGAATTCCGATCTTCATGATCCGCTTCAATACCGCCCCGTCGATCCCGATCTTTTTCACGTCGAATTTAGCCGCCGTCTTCGTCTTCTTCAGACAGACGATAAGTATTACGCTGCTGATCAGGTTGGAAATGACAGTTGCCGCGGCAACGCCGTCGACATTGCGGTGGAAGACGAGGACAAAGATAAGATTCAGTATGACATTGATAACGCCCGAAATGACGAGGGCAATAAACGGGAGCTTGGTATTTCCTATGCCCCTGAATATCGCCGCTTCAAAGTTGTAGAGGAGTATTACCGGAAGTCCGCCGACATAGATTCGGAAATATATGATCGCCATCTCAACGGCTTCATCCGAGATGTTCTGCGCACGCAGGAGGGGCTCAGCGATGAGCTGGCCGATCAACGCAGTTATGATGCCGCAGATGACTGCAACTACAAGCGAGGTGTGGACCGCCTTCCGGATGGTCTTGTCGTCCTTCCTTCCGACGGCATTTGCTATTATGACGTTCGTGCCCAGGGATATGCCCAGGAACCCGTTGATTATGAAGCTCATTATCGGAGTGTTCGCGCCGACAGCAGCCATGCAGGCTTCTCCCAGGTCCTCGGTAAAGTTTCCGACTACCGCGAGGTCCGCGGCACTGAACATCTGCTGAAGTATTCCGGTCAATGCCAAAGGAAATGCAAACCCGAGGATCTTGTTCCACAGGCTTCCTTCGATCATGGAGTTTTTGTTCAGCGTCTTAGTACCCATATTCTTTTAAAACAGTCAAACGATTGCCGATAGGTTATATCACATTTTGCTTTGGTTTAGTACCTCGCATTTTCTATAACTTGATATCGTCAGGTTGAAAATGTAGACTTTCGGTTATGATTTGATCTTCGGGAGACAAAAGTGGAAAATTCAGAGCAGTTTCAGTATAACGACGGCAGGGTCATAGTCCCTTACGACAAGGACCGCAAAAAGGTCACCTTCTACGACACCTATGTCGATATCAACGGTGATGTCGTCAGATATGACGATATAGCCGTTTTCCAGTCTGAAGCTCTGGATTCATCTTCTCAGATCGTCATCTATCTCAGCAAATCGTTTTCCTTTAAATTCTCGTTCACCACTTACGACGGAACAAAGCACGAGCTCAAGCGCTTCGGTTATTCCGCGTACGGCTTGGGCTCATATAAGCGCATCAAAAACGAATTCGACCCGATCGCAGAACCCATGTATGACATCGTCCTGAACAAGGTCATCGACCGCCTTATCGCCAGGATCGAAAGCGGCGCGTCGGCAAATCTCTGCGGCCTTACCGTCACCAAAGACAAGGTAACTCTTGAGAAGAGAAAGCAGACGATAGTCATTGATAAGAGCAATTTCGGCGGAGCAAATTTCAACAATTTCCCCATGAACCACTGCGCGCAGATCTTCCTTAAAGGCGAGAAAAAGCCTGTTTTCAAGGTGTCGCTCAACGAGCCTAACGCAAGGCTCATCGTGCCGGTCGTAAACTATTTTCTATCGGGCGAAGGCGCCTGATCACTTGGGAAGGAACTGTTCTTCCTTTGAAGGCTTCTTTTTCTGCTTTGCGATATTTATGAAAGCAACCGTATAACCAAAGACCGGGATCAGCAGAACACCGCCTGCAAGAAGTCTGTAGTGTGTCTTCGAAGAGCTGCAGTCCATCAGGTCGTAGTAGATAGTATGCTTCGTTTTACCCAGGATATTCATCTTGGCCAAGGCTTCCTGATAATAGCCCTTCGCCTTGGTTTCCTGGCTCTTAACGGTGCCGGTGAAAACCTTAGGATCCATCTCGATCTTCTCAGTCTTCTTATCGACGTAATCGTAGGTGGCGTCGGTCAGTTTATCTAAATATTCCCTGTCTTCCTTCTTGGAAACAGATATAGGCATAAAGGAACCGTCCTTCATCCATACCAGATAGTAGTATTCGTGACCTGTGGGAATGAAATTCGTTGATTCGGTCTTCTCAGCATATTTGCCGAGACATGCGACGACCTCATACGAGACCCACTTGTCATTGTATTCGGTCCTGTTTGCAGCGGCCTGCTCATATGTTCCGACCACATCGCCGAAGATAAGGCCTCTCAAAAAGAACGCGGCTACTCCGAAAAACAGCAGCGCTATCGTGGATAATATCAGAAGCTTGATCTGACTTTTCATTTCAATTCCCCTCAAACATAAATTGCACCATTAGCAAGGGGTATTATATCACGTTTGAAGAAAAACCCGGGGGTTGGTTGACTTGTATTAAGGCGGCTATAACGTGTGGCTGTCATGTGAAACCAAATTATAATTCACAAAAACTCTCACGATTATGTCGTTTTCGTGAGAGATTTTTGCATTTTTGAAGATTATTGCTGATTTTTCTCACGTTTTACGGTTTTTCGTGAGAGATTTCGTGAATCGCCATTTCGGTAACTTTCATACATGCTCCCCTTTAAGCCGAAGCAGATATGGAAGATCAGGTCACTTTGCCGTCGAACAGGCCTGACCTTCTTTCGAGGACGATGTTCTTAACCAGATAGACTACGGATGCCAGGACGATCGTGCCCGCCGTGACCGCAGCCAGATACACTCCTATGCCGTACATCGTATACAGGAAATACAGCTTCTCTATCACAAGATAGTTCAGCATTATTATCTCAAGGGAGATCTTGCCGAAGAACTTTATCACGGGATTGCCGATCTTAACGCGCGACATTATGGTTAAGACAAGGATCATGAAAACGATCTCTAACAATGTCTCCTCGCCGAGGCCCAAAAGCTTGTCGAGGATGGGATTTGCAGAATTGGCATACTCAGTCCAGTAGATGGATCTCGAGATGAGGTTCTTGTGGATATGATCCAGGATAACAAAAAGAACAGCTGATCCGAGCAGGACCGCGACAAACGCTCTCTTTACAACTCTGTTGATGCGATCTTCCTTATACGCATAGAGCATGCCCAAAGGGAACATCAGCAGTGTGTTGTACCACCATTCGCCCTTAAACCAGTATGACATGACGCCCGTATCCGAATGCCCGGAGAAGAGTCCTATCGTCATCATGGCAAGGACCACAAAGGTCATGATTATTATGCCCGTAAGAGGCTTTTTCACCTTCGCGAAAACAAGCCTAAAGGCTATGTACAGTATCATGATCTCGACTGCAAACCACATCTCGTTGTTTATCAGGAATATGCCGAAGAAACTGCAGATGACTTCGCCGAATCCGAAATGCATTCGGGAAGCGATGTTGTTCAGCAATGCATCGGTCAGATAGATGTAATTGCAGATGAAGAACGGAACGAGGACCGTGAAGATCCTTCTTCTCATGAAGCCCTTGATATAGTTCTCATCAGTCATCCATCTCTTTAAGAGACCAAAACCGGAACTGAAGAAGAAGAAAGCAACCGCGAGTATGCCGTAATAGTAGAAGAACCTAAGATCACCGGAATCCTTACCGTCAGCATCCAGTGCTATGACGGTCTGGTGGAAGATGATGAAGACAGCCAGGGCGCCCTGGATCTCTTTGCCGGATATACGATCGAAAAATGCCGTTTCATCCGCAGGCCGTCTTGACGATCCTATAAACAGGATCGCGCCAAGGATGGCTATGCAAATGTAAAGGGCTGCCGTATATTCCACCTGTCTCCTCCTTCCTTATCCGAGTAAACTGATCACGTTAAGCGTTATCGATACAAGAAGCATCGCTAAGATGATGAGGATTATGATTATCAGTCTGCTCCTCTCCTTCTTGTGCCTGATCTCTTCGTCACCCAGCTCAACGGAAGCATTGATAAGCTCCTGAGCCTGCTCGCGCGTCATTGTTCCGTCTCCGGACTGGCGCTCACCTGCAAGGATCTCCATAATAGAGACTCCCAGCAGTTCGGATATGGGTTCAAGCATTGAGATGTCAGGGAAACTGAGGCCTCTCTCCCACTTGGACACTGCCTTGTCTGTTACGTTCAAGGCTTCGGCGAGCTGCTTTTGGGTAAGTCCCTTTTCTTTGCGCAACTCGGTTATCAGTTGTCCTGTCTTTTCTTTGTCCATTAAGACCAATTACCTCAGATAAGGAAATAATAACCGAGTTGGCGCAAAAACCAAAGACCCGAAGAGCAGGATCAGGCCTTGGTCTTCTCCGCAGTTACCGCATTTTTAATGCTCTTATAGACCGCTGCGATAAAGGTCGTTACGACGAATACCGTCACTGCCCCGTATTTACCGAAGAAGCTGTCGTTGCCTGTCATGAGCATCAGATACAGCACCGCCATGTGCATGATATAGACCGTAAGAGTGCACTCTCTTCCGAGCCACTCTGCAAATGTACCCATACCGAAGTCAGGATACTTGAGGCAGAGAAGCGCGATCAGATAGATGAGGATCTCGCAGCTGACGAACGGTACTGCGATGCCCTGCTTATAGTCGTTAAGTTCAACAATAGCAGTGACGCAGCAGATGACTGTCAGGATCCAGAGTACGGGAGCCGTGGCCTTGTGATCTAAGATCTTCTTTTCAAATCTTCTTATGAGCATACCCATCATCGTATATCCGAGACCGACAAGAATAGCGTTTCTGAGCTGGACGCTCGTGCCGATACCCAGGTGCGACAGAACAACATAAGCCGCTACGAGAAGGGGTGCTGTGAACATAAAGTACTTCATCACCTTAAGCTTGTTCAGCAGCAGCATGATGAGGAGCGCATAAAGGAGCGATCCGAGATACCAGAGGTGCTCTGAGAAAGGCGAGAGATTATAGAGCGCGAAATCAGTCAAAGCCTTGGCCGTGAAACACTCGCGCATTCCGTCAAAGCTTCCCTGCGTAACTTTCAGATAGATTGCATGGCAGGCTGCATAGAACAGGTTTGACGCAACGAAGAAGATGAATATCCTCTTGGTCTGCTTGATAAGGCGCTTCATCATCTCCTTGCTGTCATCGCGGTAGAGGAAGTATCCGCAGATCACTAGGAAGAACGGAACAGCCGTCTTTCCGTATGTAATGAAGACGTTGCCTGCCTTGCCGTCAAACGGTACGTGGATCACGACGACCAGGAACGCCATGACGATCCTCATCACATCGATCGAATGGATGTGAGAGCCCGCCTTCAAGGAAGGCTCACCTGAAGCCTTTTTCTTGCCGTTAATAAGCGCGATCAGATACTTGTCGACGCCGCTTATAACGGTCGCAAGACCGATAGCCATCAGGATCGTAAGGATGCAGTACATACCGGGGCTTGAAACTCTGAATACAGTTCCGTTACGAAGGCCCGTGAGGTACAGATTGTGGATCAGGTAGAGTTCAAGCGAGATCGATCCGAGGAACTTGAGAACGGGGTTGCCGAATCTGACTCTCATCATGATGAGAAGCAGGAAGCATACGAAGCAGAAGATCCACGGGAGCTGCACGGACAGACAGCGGATCTTATCCAGATACCTGGGATCCTCTCCCGGGATCTCGCTCCAGTAAGAATACTTCCTTAACATGTAGAAGGTCTGGACTCCGAGCAGACCCGAAAGCGCGGTGAACGCGGCAAGCAGGAAGATATATCCCTTCCTTGCGATCTTGCGCAGTCCTTCAGAGTGCTTGGATACAATGATGCCGATCACGAAAAGGAACGAAGCGTTATACCACCACTCGCCCTGGAACCAGTAGCTGCAGGACATATCGCTGCCGTGGCAGAGCATGAGGCTTCCTGCGATCATGGCGAGGACAAAAATGCTCATGACGACAGTGGCAGCCGTACGGTTCTTGATAAGACGGTAGATCAGGAAGAATGCGATATAGAGTATCGCGATCTCAACGATATACCACATATGCATGTTGATGAGCGACCATCCCGAAAGAACAGCCAAAAGCTGCAAAGGTGTGAATTTTGCGCCGCTGATGCAGGATGCCACAACGAACACCAGATTGCACATGTAGAAAGGAATAAGTATCGTCACAAAACGCTTCTTAAGGAAACCCTTAAGGTAATTGTCTTTCGTCTTCAGACTCGTATAAAGTCCGTAGCCGGAGAAGAAGAAAAAGATTCCGACGAAGATGACGCCAAGCTCACTAAAGAACCCGATCGCGCCGGCTGTTTCAGCAAGTTCCTGCGAAAGATGGTGAACGATTATCGCCACCGCGGCAAAGCCCTGGATCGCCTTGGACTTGTCAAGGGACAGCGGTTCTTCCTGCCATTCGCGCAGTTTGGACGGCTTGATCCCGATAAAGAGAAGCAGCGCAAGTGCAACAAGAATAACGTATGTTGGGATGTTGACTGATGTGATAACCCTGAAGAATGAACCGGTAACAAAACCGGTGTTTTTCCCGGTTTCCGCTGAAGTCTCACCGTTTAGCATCTTGAACGGTTCTGCACCTTTCGGGGTTACCACATCGGAAGCGAGCCCTTCTGTCAGTTTAATAGAGCCCATTATCCTTTCGGCAACCGCATCCAGCTGCTTGTAGTCTTCTTCGGTATACGGGATTTGGCCGGTTTTGTTCTCCGGATCATTCATCAGCATAATGTTTATCTGATGCATCTTGCCGGATCCGGTCATCAAGGAGTACTGATTCAGTCTTATGACAGTGTCACCCGGATTTCCGGAAGACTGATAAACGATCTTATACAGAGGCACACCGCCTTTTTCGACCATGCCGTACCCGAAAAGATCAGTCGCTTTGACGCTGCCGGGTGACATTATCTTATCAGCAAACGACGCAATCAGATCTGAAGGTGCATCCATTTCAAATACAAGCACATTAATCCCGTATTTGACATCTTTAACGGTTTTAGAAGCCTGAAATTCTACACCCGACTTTGTGTACATCTGAGTGAGCATTTCTTTGGTATATCCGGATTCGGCCAAGGCAGGATCGTTATCTTCGATGCCGGGCCATAGTATTCCGAAAAAATCCGAAGGTATAGTAAGCGTAAAACCGCCGGGGAGATCACAGCTTCGGCCGGATACCGGTTCTTCACCGACCGCCATTTTGAACGGTTCGGAGCCTTCCGGAGTTGTCACGTCAGAAGCGAGTTCTTCCGAAAGTGTAATGGAATTAATGATCCTTTCGGTATCCTCATCAAATACCTTGCATTCTTCATCGGTGAACGGAACCACTCCATCCCTTTTGGCCTCCGCGTTCTGGATCAGCATGAAATTCATCTGATGCATCTTGCCCGACTTGGTTACAACGTTGTACTGGTGCAGTCTTAAGACTGTATCTCCGGAAGTCTGGCTGAAGATCCTGTAAACTGGAACGCCGTTCTTTTCCGTCATGCCGTACCCGAACATTTCCGTATTTCCGAAACTGTCCGGTGTCATCGCACGGATCCAGTCGGCATATCCTTTATTAAGATTCGAAGGCGTGTTCATTTCGAACATGATGAACATGATAAAGCAGTCGTCATCGTTCTCAATGCTTCTTGAAGCCTGTATTTCGGTCCCTCCCTGGTTGTACATACCCAGAACCTGTCTCTTGTTTATGCCTAATTCGGCCAAAAGAGGATCGTTTTCATCGATTCCGGGCCATAAGACATTTGTAAAAGACGAAGGAATATTCAGAGTGATACCGCTTTCGGTCGTATAGCTTTTTGCTTCTCCCGCATCGTCTGCAAATACGGATGCAGAAACAAAAGACACGACCATGGTGACCATGATCAAAAAACTCAAAAACTTCCGGTAACCCATGAGACACCCCCTGATGGTTTTTCTATCCTAAACCTATCAACTTTGTTCCATTATAACAACCGACTGTCAGTAGAGTTCAATGTTTTCAAGGCTTTGCGGTCAGATTCCACTTTGGGTTTACCATGGGGAATATGGCGGCTCTTTTAGGCAAATTTGCGGTATGCTTCTGCCACAGTTGACAATTGTAACCTCACCGTGATAGATTAAACTTGCTTAAGCTACAATTGTAAACTGCTCTTTGGAGGCTATTTTCATGTCAGATAATCTTGCCAGCAAAATCACTGATTCCGAACTGGAGGTCATGAAGCTGCTGTGGCACGCAAAGGACGCTCTGCCTGTCACGGAGATCCGTGAACAGCTTCAGAAAACGAAAGGCTGGGAGCCTGCGACGATCAAGACCCTTATCTCCAGACTCGTGGCAAAAGGTGCCGTACGTCAGGAAAAACGTAACGTTTACTACTATTCTCCGGTCATAACGGAAAAGGAATACAGTTCCTGGGCCACTAAGGATCTCATTACCCGTATCTACAACGGGAAGGCCAGTGAGCTGATAGCTTCTCTTGTCAATTCGAACGGTCTTACTCAGAACGATATTGCCGAATTGCGGGATATGTTCAAGGTGGAGGAATAAAAATGTATACAATGCTTGTGCTGACCATCAGCGGCAGTGTATTGGCACTGCTTCTCCTGTGTCTCCGTTATACCGTTTTGCGCAAGATGCCGAGCACGGTCTATTACTATGCATGGCTCCTGGTACTTTTGCGTTTTGCGCTGCCCCTTCCGGGACTTGTTCCCACGACGGGAGGAACGGAAGATAAAGTTCCTGCTCCTTCGGCTCCTGCCGTTTACGCCGAAATGAATGATCAGGAGAACGTTCGTGAAAACATCCGGGAAGATGCTCAGGTGTACACTCAGAAGGTTTCCGATTACGAAAGTAACAATGTTACAAAAAGCGTTCCGGCCGAATCAAACGAATCACACATCGTCCTTAATGCCACTGAAACTCAGGAGATGACGGTTTCTGAGACTGCCCCTAAAACCTCCCTTTCGATCGACTGGAGATCACCCAAGCTCTGGCTTTCGATCTGGGCGATCGGTGCAGTCATCAGCCTGGCGGTAACAGTGTTATCTTATCTCAAGTTCAGCTTCGATCTGAAGAAGAATCTTATGGAACCCGACTACTATACCCAAGCGGTATATGCTTCGATCCCCGGCAGAAAACCGGCTCTCTATTTTTCCGATTCAGCCCGTACACCCATGATGTTAGGCGTTTTCAGGCCGAAGATCGTTCTGCCTTACCGCGACTACGATGAAGAGCTCCTGAATAACATTCTCCGTCACGAGCTCACGCATTACCGCCGCTTTGACGCGCTCTACAAGTGGGCTTCAGTAGTGGTCCTTTCCGTTCACTGGTTTAATCCCATCGCCTGGTTTATCCGCAGGGAACTTAACCGTGCGTGCGAGATGAGCTGCGACGAGATGCTCCTTCGTTCCATGGACAAAGACGAAAAGCAGTCTTACGGCGATTCGCTCCTTATAATGGCAGCTTCATATGCTCTTCCTGCATCCGTTGTCGCAACATCATTTGCTACTGAAAAGAGGAATCTGAAAGAACGTCTCGTTCAGATAATGAACTATAAAAAGAGCGGCACCCGCATACTTGCGGCAGCACTTACCGTAACGCTCCTTGCAGGAAGCGGAGTGGCTGCAGGCCCTGTTTACGCAAAAGCTGAGGAAGCCCACGCTGGCGGTCCTGATATCGAGGATGTTACAGAAACGGATCCTTCCGAATCTGTCACAGCAAGTGCTTCTGAAACGGATACTTCTGAATCTGTTGCCGGAACTGATACTGAAACGTCGCCTTCCGAATCTGCTGCCGAAACTGATACTGAAACGGAGACTAACGTCTCTGAAACCGAAAGTTCTTCAGAGACTACGGCTTCCGCACCCAAGGCGGCAGCCCGTGTTGTCAAGGTTAAGACCGTTGACCAGTTCCTTGCCGCGATCGCTCCTAACACCGTGATCGAACTTGCCGAAGGCGTTTACGATCTGAGCAAGGCATCGGATTACGATAAGAAATCCAAAAACAAATACTATTCCTGGGAACACGATCCCGGCGAAACCGGAGCCGCTGCCGAGCTGGTCATAAAGAAAGTTTCTGGCCTTACGATCCGCGGTGCGGGAATGGGAAAGACGACCATTGCGGCAGTTCCGAGATTTGTGAATGTTATTAATTTCAAGGAATGCAATAATCTCACAGTATCAAACCTCACAGCCGGCCATACAAGAGAACCCGGTCTGTGCACAGGCGGAGTCCTTCTCATTCAGGATTCCTCTGACATCAATGTTGAATCTTGCGGTCTTTTCGGATGCGGTACGATCGGTGTCCACGGACTCGACTGCAAAAGGCTTTACGTAACAAACTGCAGTATCTATGAATGCAGCGTCAGCGCAGTTTCAACCACCGATTGTATTGACGTTCTTGTCAGCGGCTGTGATGTTCACGATCACGGGAAAAAGGAAACCCCCAATTATGCAGACAGCCTCTTTGACGTGTTCGACTGCACGCGTTTTACGGTCTATAACTGCAAGATCCACGACAACAAGGCTGAAGGCCTGCTTTACACGAGAGGTACGAATAAAGACGTTTTATTCCTCTCCAATGAGGTAACGAAAAACACATTTACGGCAGGTACTTTCCACTTCGAGCAGGCCTGTGCGACTGTTGACGGCTGCCATTTTGCAGGAAATAACGGCAGCGGCTGGTATAAGGAATATGCAAGGATCAAAGCGACAGGTGTTGACGGTAAAGAACTTGATGCAGCTCAGTTCTCTGCCATGAAACTTCGTGACATCAAGCCCGGGTCATTAGCTCCGAAAGCCACTCCCACCCCTGCACCCGCATTGAAGGCGAAGAAAGTCGCTGCCGGCGGCGAGATCAGCGTAAAGACGATGGATGAGTTCCTCAGCGCCCTCGGTTCTGACCGTACCATCGTCCTCGACGGAGCAAACTTCATTCTGGCCCAGGCATCGGATTATTATGGCGGTAAAGGCACTGATCTCTACAACTGGTGCCAGACACCTGACGGCCCTTCACTTTGCATATACGATTTAAAGAATCTGACCATCAAGGCAAAGAATTCCAATCCTTCCGCAACGAAATTTGAAGCCATTCCGCGCGACGCTGAAGTGCTCAGTTTCTTTCGCTGCGAAAACATAACCCTCTCCGGTTTCACGGCAGGCCATACGGCGAAAAAGGGAGAAGGCACCGGCGGAGTTCTCTATTTTGAAGAATGCAGGAATGTCAAGATTGAGAATATGCGCATTAACGGCAGTGGCAATGAGGGCATTGAGGCTGAAAACTGTTACGAAGTCAACATCATAAAGACCGAGATCTCCGGTTGCGGTGCGGGAGCAGGGTTCTTCACAGACACTGATGGGATCCACTTTGTTGACTGCAACATACACGATGTTAAGTCTCCGGTACTGCTTTACTACACCTGTAAGAACAGAACCTGGAACGGCGAAGAACTCGACCCTATGAAATGGTGTTTTGACGTAAAATCAGGAAAGGTCGTAGCCAGGGATACATACGATTAAGCTAGCGTACTGCATTGGAAAAAACAAAGGGACTTCGGATTACCGGAGTCCCTTTATCTTATGTTCTCTGTTTATTTCTTTACCTTAACCTTGCGGCCTGCATTCTTCTTGGTAAAGTACTTCTTATATTTCTTCACCTTGGACTTCTTGACCTTTACCGTCTTGACCTTGGAACCCTTGAGCGATTTCTTGACGCCGGACTTCGTCAGCTGATCTGACCGCAAGCCTTCCGCTTTGCTTTACTTCATCCATGATCTTTTATCACATGAAACCCTGTATCTTTGTCATAACCCCAGTATATATACGGGTTGGCATCTTCATAACTGAGCACCTCAACATATTGTATTCCGATCTGTGAAGTGTCATTTACATTATCCGCGACCCAACCTATATGCAGGAGATATTTGGTGTCGTCGCCTTTCAGTTTGAACTCATACCCCACCAGATACATCAGATAGTGACCTGCATAGTTAGAAGTTTCCTTCATGTCAACTTTCCCGTCATATTCGCTGACATCAAAAGAACAGAAATCACAGAACTTATCGAATTGTTCTTTCAGATCAGGTGTTTTCTCATGGGCATACTTGGAAAACAAGACATCGATGCGGCTGAAATCCTTTTCCTTGGCCGCTTGAAAAACTTCGGCAACGATTTCATTTGCGATCTCTTTAGAGATCTCGGGTCTGTAGTGATTCTGATACAGATCTTCGGTCAGATTCCCTGAGCGCTTGTAAAAAAGGCCTTTACAGCCTGTGCACAGGAACATGGTTACGACCAATGCTATAGCAGTTGCTTTTCTTTTCCAATTATCCATCTGATCGCCTTTCAGTATTCATTATATAGAAAAGAAAGGGCGTTTTCATATGGTCTCATGATCAATCCATAAGATCACGTGCTTTGATGTGAGGATTATGGTATCGATTTCTTTTTTCAGGAAGCCGGAGATTCTTTGAGATCAAGGTCCCTAGTTTTGCATACGCTTCAGGAGTCTTGAACTGTATCGCTTTTACGGGACAATAGACCACACAGGCATTACACCCGTGACAATTATGGTTCCACTTTGGCATGTTGTTTTCCATCGTAATGTTTTTAGTGGGACATACCCTTGCGCATGTTGAGCAACCCGTGCATTTGCTGTCCGTGTAAAAGCCTTTATCATATTCGTGCTCAACATTGAGGTAGGGAACCATCATCTTCGGGAAAAGTTTTCTTGTCACGAAAGACATATGCGGATATTTTCTTGCTTTTCTTTCCACTATCTCAAGTGCTGTCTTTTTCATATTTTTCTCCATAATGGGCAGCATGAGTTTTTCGGGAGGAAAAGGCGGATAGGCAATGCACTGACTCGCTACGCACCTTATTGGACGGGCATAACTGAGATGCGCTCCTTTGGCCATAAGGATGCTTTCAACGGTCTCAAACGCTTTTCCGTGAACTGCTATATACGTAGCCACCATGAAGATATACGCGTTCGGGTTTATGGAAAGCCCTGAGATAAACTCTCTCATCCTTCCGGGCACGTCCCATTCGTATACCGGACATACAAATCCAATAACGTCAGCATTCTCTGCGCCGTATCCTGAAGGATCATTTTTCACATTAACGATAACCGTATCCTTAAGCGTATCTGCAATAATCCTTGCCGCACGCAGACTGTTTCCCGTTCCGCTGAAGCAATAGATGATATTTTTCATTATCGTCCTCCTTTATGGGGTAACACTTGTAACCTCTTCGGGAGTATTATAGAATTACATTGAAATCTTCATCAAGTCAAAAAGCTAATGTGTCACACATCCGGAGGATCTGTTACCCATGAACAACACAAACGGACTTATAGCCGAACGATCCAAGAAGACAATTGCCGGGGCTCTTCTCAAAGTAATGCAGATCTATGACTATAAAGAGATCACCATAACCCAGATCACTCAGGAAGCTGATGTGTCCAGAAAGACTTTCTACCGGCATTTCCGCGATAAAGATGAAGTCTTATCTCACCTGTTCGATTCACTGTATCAGGAATGTTTGTTTTCGTTAAAGGAAAACGGAACCCATCATTACTGGGACGTGGTCCAGTACTTTTTCGACTTCTGGGAAAAGCATGCCGAAACGTTGAACCTCATGAAGCGAAGCAATCTGCTTCCTCAGCTGTTCGAGGAATCTTACGGGAAATCGTTTGAAGTATTCAGAACCGTAAGATCAGCTGACATTGCAGAGCAATACGATACTCAGCTTCCCTATCTTCTCGCTTACAGTATCGGCGGTATGAATTCCATGCTTATCAAATGGATAGACAACGGTATGTGTATCCCTTCGTCAACACTCATTTCATGTCTGAGAGAGGGCTTCCGTTCAGACATGCTGTAAAAAGTGTTTTAAACACAGCAAATCAGGGCTTTTTCATTATAACAAAACGGCCTTCCGCTTCTTTTTGATCAAAGCTTGTATTTACTGCAGATATCAGGATAGAACTCTTTTAAGAGTGCGTTCCATTGCTTTGCGGTCTTTCCGACATTGATGTAATAACCGATATAACCTGCTACACCGGCAGCTGCAATGAACCCAAACATACTGATAAGGCCAAGGACGAGATTGTCTCCGATTAACGCGCCGATCCCCATTATCAGTCCAAAGACCGCAATAACGGAAGCAAGGATAATTATAGGCGTTTTTTGTTTCTTCTTCTTTTCGCTCAGAATGCCATATGCCTGGGCTATCTGTTCTTCTTTGTATTCTTTCTTTCGAAGCGCGCTTTCCAAATGGACACTGACACTGTAAACAGGAATCTCAACAATCTGCATAATAGGTCCCCCTTTGTTTTTGATCTGTTTCTTTATAACATTTTTTCAATTACAATTGCCAGTCATCTTTCCTGATCATTCAACCAACCACTCCGGATTCGAGTATTTCTATTTTCAGAGCATCACAGTCTATCTCCATAAGAGCCCCGGTAGGAAGAATCGTCATGGGAGTTCTGTGAATGTAATCCACGTTTTCCATTATGACCATGTCCGGTCTGTTTACTTCCTTACATATAACCTTCAGGATCGTTTCCCTGCTGTCATCATCCATCGGGCCCGTGATCACGGCCTTAGCCTTATCAAACACACCTGCCGCGGCAAACGCGCGAAGCTCATGTAATCCGGCCAGTTTACTGTCGTAGATATTACAGTGTTCCAGCGCGATAATGGAATCTTCCCAAATATCAGGACCCGGGAAAAACTTCGTTCCCATTATCTGCCAGAGAGGACCTCCGCAGACCGCGATAACATGGCCACTTACTTTTCCAGATCCCTGCAGTACCTTGTATCCGGTTCCGGGTTCCCAGGGGATCGGATCCTTCAGATCTTCGATCTCATCATTATCCGGGAAGCGCTCATACTGCACTCCACCAATCGTGTATGTGGTAGTCCAGTCAATGGGTGTGGTCTTTTCCGCCGGTTTGATCTCGCCTATTACCTCAGTCGAAAACAGTGTCCGTCTGATCGCATTTTCAGTGTAATCATCAAGTTTTCCGGGCTGCGCGAGCGGTGTCAGGACTGTAGGGCCGTAATAAGCTCGGACGCCTGCATATGCAAAAACAGCCATCCATGTGGCAATATCGGAAAAGCCCATAAACACTTTGGGATTATCGTGAATGACCTGTGGGTCGATATATGGGAGAACACGGTAGGAATCATCACCGCCCTGATTGCAAATGATCCCCTTGATGGAATCATCCTTCAAAGCCCACATCAGGTCCTCGGCTCTTTTCTCGGGATGCTCATATAGGTAACTGCTTCCTTTGAGCGCATTCGGTGTCTCAAACACCTTTACATTAAAGATCCTTTCGAATCTCCTTTTACCAAGAAGGTATCTGGGAAGCATGTCTTCATCACCGGCACGGCCGCCCGAGATCGAAATGAAAGCTACGGTATCGCCTTCGTTCAGTTTTGATGGAATGATCAGTTCTTTCATTTTGCTTCCTCCTTGAATTCTGCTAGGTCTTGAATTATTTTCCTGTTGATCATCCATACAAAGATATTACGCTCTTTTCATTACCATTCTGACTATTGTAACCGGTGTGCCGAGAGTCCATTCCTTTTTGCAGCCGTCAAACTCAAAACCGTATTTGTGATAAAAGTTTATGGCCCTC
>JAEEGJ010002827.1_pt1 | contig 76860 bp, 65 predicted proteins | sample 8958761 | NCBI WGS metagenome assembly JAEEGJ01 (sample SAMN16246546, study PRJNA631951) | gut metagenome | biome: gut microbiome; feature: rumen; material: RS-attached | host: Bos | place: Iran: Karaj | collected 2018-10 | reverse complement strand
CAGAGATGTCCACCACCTGTTTGAAGTAAGGCCCCTTGACAAGATTCTCCACCTTCCGCGTGAGCACCCGCTCGCCGTCCATATCCACCACCACGTAAATCTCTCCGCCGAAGGCCGGCTGCAGATAGGGATAGAAAGAAATCTCCGTAAGCACCTGTCCCACATAGGGATACAGTTCTTCCGGGCCGAAGCGTACGCCGCCAAGAACCGCCACCGCCTGATAATACCCCATCTGGGCACTCTTGTCGTAGCGGGAAAGGGTGCTCTCGCGGGCATCGTCCTTACCGGGGAGCTCCAGCTCCACGCTCACCATGCGGCGGCCGCCCAGGGAAACTTCGGCCGATACGGGAGCATACCCGTCCTTGATGGCCGACAGCGTATAGAGCGTTTCCGTCCCGACGGGAAGCGGCAGGAAGAAAACGCCGTCCTCGCCCGTCGAGCACTGCATCGAAAGCTCCTTGAGGCTCACCAGGACACCGGAAAGCGGTTTCCCGGAGAGGTCCCGTACGCAGCCGTTGATATTGGCTCCGGCGTTCTTCTGCACGCGGAAATGCACCGCCCCCTCTTCCAGGCCGATCTGGGTAACCTGCACGTCCGTAAAGTCGCCGGACCAGTCAACGGGCTCGTAGAAGAGAATCTGGTCCAGCCCGGGATAAACCATGCGCCCCGCGGCCAACGTGGCGTCAAAGGCAAGCAGTTCCGGCTGCGATGCCGGGACGATATGGAAGCAGGGATGCGCCGCCAGGGCATTGACCCGGTTGCAACTGCGCCAGTCGCTCCACAGCCAGGCAGCCGTATGATCCCCTACCATGCGCTCCGAACGGTCCACCCGGTAAATCACCAGGCCCTCCGGAAGCGGGGCGTCCCAGCCCTTTGCATTGCGGTACTCATAGAGGAAGAACTCCCCTTCCGTCGCCGTCCCGCTCACATAGACACCGCCCTCATGCACGGTCTGGAGGACCACGGGGCCCTCCGGAAGCTGCGCGGCGGACAGGTCCGGAAGCCAGCCCAGCATGTTCATTTCCAATGCATTGAGCGTTGGAGGCGTATGGCCGTCATTATTATAGAGGCCGGCTCCCATGAGCGAGAAGCCGTACAGGCCGCCGGCGTTGCCGCCCTTGGCGCTGTCCACGTCATAGAAGTCCGGGAGCCCCAGGAAATGCCCCAGTTCATGACATACCGGGCCGATTCCCGAAAGCTTCTGCCCGGAAGCACCGCCGAGCTCCGGCGTAATGATATACTGTCCCAGACGCACCCCGTCCAGGAGCGCATCCGTGATTTCCTGTTTGTCGGAACGCTGGACATCCCACTGCTGGGCCCAGAGTGCATCCGCAGCGGCGCCGGCTGCCTGGTCATGGCCGGCATAAATCACCAGCACCAGGTCCACCAGTCCGTCACCGTCCGCGTCGTAACGGGAGAAGTCTATCTCTTCGTCGGCCAGACGGCAGGCATCGAGGACCGCCTTCTCCGGAGCCGTGTCCCCCACCCGTTCTCCCTGCCGGTAAACATCCTTGCCGTAGTCCTGCATGCGGCCCGGCAGCGTAACGGGGCCGAAGACGTCGAAGGAAGGACAGAAAGCGCCGTTGGAGTTATACTCGTAATAATCAAGTAAAGAGCCTGTTGCATTATCGTAATTAAAGCCCCTCTTGCACAGCATGTCCTGTATCTTCTCCCGCGGCTGTTCCAGGGTGAATCCCTTGTCTTTGAATCCGGCCAGAATGACCGGATAACGGGGCTCCCGGGGTACCGCCGAAAGTAGTACCTCAGATAGAAGCGACAACGCCATGAAAACAAGCCCTTTCCGCATGCCTTAATCCTCCTGGAAATGCTGGACGACAAAGAAAATCTGTGCGTTTTTCTTGATCCAGGCCATTTTGTCGTTTATCATTAAAATTTGAGCGTTCTCATACGACTCGCTCACAAGGGTCTTTCCACCCTTGGCCAGGCGATAATGGAGGGTTACGCTGTCCCCCGCCTTCAGTTTCACGGGCAGGCCAGACAGGGAAACGACGGTTTGCGTCGCAGGCTCCAATATTCTGTAAGTGAATGTATTACCAGCATAAAGAGCGCCGGTCTGGCGCGAAGGCTGCAGGATCTGGTCCCCACCGGGAACGCCATACATACCGGGAACGGAGACCCTGGTAACGGGGTCTTCTTCGGGAGGCGGGACAGGAGGAACGGGCTCTGTCCGGGGGCCGCATCCGGCCCAGAAAACGATGCAGAGAGCAAGCGCCGTCAGGCGACAGGCAGCACGGGCTGTCATGGCAGGGAACAGGTTTGGTTTCAGTCACAGTTTCAGTAGTGCAAATGTAGGGATTATTCAGAAAAGATTTACTATTTTTGCATAGATTATTAAAAAATTATGGTAATTCAGTTTGTCCTCCTCCTCGCCGGCTTGTTTCTCGTGGTCGTCGGGGCGGACTATTTGGTAGAAGGATCCTCGTCCATCGCCCGCCGCTTCGGACTCAGCGAGTTCCTCATCGGCCTCACCATCGTGGGCATGGGGACATCGGCCCCGGAGATGGTCGTCAGTTTCATCGGCGCGGCGCAGGGCAACGCAGACATCTCCATCGGCAACGTAGCCGGCTCCAATATCTTCAATACCCTCCTGATCCTGGGCCTCACGGCCATCCTGCTCCCGATGGGCATCACCGCGGAGAACAAGCGCAAGGACGTACCCATGAACATCCTCATCACGGTGCTGCTGCTGGTGCTGGGCTATTTCGGCGGCCTCTCCCGCTGGGACGGCGCCATCCTCCTCGCCGCCTTCGTCGCGTACATGTGGCCTCAGTTCCGTAACAAGCGGGCCGATGAACCGGCGCCCGAAGGAGAAAAGCCCCGCAAGGTCTGGGTGGCCACCGTCATGATCCTGGCCGGCCTGGGCGCGCTCGTGGGCGGCGGCAACCTCTTCGTAAACGCTTCCGTGAACATCGCCCACAGCCTGGGCGTAAGCGACAAGTTCATCGCCATCACCCTGCTCGCCGGCGGCACTTCCCTGCCGGAGCTGGCCACCTGCGTGGCCGCGGCCGTCAAGAAGAAAGGCCAGCTGGCCCTGGGCAACATCATCGGCTCGAATATCTTCAACATCCTGCTCATCCTGGGCGGCAGCGCCCTCATCCATCCCCTTTCCTTCGAGGCCATCACTTACGTGGACATGGCGGCCCTCCTCATGAGCGCCCTCGCCCTCCTCACGGCCTGCTACGTGGGACGCAAGGACGAGCTGGACCGCACGGACGGCATCTGTTTCCTGCTCCTTTTCGCAGGCTACATGACTTATCTCATTCTCAACCTATAGTCTATGTACCAGTTCCTCCAAACCATCCCCCTTGCCCCGGCCGTCTCCCCGGACAGCCTGGCGGCCAAAACGGAACAGCTGCAGGAAATCATCCGCAGCACCCCGCCCCAGGACCTGCTGGCCATGTTCGGTGAGCAGGCGCTCCGCTTCGGCCTCAAGGTCCTCGCGGCCATCGCCCTGTACATCATAGGCGGCTGGATCATCAGCCTCATCAAGAAGGGCATGAAGAAGAGTTTCCTCCGGAAAAAGACGGAAGCCACCGTGGCCACTTTCTCCGAGAGCCTCGTCACCATCTCCCTGTGGGTGCTGCTCATCCTGGCCGTCGTGGGAACGCTGGGCATCAACACCACGTCCCTGGCCGCCCTCCTGGCCGCCGGCGGCATGGCTATCGGCATGGCTCTCAGCGGCACGGTGCAGAACTTCGCCGGCGGTATCATGCTGCTGGTGTTCCGTCCTTTCAAGGTGGGAGACTTCATCGAGACGCAGGGCTACTCCGGCAAAGTGACGGAGGTGACCATCGTGAGCACCAAGCTCCTCACCACGGACAACCGTCTCATCATCCTGCCCAACGGAACCCTTTCCAACGGCAATATCAGCAATGTCACGGGACGCCACCTGCGCCGCGTGGACATCCCCGTTTCCGTCGCCTACGGGGCCGATGCCGAGGTGGTCAAGAACGCCCTCCTGGAGATGGTACGCAGCAACAAGCTGTTCCTTGACAGCAAGACGCACGGCGCCCAGGACCCCTTCGCCGGCCTCACGGAACTGGCCGACAGCAGCGTCAACTTCGTGGTTCGCGCCTGGGTCAAGGCCACGGATTACTGGGACGCCCGTTTCCAGCTCCAGGAAACCATCTACAAGGAGCTTCCGGCCAAATACGGCGTAGAATTCCCCTTCCCTCAGCTGGATGTTCACATGATTAAATAATTATTCATTATATTTGCGGAATCAAACTGAAACCACTATGAAAAAAACACTCGCTCTCGTGACTGCCCTGGCCCTCGGTGCCAGCGCCTTCGGCCAAACCCCCGTCAAAGACAACTACCTGTTCAACCACTGGTCCATCGGCGGCGGTATCATCACAGACCTCAACCTCACGGTTGCCACCACGGTAACGCCCAACATCCAGCTCCGTCTTGTTTACGACAGCTATTCCCACGCCGTCGCCATCGGCAACGTCTTCACCAAAGATATCCCCGGAGTGGGCCAGATCAACCCCTACATCCACTCTTTCCCCGTGGGTGACGAGGGTATCCACAGCAACGGCCTCAACATCGACGACGTAGTCGTTACCGGCAAGCTGAATACCGGAAACCTGAACCTCCTCATGGACTTCTTCCCCGGCAAGGGAGCCTTCCACTTCACCGGCGGCCTCATCCTGGACCTGAGCGGCAACATCGCCACGATTTCCGGCGTTCCCACGAACAAGACGGGCCAGCCCACCATGCAGGACAGCGACCGCGGCAAGAAGGAAGCCGCAGGCATCACCACCGACCTGGACGGTAACGTCAACGTCAAGGTTGCCTACGGGCTGGGGACGGTGCGTCCGTACCTGGGTATCGGCTTCGGCCGTGCCGTGGATGTCAAGAGAAGAGTCAGCGTAAACTTCGACCTGGGTGTCGCCTATATCGGCGGCGTACACGTGTACGGTGAAAACTACATGGTCGATTATCCCCACCTCACCAAAGTGGAACTGAACCAGGCATGGATTGACAACCCCGAGAACAGAATCGATGACAAAACTCTCCGCGAGACCCTGGGAGAAGACTATGATGAGACCGTCAAGTGGCTCAACCTGGCCAACTCGTTCCCGGTTCTCCCCTACGCCCGTCTCACCATCAACGTCCGCCTTTTCTAAGTTAATAATCTAAAACAACAGCAATATGAAAAAGTTATTTATCCTTGCACTGGCAGTGTTCCCGATGCTCCTTGCCTGCAACAAAAAAGACAACGGCGGAGAGATGGAGACTCCCGTCTATGCCGAGGCAGCGGCCAAGGTAACCCTCAACGGCGACATGGTCCTTCCCGTGGACGGCGTCAACAGCACGCTCCAGGAAATCTGCTTCATGCGTTCCGGACGCTATGTCGCCCTGCTTGAAGAGCGCGTCAAGTCCGAGTCTCCCTCCATCGTCATTTCCGGCACCTACACCTTCAGCGCCGGTGAATACAAGACCAGCGGCGCCCTTTCCATTACCGTGAAACTGGAAAACGGCAAAACCGTCATCAACAACGTTGAGATCGATGCCGATGTAGAGTATTCCGACATCGTTCCCGGCTCCACCGAAGACAAGGTTTCCCGCAGCTGGAAAGTGAGCCATTTCATCCTGAACTTCCCCAAGCTGGGCGCCAAGGCACGCTATGAGAACCTGGCCGAGATTGTCGCCGATATCGAGAAACACGAAATCGAAATCAGCGCGGACATCAAGAGCGCCATTCTCCAGCACGAGGTGAAGGAGATTTCCGTGGACAACGGCATCGTCGTCGTCACCTTCAATCAGGCAAAACCCTTCATGGGCCAGTTCGAGCTGGGTGACGGCACCACCTTCACCTACAGCTTCAAGAGCGACTCAGAGATCAACTTCTTCTCCCTGGATGCCGCCGGCAGCGTCGTCTTCTCCGCCGACAAGGCCGTCATCACCGTGGAAGTGAAGACCAACAACATCGAAGAACTGGGCAGCGGTTCTGCTGAAATAACCCTCATTCCGGCATAACGGAGAAGCCCATCCTTCCCTATAGCCGCATTCCTCCAAAAAGGAATGCGGTTTTCTTTTTTGGCAAAATATGCTATATTTGCAGGCTGTAACTAAACCTATAAGCCATATGTCCGTTACCATTCAGAAAGTGGAGACCAAGGCTCAGCTGAAAGCCTTCGTCAAATTCCCCCTCGAACTCTATAAGGGATGCCCGTTCTACGTCCCCAACATATATCTCGACGAAATGTCGGCCCTGGATCCGGCCAAGAACCCCATGTCCAAGTACTCCAAGAGCGCCAAGTTCCTGGCCTACAAAGACGGGAAAATCGTGGGCCGCGTAGCCGCCATCATCAACGAGATTGCCAACCGGGACTGGAACCACCAGGAAGTGCGCTTCGGCTGGATTGACTTCATCGACGACAAGGAGGTCTCCAAGGCCCTCATCGAGGCCGTCATCGCCTTCGGCAAGGAATATGGCATGACGCAGATTTCCGGCCCGCTGGGCTTCACGGACTTCGACAACGAAGGCTGCGTGGTGGAAGGATTCGACGACATCTCCTCCTTCATGCTCAAGTATAACTACCCTTACTACGGAGAGCATTTCGAGGCGCTGGGCATGGCCAAGGTCAACGACTGGCTGGAGTACCGCATCTATGTCCCCGACCAGCTCCCCGAGAAGGTTACCCGCGCCGCCGGCCTGGTAGCAGAGCGCTACAACCTCCACGTGCGCAAGATCAGCAAGAAACAGGTGCGCAAAGAACACTACGGCCAGAAGATCTTCGACCTGGTGAACCGCACCTACAACGTCCTGTTCGACTTTACCGTCCTTCCCCCGGAAGTCATCGACAACTATGTAGATACCTTCCTGGGCCTGCTGGACCTCAAATTCGTCACCCTCATCGAAAACGCGGAGGGCAAGCTGGTTGGCCTGGCCGTGTGCATGCCTTCCCTGGCCAAAGCCGTCAAGAAAGGCAACGGCTACCTCTTCCCCTTCGGCTGGTGGCATCTGCTCAAATCCATGTACGTCAAGCATGAGGAGGCCATTGAAATGCTTCTGATTGCCGTGGATCCGGAATACCAGAACCGCGGCGTACACGCCATCATCTTCCAGGACCTGATTACCAATATCGCCAAGGGCGGCTTCAAATACGGAGAATCCAACGCAGAGATGGAAACCAACAACAAGGTCCAGAACCTCTGGGGAGACTACCGCAAGGAGTTCAAGCGCCGCCGCCGCGTATTCTCCAAGGAAATCTAAATGAGCGCCTCTTCAGCCATGCTGCCTCCGCTTCCCGAGCGGATGCGTCCCCGGACACTGGACCAGTATGTGGGCCAGCGCCATCTGGTGGGCCAGGGCTGCATCCTGAGGAAAATGATCGAAAGCGGGAACCTGTCCTCCTTCATCCTGTGGGGCCCTCCCGGTGTGGGCAAAACCACGCTCGCGCACATCATCGCGGAAACCCTGGACCGGGATTTCTACACGCTCAGCGCCGTTACGGCGGGCGTGAAAGACGTGCGGGAAGTGTTTGACAAGGCCCGCAACAACTCCCTCTTCAACCAGAAAGGGGCGCCCATCCTCTTCATCGACGAAATCCACCGTTTCAACAAGGCCCAGCAGGACGCCCTCCTGGGGGCCGTGGAGAACGGCACCATCGTGCTCATCGGCGCCACCACCGAGAATCCTTCCTTCGAAGTCATCACCCCGCTGCTCTCCCGCTGCCAGGTATTTGTCCTGAAGAGCCTCGAAAAGGCAGACCTGCAAACCCTCCTCCAGCGCGCCCTCACGGAAGACGTCCTGCTGAAGGAAAAGAAAATCCAGGTCAAGGAAAGCGAGGCGCTCATGCGCTACAGCGGCGGAGACGCCCGCAAGCTTCTCAACGTACTGGAACTGGTCATCGACGCCCAGGCGGGCAAGAGCCCCATCGTCCTGGACAACGCCACCGTAACCGCCTCCATTCAGGAGAACATGGCCATCTACGACAAGGATGGCGAGATGCACTACGACATCATATCGGCCTTTATCAAAAGCATCCGCGGAAGCGATCCCAACGCGGCCATCTACTGGCTTGCGCGCATGATCGACGGGGGCGAGGATCCCCTTTTCATCGCGCGCCGTCTGTGCCTGAGCGCCGCCGAAGACGTGGGCCTGGCCAATCCCAACGCCCTCCTGCTGGCCAACGCCTGCTTCGAGGTGGTGTCAAAGATAGGCATGCCCGAAGGACGCATCCCCCTGGCCGAGGTTACCGTCTATCTGGCCTCCTCCCCCAAGAGCAACGCCTCGTACATGGCTATCGGGAAAGCCCTGGAAACGGTGAAACAGACCGGAAACCAGCCCGTCCCGCTGCCCATCCGCAACGCCCCCACCGAACTCATGTCCGAGCTGGGCTACAGCGACGGCTACAAGTATGCGCACGACTATCCCGGCCATTTCGTGGACATGGAGTTCCTGCCGGACAGCCTCAAAGGTACCGTCTTCTACGAACCGGCAAAAAACAAGCACGAAGACGCGCTCCGTGCTTATCTCGAGGCCTGTTGGCCCAAGTATTATCCCAAAGGTTAATCTACCTGATAACCCAGCGTACGCAGCATTGACTCCGACGTCTGCTCCTCCGAGAACAGGGAGGTGATCAGATTGCCGTCCTTGTCCCGGTCGATGAGGATGTGCTTCGGGGAAGGCATGAGGCAGTGCTTGATGCCGCCGAATCCGGAAAGGGCCTCCTGATACGCGCCGGTGTGGAAAAAGCCGATATAGAGGTTTTCCCTGCGGCTGCGGATGGTGGGCAGGAAGATGGCGTTGGCGTGATAGTCCGCGTTGTAGAAGTCCTGGCTGTCGCAGGTGAGGCCGCCCAGGAAGACACGCTGGTATTCGTCGTTCCACTTGTTGATGGGCAGCAGGATGAAGCGCTGGTTCAGGCCCCAGGTGTCCGGAAGGCAGGTCATGAAGGAGTTGTCGATCATGTACCACTTCTCACGGTCGTTCTGCTGCTTGATGTCGAGGATCTTGAAGATGGTGGCACCGCTCTCGCCCACGGTGAAGGAGCCGAATTCCGTAAAGATGTCGGGCTCCGGAACGCCGTAGGAATTGCACGTAACCTTGATCTGGTTGATGATTTCCTCCACCATGTATTCGTAGTCGAAATCCTGCGCCAGGGAGGTCTTGTTGGGAAGGCCGCCGCCGATATTGAGGCTGTCCAGCTCCGGGCAGATGGCCTTGAGCTCGCAGTACACGCGTACGCACTTGGACAGTTCGTTCCAGTAATAGGCGGTGTCGCGGATACCCGTGTTGATGAAGAAGTGGAGCATCTTCAGGTGGAAGTTCGGGTATTTGGCCACGGTGTCCTTGTAGAACTTGACGATGTCCGAGTAGCGGATACCCAGACGGGAAGTATAGAAGTCGAAGTTGGGTTCTTCCTCGGAGGCGATGCGGATACCCATCATGGTATCCTCCTGGATGAGGCTGGCCAGGTCTTCGAATTCGTTCTTGTTGTCCAGTACGGGAATGATGTTCTTCCAGCCGTCCTTGCGGAGCTTGGCGATATTCTGGATGTACTGGGGGCGCTTGAAACCGTTGCAGATGATGTACAGGTCCTCTTTCTTCACCGAGCCGTCGCGCTCCAGGGCCTGGATGAGGTCCAGGTCGTAGGCCGATGATGTCTCCAGATGGATGTCGTTCTTGAGGGCCTCGTGCACCACGAAGGCGAACTGCGAACTCTTGGTGCAGTAGCTGTAGTGATACTCACCCTGGTAGTCCGCCTTGGCCATAGCCACCTTGAACAGACGTTTGGCCCGCTGGATCTGCGAAGAAATCTTGGGGAGGTACGTCAGCTTCAGGGGGGTGCCGTACTTCTCGATGATTTCCATCAGGTCGATGTCGTTGAAAAGCAGATTGCCGTCCGCCACCATGAATTCGTCCTGCGGGAAGTCAAAGGTTTGGTCAATAAGGTCTATGTACTTGTTCTTCATGCCTGAAAAATCGGTTCAATTAAAACGTGCAAATTTACGCTCAAACCAAGAGAAAAGCAAAAAAAGTGTTACTTTTGTATGAATGAAAACGGGGAAACACATATTCTGTGCGCTTGCACTGCTCGCCGCCGCGGCCTGCAGTACCACCCGTGCCCTCTCGCCCGATGAGCTCCTTCTCCGGAAGGCTACCGTCCAGGTGAACGACAAGTCCTTCAACGCCAATTCCTTAAACTCCTACGTCCTCCAGAAGCCCAACGCCTACATCCTGGGCGTAAACCCGTTCCTGTACGTGTACAACTGGGCGGGAGACGGCCAGTCGGGCCTTCAGCGCCTGTTCCGCCGCCTGGGAACGGAGCCGGTGGTGTTCAACCCTTCCAAGGTGGAGGAAAGCGTCACGGCCATGCGGAACCACCTGCGCTACATGGGATACTACGGCTCCACCGTGGAAAGTGACGTCCAGGTGAAAGACCGCAAGGTCTATGTCTTCTACTACGTCACCCCGGGCAAGCGCTACCGGATCAGCGCCATCGACTATGACATTCCCACCTACGGGACATTCCCCCAGGATTTCGAGGACTATCTCCCCTCCACAAGCCTCAAGAAGGGACTCTACCTCTCCGAGCAGGTCCTTTCCGCCGAGGCCGAACAGGCCGCCCAGTTCTTCCGTAACCGCGGCTACTTCGGCTTCAACAAGGGATTTTTCGCCTTCGAGGCCGATACGCTCCAATCCGACGGCACCGCCCGCCTGAAGATGGACATCCGCGACTACGCCCTCGGAGACGACCCTGCCTCCGCCCAGCCGCACCGGAAATACCGGATCGGCGAGGTGAGCATCGCCTATCCGAAGGACCTTAAGATCCGCCACAGCGTGCTGGAAAACCTTAACATGCTGCGTCCGGGCCAGCCCTACAGCGAAAAGGCCATCAACGACACCTACACCCGCCTTACCAGCGTGGGCATGCTCTCCAGCGTGAACATCAACCTGGAGCCGGTGGCCGACGACAGGGTGGACGCCCGCATCAACCTCCGCAACTCCGGCCTGCAGGGCTTCAAGACCAACCTGGAGGCATCCGTCAACTCGACGGGACTCATCGGCCTGTCTCCCCAGCTCACGTACTACCACAAGAACCTTTTCCACGGCGGGGAGCTCCTGAACCTCGGCCTCAAGGGGAATTTCCAGTTCAAGCCGGGAGACAACGCCTCCTCCACGGAGGTGAGCGTCTCCACCACCCTGCGCTTTCCCAAGTTCATCGGCCTGCCCAACCGCCTCTTCAAGGGGCCCAACATTCCCCGCACGGAGATATCCCTCGCATTCAACTACCAGAATCGGCCCGAATACCGCCGCACGGTGATTTCGTCGGCCTTTACCTACAGCGGACGCCTGACGGAGCGCCTGTTCTATCAGGTTTCGCCCGTGCGCGCCAATATCTCCCGCATCTTCAACATCAGCGAAGACTTCTACATTCGCTCCATGGCGAACAATATCTTCCTGATGCAGCTGTACACGGACAACTTCGACATGGGCGTAAGCGGCATGCTCTACTATACCACGGATGCATCGGCCGTCCCCCGGAAATCCTTCCACTATGTCCGCCTGGGCGTGGATGTGTCGGGTAATGTCATGAGCCTGTTCAACAAGTACATGCCCGTGAACGATTACGGCCAGCACAAGATATGGAATACGCCCTACGCGCAGTATGTGCGCGCGGAGCTCACCCTGGGCAGGACCTTCCATTTCGGGAACATCCTTCACCAGTCCCTGGCGCTGCGCTTCCTGGCCGGCGCGGGATACGGTTACGGCAATTCCACTTCCGTCCCGCTGGACAAGCTCTTCTACTGCGGCGGATCCACCTCCATGCGAGGCTGGCAGGCCCGTACGCTGGGACCGGGTGCGAACACCCTGCTCTCGGACATCTTCGTCATCCCCGCGCAGCTGGGAGACATGAAAATAGAGGCCAATGCGGAATACCGCTTCCCGCTGGCCTGGAAACTGGAGGGTGCCCTCTTCCTGGACGCCGGCAACATCTGGGACTTCCCCGTCCGCAGCGAAGACCTCACCGAGCTGAGCGCGGAGAGCACCTTCTCCCTGAAGACCATTGCCATGGACTGGGGCCTGGGCCTCCGTCTCAACCTGGATTTCATCCTGCTGCGCCTGGACGCCGGTATCCGCATCCACGACCCCGGCCTCCCCGAGGGCAAGCGCTGGGTTGCGCCGGCCAACTGGCTGGACAAGGGCAATGCGGCCATCCACTTCGGCGTAGGATATCCATTCTAGCGAATGGATAACCTAGAATGATACCCAAGGGGGCTTTTGATTATGACAAATAACGAGATAAAATATATTAAATCGCTGTCCCAGAAGAAATTCCGGGACGAGAGCGGCCTGTTTGTAGTGGAGGGAGAGAAGCTGGTGGCCGAGGCCCTGGCCTCCCGCTTCCAGGTAGAGAAAGTTTACCGGAAGGATGAAATCGGCGAGGCTGCCATGGCCCGCATTTCCGGCCTCTCCTCCCCTTCTCCGGCGCTGGCGCTGGTGCATCGGCCCGACGATATCAGCCTCGGGGAACTGCCCTCCAAAGGCCTTTTCCTGGCCTTGGACGGCATCCGGGATCCCGGTAACCTGGGCACCATCCTGCGCATCGCGGACTGGTTCGGCATCGACGCCGTATTCGCTTCCGGCGACACCGTGGACGTATTCAATCCCAAGGTAGTGCAGGCCACGATGGGTGCCATCTTCCGCGTACGCTTCCACTACTGCGACATTCCCGCCCTGTGCCGGGACGCCCTTGCCTGCGGCGGCAAAGTGTACGGCACCTTCCTGGACGGGGAAAACATGTATCGGAAAACGCTGGACAACGGACGGGAAGCCCCCGCCGTCATCGTCATCGGAAACGAGGCCAACGGCATCTCCGCCGCCACGGCCGCCTGCGTGAGCGACCGCCTCTTCATACCTCCCTATCCGGCCGACGACCCCGGCTCCGAATCCCTCAACGCCGCCGTCGCCACCGCCATCACCGTCGCCGAATTCCGCCGCCGCTAGCTCACCTTGACAAGAGCGAAGTCGGAAGAAGGGACGGAAAGGGTAAATGAGGTGCACTGGGCATGGATGCCCAGGAAGGAAAGCGCTTCGGCGGGAATGCGGACATGGATGTCGGCCGAAGGGCCGAAGTTGGACACCACCAGATAACACTCATGCCCCTGGGCGCGGAGAAAAGCGAAATGGCGGTCGGGATTGAAACCCTCTCCCTGCGCATAGCAGAGATCGTAAGTGGCGCCTTTCGCAAAAACGGGATGCTTGGACCAGTAGAGGATATCCTCGTAACGCGCCAGAACCTTCCTGTCCGGTTTCTCCAGGGCCGGCACCTTGCACCAGTCGAAGATGGAAGTGCGGCCGTCCAGCCCGCTGAAACCCTCTTTCTGCATTCCCCTCTCCCCTCCTTCCTGGCCGAAGTACAGCAGGAACGGCGCGTCGTTCAGCAGCAGGGACACGGCCAGCGCCGCATAGCCCGCCTCGGGCTTTCCGCAGAAGAAATCGGATGCCAGCCGCTGCTCGTCGTGGTTCTCCAGGAAATTGAGCATATGGGGCTGCAAATCCCCCAGAAACTGCCAGTTCTCCGTAATCCTGCGGGCCGATACCCCGTCGCAGCTCACCGCCCGGAGCGTATCGTATAGGCCGGACTTGTCGTAGAGCAGGTCGAAACCCACTTCCTCCACGTACTGCCGGTACCTGTCCTTCTGGTACACCTCCGCGATGAACAGGACAGCGGGATAAACCCGCTTCACGCCCGCAATGAGCCACTGCATGAAGGAAGGGGGCACCAGCTCCACCATGTCGCAGCGGAAGCCGTCAACGCCCATTCCGGCCCAGTACAGGACAATGTCCAGCATCTTGTCCCAGGTGGCGGTATGCGTGTCACAGTAATTCAGTTTCACCGTCTCGTACCAGTCGTTCACGGACGGGGCCGATGTAAAAGCGTTCCCGGAAGCGCGGGCGGGGTATTCGCTGTAGGCGAAGGCCTCCACCGGCAGGCGAAGGGCCTCTCCGGGATAGTAGAAAAAGTCGTTCTCCGGTCTCCAGTGCACGGATTTGTCATCATCGAGGCCGAAGTTGACATTCTCCCGCGCCACATGGTTGGGAACGAAGTCGATGATCATCCGAAGGCCCGCCCCGTGCACGCGCTCCACCAGGCGGCGGAACTCATCCATGCGGCGGGAGGGATTATCGGCCATGTACGGATTCACGTCATAGTAGTCCGTGATGGCATAGGGTGAGCCCGCATCGCCCTTCACCACCTTCTCCGGCTGCGCTCCCCAGCGGGTGGCATGGCGGATGATACCGGTGCACCACACGGCATCCATCCCCAGTGTCTCCTTTATGTAGCGAAGGGAACTATCGTCCAAGGCCGAGAAATGGCCGTTTCCCCACAGGCGGGGCAACAGCTGGTATATCAGTTGTTTCATCTATTGAAGCTGGGCAAGAAGCTCATCCATGACGGAGATCCGCAGCCGGAGAGCGGTTTTCATTTTCTCGACGGCCTCGTCAAAGGTCAGGTCTTCATCCATATTGACCATGAAGTCCGTGTCTGCCGTCGCGATGGGGTTGGGATAAGGCGGTCCCCACAGTTCAAAGTTCTCTTTCTCCGCGTCCCGGATGAGGGCGGCCTGCTTGTCGATGTAGTCCGGAAGGGTGGCAAAACGGGGCTTCAGATATGCCCAGCGGGCCAGCAGGCGTTTGCGGAAAATCTTCAGCGGGAACAGGTGAAAATAATACAGGGCGCTCTTGACTCGCAGCTGGGAAGGACCGCTGGGGATATAGAAAGTCCCGTAGTCGAAGTCCCAGACCGGCCCTGCATACATCACCTTGTCCCGGATGTAGAAATAACAGCTCTTGGGGTGACGGATTTCCGTGTTGTAGCACAGTTCGTTCACCAGATACCAGTCGCAGAAGCTGTTAAGGTCAATGCGACTGAGCCAATTCCCGGAAGGGGCATGATAGATGGCATCCTCCACATCCTGAAGGGCGAAAAGGCTGGCATCCCGCAGGTGGGAAATCCAGAAATACTCCGGATAGTCGTCCTTGTCCGGGTACTTGAGCGTGACGGGAACGTCCGTCTCGTGCCATTCGCCGCCGTAAAAGGAGTGGCAGTAGGCGGTATAATCGGCATCGGCCTTGTCGGAGGTATCGAAGGAATAGAGGTAGTCCGCCGTGAAATGGGAACCCTCCACGCGAATCTTCTCCCCCAGCCAGTACAACCCCTGATATTTCTGGCCGATGTCCGGATCCATGGGGTCGTTCATGTACAGCTGGACGAAAACGCCGGAAGGCGTCCATTCGATATCCGTGCGACGGGCCGCCTCGAAGGCCACCTGGTTGCGCAGGTGGGTGCGGTCCATCCAGTTGGCCAGGAGTACCCAGCGGGAAGTCTTTCCCGTGCCGATGAGATTGGCCTTATGATTGAGTTTCAGCGCGTAAGGCTTCTTGGGATAGGCCTCCCAGGTGGAATTGCCACGTCCTTTGATCTTGAGGCTGTCCGCCTCATAGACCACACTGTCCCGTCCGTTAACCTTCACGTGGATGCTGATGGTGGACAATTCCACCCATTCGTCCTTGCCGTCAACGGTCCTGGGCGTAGTGATGTAAACGCAGGGTATCTCGTCCGTATGAGCGGGGATGACGGAAGGCTTCTCCGGCATCTCCTCCCCCTCATTAATGATGTATTCCCGCTGACAGGCCCCGGAAAGGATGCCTGCCAGCAGGAAATACAATATAGGACGAACCCGGGGGTTCATAAGAATTTACCAGTTAAGGATCTTCTTGAAGTCGTAGGCCTCAGGGTTGGCGACGAACTTCTTGGCAGCCTCATAGTCCGCTTCGCTGATGAAGTGGCAGATGTGGTTGAAGTAGTTCTGGGAGGTGCCGCCCTCGATGTCCACGCGGCGCGGAGGAATCTTGCCCTCGGCGTTCTGCAGATCCTTCAGGTACAGCGGATGGGCGGTACCGAAGGCGTCCACGTACACCATGCAGCCGGTCTCGCCCTTGGAGAAGAGCTCGTAGGCGCCCATGGCCAGCTCGGTGCAGTACGTGAGGTCGAATGCGATAGGATCCTGGCAGCGGACATCGTAGCCGATTTCCACGGGACGGGTCTTCACCTTGATGCCGATCTCCTTGAACTTCTTCTCAAGGATGTCATTGAACAGGACGGCCTTGGAGACCTTGCCCAGTTCCGGATGGCCGTGCTCGTCGTAGGTGAGGGACACGCCGGCATTCTTGATCTCTTCGGGATTGAGGTCGTGGAAAACGCCCTCGGCGACGACGACGGTACCGTAAGGGATACCGAGGATGTTACGCTTGAGGATGGCGGACAGGGCCAGGTTCACGATCTTGTCGAGGGTGATCTCGGTCTTGTTGAACATCTCGGGGATGATGGTCATGGGGCAGTGAGTAGCCTCGCCGATACCCAGGGCCAGGTGACCGGCGCTGCGGCCCATGGCGCTGATGATGAGCCAGTTGCCGCTGGTGCGGGCATCCTCATACACGGTGCGGGCCAGGTGGGCGCCCTCATCCTTGGCGCTGTTGAAGCCGAAGGTAGGGGTGTTGTTAGGCAGCGGAAGGTCGTTGTCGATGGTCTTGGGCACGTGGATGTTGTGAATCGGGTAGTGCTTGGCCTCGAGGAACTTGGCGATACGGTTGGCGGTGGAGGCGGTGTCGTCGCCGCCCACAGTCACCAGCAGCTTGATGTTGTTCTCCTGGAACAGGCCCAGGTTGAAGTTCTCTTCAAAGTCCTTGTCCGTGGGCTTGAAACGGCTCATCTGCAGGTAGGAACCGCCACGGTTGAAGTAAGCGTCTGCCTTGAAGAAGTCGATATCCTCTGTGCGGGGAGTCTTGGAGAAAAGTCCGCTGTAACCGCCATGCAGGCCGATAACACGGTAACCATTGGACAGGAACGTCTTGGCAACGGACATCACGACGGTGTTCATGCCCGGAGCCGGGCCGCCGCCACAAAGGATAATGATGGAATCTTTCATAATGGGAATTAAATGTTGTGTATTAAATCTGTATTCTTCTTTTTCTTGTTGAAGATCACGAACTCGCTCATGACGAAGTTGAAACCGCCGCTGAAGCACAGGCCGGCGAGGTTACAGACGACAGGCTCGATGGTGAGCTGCTGCATCCATCCCAGGCTGAGGAAGAGGAAGTGGAAACCCTGCATGGCGAACACCTTGAGGATGTACGCGCCCACACAGGCCGCATTGTAGCCAGCCAGATGACGGAAGAAGGAGCGGGTATTACGGTGACTGATACGTTCTTTCCAGACGAAGAAATAGGCGATGACGAAGTTGGCGATGGCCGCTACCTCGAACGAGATGGTAGGCGCAATCCAGTAACTGCCCCAGTAATTGCCACGGAAGGCATAGGTACTCAACACCCAGTGGAGCCCCAGATCCACGACCGTACCCAGGCTGGACGTGAGAACGAACATCACGAACTTACCAAGCAGTTCTTTCCAACTTCTACCCATAACTTTTCTTAAAGTTTACAAAGATACAAAATTTTGCTTTTGTCACAAAATGTGCCTATTTTAGCCCCGTTAAAACTGTACGAAACCTTATGGAACCTATCATAGAGCCGGTCAGCCGGGAGGCCCTCAAGGCCGAACTCACTCCCCAGACACTGCTTCGCACCACCAACCGTGCATCCAACGAACTCTACGTCGTCGGGGCGGAAAGTGTCAACGTTATCCGGGAAATCGGCCGTCTCCGGGAAATTGCATTCCGCAACGACGGCGGCGGCACCGGCCGCCCCCTCGACATCGACGAATTCGACACGGACCCCGCCTACGGCTACAAGCAGCTGGTCCTCTGGGATCCGGAGGCCGAGGAAATCATCGGCGGATACCGCTTCTGCATCTGCGACCAGGCCGTCTTCGACCGCGAGGGGCAGCCCATCCTCACCTCCTCGCACATGTTCCAGTTCACCAAGAAGTTCATCCGGCAGTACCTTCCGCTCACCATGGAGCTGGGACGCAGTTTCGTGTCCGTGGAGTACCAGAGTTCCAAAGCCGGCGCCAAGAGCCTCTACGCCCTGGACAACCTCTTCGACGGAATCGCCGCCATCGGCGTCCTCTATAAGAAACGCATCAAATACTTCTTCGGCAAGGCCACCATCTACACCGAATACCCGGACGAGGCCCGCGAGCTCATCATGTGCTTCCTGCACAAGTACTTCGGCAAGGGCCACCGGCTCCTGAAGATCCGCAAGGAGGTGAAGGTGGAAAGGAAGGTGAGGCGCCGCTGCTCCCGCCTGTTCAAAGGCCTGGATTTCAAGGAGGGATACCGTGTCCTGAAGGCGGAAGTGCAAAAGTTCGGGGTAGCCATCCCGCCGCTGGTGAACACCTACATGAACCTCTCCCCCACCATGATTTACTTCGGGACCGGCATCAACGACGAATTCGGTGACGTCTATGACTCCGGTATCCTCGTCACCTTCATGGACATGTATCCGGAAAAGCGCAAACGCCATCTCGACAGCTTCCTCCAGCAGGGCGTACAAAGCATCCGAAGGCTCCTCAAACGTTTGCAGAGAAAATAAAAGTTGCTATCTTTGCTTGACATTGCTTAAAACGCAAGAGTTATGAGTGAAGAGAAGAAACAAGCAACCCGGATCCAGACTTCCATCCTGAATCCGTATGAAAAAAAAGTCCTGGTTTACATGGCGGAGCGCATGCCTTCCTGGGTCAATTCTGACATGCTCACCTTCGTCGGGTTCCTCGGAGCCCTCGTCATGGCAACCGGCTATGCCCTTTCCAACCTGAACCTGCACTGGCTCTGGCTTTCCTGCCTGGGCCTCCTGATCAACTGGTTCGGAGACTCCATGGACGGCAGCCTTGCCCGCGTCCGCAACACCCAGCGCAAGACCTACGGCTTCTACATCGACCATAACGTTGACGTCATCAACGAGACCATCATGTTCATCAGCGTGGGTGTGAGCCCGCTCGTCAACATGAGTTTCGCCATGTTCGCCCTCATCGCCTACTTGATGCTCAGCGTCTATGTTTACATCGACTGCCACCTCAAGGGGGAGATGCGACTCACCTACGGCGGCCTCGGCCCCACCGAGTTCCGTCTCATGCTGTTCATCACGAACATCTGCTTCATCTACATCCCCTGGCTGTCGGAGTGGAAAAAACCCATTACGCTGTTCCACAATGACTTCATGATCGGCATCTTCGACTACATCGCCGTTGCCGCCGCCTTGCTCGTCATCTTCTTCTACCTGAAAGGCTTCTTCCAGGACGCCAAGTACTTCGCCAAGGTAGATCCGCCCAAAAACCAGGAGAAGGAGTAATGGTCATCACACCAGAAAACGCACCGGAGCTTTCCCCTATTTTCAAAGGAAAACGGGGAAAGCTTTTGTTAAAGGCGGGCCTCTGGCTCACGGGGATAAACCGGGTGAATGATATCCACCAGTGGGTGGAGGACCAGCACATTCCGGCCGGCCCCGAGTTCGCTTCCGCCCTGCTTCGCGGGCTGGGTGTGGACTTCCGCATCGGCCATCCCGAAAGGCTGGCACAGCTTCCCGAAGGGCCCTTCATTGTCATCGCGAACCATGTCTATGGACATTTGGACGGCATCTGCCTGGTAGATCTGCTGGGCCGCCAGCGTCCCCGGATCAAGGTCATGGTAAACGAGCTGCTCATGTGGATCCACGGCCTCGCGCCCAACTTCATCTCGGTGAATCCCGTCACCAATGCCAGCTCCGGCACCACCGCCACCAGCATCAACGGCGTCAAAAGCGCCCTCCTGCAGCTGCGCAGCGGCGAACCGCTGGCTATCTTTCCCTCCGGTGCCGTGGCGGACGTAAAGCCCCGCGAGGGCTGGATTCTCAGCGAAAGAGACTGGCAGGACGCCGCCATCAAGCTCATCCGGAAAGCGCGCGTCCCTATCATTCCCATCCGCTTCTTTGACAGGAATTCCCGCTTCTACTACGCTCTTGGCCTGCTGGATTACCGCATCCGCTTTATACGCCTGTTCCACGAGCTCTTTAACAAGAAGGGCACGCATCCGCGCCTGGGCATCGGCGAAATCATTACGGTCGAGCAGCAGGACGCCATTCCGGAAGAAAAATTCAAGGCATTCCTCCGTGCCAGCGTGTACGACATGCCTTTACCCGAAACCTTTACCTTACGCTCTGAATTATGAAAGTGAAAGTGGTTCTTCTTACCGGCGGAAGCAGCGGCATCGGCGCCGCCACCGCCCATCTGCTCGCCAGTGCCGGCATGAAAGTGTATGCTGGCAGCCGCCGCGGCACCATCGACATTCCCCAGGAAGGGATTGTCCCCGTCAAACTGGACGTAAATGACGCCGCCATGGCCGCCACCGTCGTGGCCGATATCCTCACCGCCGAAGGACATCTGGACGCAGTGGTCTGCAATGCCGGAAACGGCGTTTACGGCCCTGTCGAAGGAACGCTGGAGGAAGAGGCCCGCAACCAGTTCGAAACCACTTTCTTCGGCTCGTTGAAAACCATAGAGGCCTGCCTGCCCGTCTTCCGCCAGCAGGGCTTCGGCCGCATCATCACCGTCGCATCGGTGATGTCCATCCTACCGCTTCCCTACCAGGCTTTCTACGCCGCCGCCAAGGCCGCCCTCATGTCCCTGTCGGAATCCATTTCCATGGAACTGGACGGAACGGGCGTGGAGTGCTGCTGCGTATTGCCCGGAGACGTAGCCACCGGCTTCACCCAGGCGCGCCGGCTCAACGCCGCAGCCCAGGCCCCGGACTCCCCCTACAAGGAGAAAATGGCCCGGAATCTCGGCAAAATCGAGAAGGACGAGCAGGGCGGCATGTCGCCCCAGGTCATCGGCAAAGCCATCCTCCGGCAGCTCAACGCGCGCCACATGCGCCCGAGGGTGATTCCCCGCATCGACTACGGCGCCGTGGGATTCATTGTCCGCATTTGTCCTGTCAAGTGGCGTTTAAAGCTGGTCAATTTCTTGTATAATTAAATAATTTGCCCTACTTTTGAAGTCATGTTCAAGAAGTGGGGCATCTTCTTTTTATGTCTGACGGCCACGCTGAAGGTGCTGGCCCAGGAACCTCCTGTCCCCGAGCCGGAGGTTCTCGACGCCGCCGTCGTGCGGGCCGATGACCACTACATCCGTTCCTTCCTTGCCAAACTCAGCAAAAGCCTCCCCGGGAACGATCCCGACAACGCCCCCGACTGGCGCAGCCGCCTGTACTCGAAAATCGAGCTGGACATCACCAACATCGAAGATGTCATAGACAGCCGCATGCTCCGCAAGAATCTCGGGTTCGTCATGCAGTACGCAGACTCATCGGCCCTGGAGGGGAAGGTCGCGGTCCCGGCCATCTTCTCGGAAAACCTGAGCGAGGTCTTCCACAGCCAGTCCCCTTCCTTCAACCGGGAATACATGCGCGCCAGCCGCATCTCCGGTTTCAAGGACGACAATATTGTGCGGGAATTCACGGGCTCATACCTCCTGAAGGCCAATTTCTTCAAGCCGGCCATCAACATCGTGAACCTGTCCATTCCGAACCCGGCTCACGAAAGCGCACATATCTTCTACAATTACTACCTGGTGGACAGCCTCCAGGTGGAAGGCCGCAAGACCTATGTGCTGCACTTCCATCCCAAGAAGCTGGTCACCTCCCCCACCTTCGACGGAGAGATGCTCATCGACGCGGGGGACTTCGGCATCCGTTCCGTCCATGCAAGCCTTTCCAAGAAATCGAACGTAAACTGGCTACGGCACCTGGACCTTTCCGTCGAGAACCGCCGTCTGGCGGGCGGGAAGTGGTTCTACGGCAAGGAAAACACCCTTGTGGACCTGTCTGTAACCACCAGCGAGACATCCGGTTTCCTTTCCCTTCTGCTGCGCCGGGAGATGCATTACAGCCTCCCCGTCTTTGAACCCATCGCAGACCGCGAACAGATGCAGAAAGACAACGCCGTGGTCATGCGGGATGTCATCCGCGGGGACGACAATTTCTGGCGCCTGATGCGTCCCCTGCCGCTGTCCGCCCGTGAGAAGGGCATCTACGACATGGTGAGCACAATCCAGGACAAGCCGTTCTACAAATGGACCTATGCCTTCCTGGACACCGTCATCTCCGGCTATTATGAAATCGAGCCCTGGAAGATAGAGGTGGGCCGATGGGAACGCACCCTCTCCCGGAACGAGATGGAAGGCCTGCGCCTGCAGTTCGGCGGACGCACGCTGTACACTTTCTCGGAAAAGCTGCGTCTCAACGCGTACGGGGCCTACGGCTTCCGCGACCACCAGTGGAAGGGCATGGGTTCCGTGGAGTGGATGATCGGCCGCGAGCGAACCCGCAAGCTCACGGTCACCTTCAAGGAGGATTACGAGCGCCTGGGGGCCGGCAGCGGGGTATTCTCGGCCCCTAATATGTTCTCTTCCTTCCTGGTGAGCGCCAGTGCAAACCGCCAAACGCTCGTGCGCACGACGGATTTTCTTTATCAGCACGAGTTCAACCCTTGCGTGAATGCAGAGATTCAGTGGACCATGCAGCGCCTGTGGAGCAATCCGGATGTTCCCATCTACTCGGTTGACGGCAATCACACCGAGCTGCACAGCATGGGCGCCAACCAGCTGCACCTGGCTTTCCGCTTCTCCTTCGACGAAAGCGTGAGTCGCAACTACTTCAAGAAGACCTACTTGTTCACGCGGTATCCGGTGGTGGCTATCGGCATCACAGGCGGCTTCAAAGGCATCACGGATAACGATTTCCAGTTCGTAAGGGCCGACACCTACATCCAGTGGAAGAGTCCCACTACGGCCATCGGCTACGGGCAGTTCTTCCTGAACGGCGGTATCATCTGGGGCAGCGTGCCGCACCCGCTCCTCAAGCAGCACAAGAGCAATACCACCTTTTTCTTCGACAAGGGTGCTTTCTCCTGCATGGCGGCTTACGAGTTTGCCTCCGACCGCTGGCTGGAAGGCTATTACGAGCACAACTTCGACGGCTTCTTCCTGGGGAAGATCCCGCTTATCAAGGAACTGGACCTGCGCGAGGTGGCCACCGTACGTTTCGCGTGGGGAGACCTCTCGGACCAGAACAAACTGAACACCCTGCAGGAAACAGGCGTGCTCACCCGCCCCTACGTGGAGGCCGGCCTGGGTATTTCCAACATTTTCCGCCTCCTTCGCATCGACTGCTTCTGGCGCCTGACGCACCGCCGCGAGCAGAACAATTTCTGCGTCAACATTGGTTTTGATATTGGATTTTAGTTGATATGAAACAAGGTTTTTCCATTCACCCTCTGAACGTAGAAGGGTACACCGAACCGCAGCAGACCACCCCTTACTGTCTGCCGGACTATACATATGCATACCTGATGGAAGGAGAAGCCCTGGTGGAAATTGACGGGCAGAACATCCTGATCGGACCGGGACAGTTCCTGCTGGTTCCGGAGAACCGCCTCATTGTGATCCGTCATTTCAAAGGCTGCGTGGGCGTGGACGGGCGTTTCAACCTGGACTTCCTCAAAGATGCATCTTATACTGCCCTGCGCGCGGAGAAACCCCTGCAGCAGAGTTTCTGGTTCGATGACGCCGTCTTTATGGGCGCGCTCTTCCGCCGCATGCTCACCGCCTATGCCGACAAAGACGAAGCCTTCCTGAAAAGCGCCCTGGACCTGGTTCTGGGCCAGCTGCGCAGCGGTTCGCACGTTGCCGCCATCCCGGAGAAGTTCCTCCAGCTGGTCTTCGAGCACGACAAAGCTCCCTCCAATGTGTCGGAATATGCTGCCATACTGCACGTTACTCCCAATTACCTGAACAAGGCCGTCAAGACCAGCACACATCGCACCGCCATCGACTGGATTGAAATCGCCCGCCTGAACACCGCCAAGCAGCTTCTGCGAGACCGTTCCCTCTCCATCGCCGAAATCGCTGAAAAGACCGGCCTCGTGGACCAGTCCTACTTCTCCCGCTTCTTCAAAAAGAAAACCGGCCTCACCCCCTCCGAGTATCGCAGCGCCCTCTAGTTGTCCCCTTCACAGGCGGCAGAGGAGGCAGGCAGGCACCGACCGGGCATCTCTATTCATCCAGCACCTGCCCAGTCAAAAAAACGCCTTTATTTTTCCTGAGCACGTGCTCCAGCACTTGTCCTGTCAAAATATCAGCCTATTCTTGTCCCGTCACGTGCTGTGTCCCCCATTCTGGGAGGCGGTGCCTTGTTTCCATATACACAATGGCCGGCGCGCCTCGTTTTGCGCGCCGGCTCCCGTGTAACCACTCGCATAAACTTGTCATCCTGAGCGCAGCGAAGGATCTATCTGCAGAACTTCATGCACCGCCCCTGCAGCTGCTGTATGTACAGAAAAACGGCCTCTCAGCGCACTTTTGGTGTACATACAGATGCGCAATCACCCCTGGAGCCACTTCCCGCAACTGTATGTACAGAAAATCAGCCTCTCAGCGCACTTTTGGTGTACATACAGATGTGCACCACCGACCCAGGGCTATAGCAAAGCCACTCGGGGAACATGTGCCGGACCTGCGCAGCCACCGGGAACCCGCCAGGAAGCCGTCGGAGCACGCCACAAGCAGGCCAGAAACCGCCGCAAGCCCGTCACAAGCAGGCCCACAAGCCCACCGCAGATCAGTTCGCTTTCTGGGCGATGTATTCGTAGTGTTTGATGGAGAGGAGTTTGCCCTTGGGATTGTAGGTGTACTGGACCTTACGGCGCTGAAACTCGTTGTATTCGAACTTCTTGTAGGTCTGCAGGCGGTTGCGGAAGTCATAGACGTATTCGGTTACCACCTTGCCGTTCAGATCCCTCTCGTAACGCTTGCGCCACTTCTGGCCGGCGGAATCGTACTCGATCTCCTCAATTTTCTGGCCGTCGGCGTTATAGGTGGTGACATGGTCAAGAATTTTATGGCCTCCTTTGGGGTCGGTGTTCCACTCCTTGATGACCAGGTTTTTCTTGTCCTGTTTCTCCTGGGCGAGGCCCGCCAGCGGGAAGATGCAGAGGGCCAGTACGAATAGCAACTTTCTCATTACTCGACACTTAAAACGGTTACAGTTCCATCCTGAACGCGGAACCGGATATTCTTATTGAAAATAGACATCCCGTATTCCTTGCCAGGGGCATCCTGGTAGGCCGGACGCGGATCCAACTCCAGCACCTGCGTCAGCGCCTCCCGCTGCATGGCGTCCAGCGGCAAATCCTCCGGAATATCCACTTTGAGCAGGGCCTGAGGTGCACCGCTGACGAATCCGGAACGGGCTTCCGGGTAGGCATCGGCATAAGGAATGTACGGCTTGATGTCGTAGATGGGGGTGCCGTCCATCAGATCGGCCCCGCGGACGACGAGCTCCATCCCGTCCACCCGCACGAGTTCCACGCACGAGAGGCCCAGCGGGTTGGGCCGATAGGGAGAGCGCGTCGCCCAGACACCCATGGCGGCATTTCCGCCCAGCCTGGGGGGACGCACCGTAGGCTGCCACTCCCCCTTCGCCGGTTTGTTCGCGCTGAAACCCCACATCAGCCACAGCCGTTCAAAGCCTTCCAGGCCACGCAACGCTTCCCGGACACGGTAAGGGGCGGCAAAGACAATCCGTCCCTCCACCGCAGGCGCCAGCGCGCTCTGGCGGGGAATGCCGAACTTACCGCCGAAGGGACCCCGGTAGTAAGCGACAGGCTTTATGGTGATTTCGTCCATTACGAGAGGTATTTACCATGGCACCGGCAATAGCGCAGACCGCTGCCGCAGGGGCAGGGATCGTTCGGGGCCACATGCGGAATGGCAAAGCCCAGCGGCAGGAAATCCGAATCCAGCTCAGACGCAAAACCTTCCGTAATCGTAGGCTCCGGCATGGTCCAGTGCGGATAATCCTCCGGGCCGATACCGCTGCGCGAATGCTCGATGGTATCGGCAGCCTCCGCCGCATCGCTTTGCATCTGGCGCTTCATGCGGTCCCAGTTCAAATAGAGTTCGGTATTCTCGGCCGATGCGCCGCAAAGCGTCCACCGGGGCACGCTGTTGGCGTACCTCACGATGATCTCGCAGCAAGACAGCCAGCTGTCCGAATCCAGTTCCGGCCCCCGGGGGCTATCCACCAGCGGCTGGAAAAGCGGCTCCGTATCGGCCCCTTCCTCCATGTACTGGGATTCAATCCAGATGTCGTGCTCGGCCTTGACAAGCTCCGCGCCGTCATATCCCACGCGGCGAAGCATCTGCTCCAGGGCCATTCCGGCCGATGAGTCCATGTTCACGCGGAAATAAGGAGCCCCGGAACCGGCCTCGAGGGCCTGCCGGACGCTGAAACGGTCGAAACGCAGCTTCTTCCCCAGTTCCTTGCGACGTGTAATGGTTTCGTCGATATTCTCCACGCAGGGACTGCACAGATAATCTCCATGCTCGTCATTGAAACGATTCAATTTGACTACGGGACTGCGGTACAACATGGTTGTGAGCTGCCGGTTGGACCCATCCGGGTACTTTTCCCCGAACCAGTCCATCATCAGGTCCACGAACACATCCGTGGGGACAATGCCATAGAGGTTCAGATACCCCAGGGCCACCCGTTCCAGTTCATACTGTCCGCTCTTCTCTCCCCAGTCAATCACCCTGTCGATGGAGGGCGAAACAATCTCGTAGAGTTCCCGGCTGATCCATACCTTGTGGTAGTTCTCATCGGAGTCGTCGTACTGCACAAGCCCAGTCACCTCCAGCAGAGACGGATAATCCGCAAAATCCTGATACTGGATCTTCTCCGGACCGGCATGCACCAGCTGCTTCAACAGATGCGCATCCCTTTCCGCCAGGTATGACATCCAGCGGAGCGGCTCCCCGTGCAGATAACTGTCCAGATCCTCCACTAGCTGCGACTTGCGCAGACGCGAGTTCAAGTCCCTGCCAAGCAAACTCGCCAGGTCCTCCAACTCCGGTTTCTGGAAATTGTTCAGAATCGTGTGCAGTGTACGTACGCTCATAGAGACTGCAAAGATACGAAAAAAAACGCATAGCACATCGAACGGATGCCACTGCCCCGTTTTTGTTAAAATGCTAATTTATAGCATATTACAAAAACTCCTCCCGACCGCGAGGACGGGAGGAGAAATTATAAGGATTTGATTATTAACGACTTGACAAAAACGCTATTCGTTGCGGACGAACTCGATGCTGATGTGTCCTTCCTGCCAGCCGTCGCGGGCCCAGTCGTAGAGGACGGAATCGGCGTTGAAGAAGATACAGCCCTCTTTGAAGACAATATCCACATTCTCCAACTTCATGTGTTCGTCACCTGGATGGAAATCTCGCAAATCCTTCAATTCAATCTGTCCGTCAGCATCAATCCAATAATGGAACTGAAACGGAATGATATTGAGGGTACAGCGACCGATTTTATCCGGGCGGCCGGTGTATTTATTGGTAAAATCAGAAACGGGGATGAAGAGATTCGCCTGGGAAAATGCCTTCTTCGCACCGGAAAAAGGTTCACATACCACAGATCGATTCAGAATACTCACGTACTCTTCACCATATTTCTTGATACGTTGTGTACCCATCCACCCGTACAGATCCATCTGCTCGAGGACATCGTTGCCGATGGTACCGTTTCCGGAGAAATCAGCCTGTGCACTCCACCGGGCAGACACCATGGTGTATTCGCCGGTGATGGAACGGACCGTTTCTGTCGTTTTGTCCGTCCACAGCGGATTCGCATCCTCCTTTTTGCAGGAGAAGAGCGCCAGACAGGCGAACAAGCCGAGAATAATCTTTTTCATACTACAGCGTATCCTGGTATTTGAGGATGGGATTGCGGGCGGCGGTGGTTTCGTCGGGACGGGAAATCACCGTGTTGTGCGGGGCGCTTTGCAGGAGCGTGGGGTCCTGGGCAGCCTCGGCCGCAATCTTGCGCATCACCTCGATGAAGGCGTCGATCGTCTCCTTGCTCTCGGTCTCCGTGGGCTCGATCATCAGGGCCTGGTGGAACAGGAGCGGGAAGTAAATCGTGGGTGCATGGAAGCCGTAGTCCAGCAGGCGCTTCGCCACATCCAGCGTGGTGGCGCCGTGAACATCGTCGTGGGCGCCGTCGTTGATGAGGCCGTCAAAGACGAACTCGTGCTTGCACACCCCCTCGATGGGCAGCTTGTACAGATCCTTGAGGCTTTCCTTGATATAATTGGCGCTAAGGACCGAATACTGACCCACTTTCTGGAGGTTCTCCTTACCCAGCATGAGGATATAGGCATAGGCGCGGAGAATCACGCCGAAGTTTCCGTGGAAACCGGACACCTTGATCTGCGGCAGACAGTTCACCAGGTGCTTGGCGACACCCACGGGACCGGAACCCGGTCCGCCGCCGCCGTGCGGCGTGGAGAACGTCTTGTGCAGGTTCAGGTGCATGATGTCGAAGCCCATGTCGCCGGGACGCACGACACCCATCAGCGGGTTCATGTTGGCACCGTCGTAATACAGCAGGCCGCCTACCCCGTGCACCAGCTCGGCGATGGTCTTGATCTGCGTCTCGAACAGGCCCAGCGTGTTGGGATTCGTCATCATGATACCGGCCACAGAGCTGTCCAGAAGGGGTTTCAGAGCCTCCACGTCGATGCGGCCGTTCTCCAGGGACTTCACCTCGACGACCTCCAGGCCGGCCACTGCGGCCGATGCCGGATTGGTGCCGTGAGCGCTGTCCGGGACAATGACCTTGGTGCGGCCGAAGTCCCCGCGGCTGATATGGTACTGCCGCATGATCATAAGGCCGGTGAGTTCACCGTGGGCACCCGCGCAGGGAGCAAAGGTGAACGCATGCATGCCGGTGATGGCCGACAGGAACTGGTTCATGTCGGAAAGCACCTTCTGCGCAGCGGGAACCTGTGCGTCGTCCATCAGCGGATGAAGGCCGCCGAAACCGGGCAGCGCGGCAATCTCCTCATTGATTTTGGGATTGTACTTCATGGTGCAGGAGCCCAGCGGATAGAAGCCGGTATCCACGCCGAAGTTCATCTGGGAGAGGTTGGTGTAATGGCGCACCACATCCGGCTCAGAGACCTCCGGAAGCGGCAGGGCCGATGCCCTGCGCACCTGAACCGGAAGTTTCGGAGAACCGGGGAACTTATTGACAGGCAGGGAGAAGCCTACACGGCCTTTCTGCGAAAGTTCAAAGACAAGTTTATCGTAATACTTCATAGCCTAGCCCTCCTTCACTACGGCGACCAGGGCGTCAACATCGGCCTTGGAGCGCTTTTCGGTTACACAGAAACTCACATAACCCTCCTCGGTGGGAAGGGCGGCGAAGAAGCCAGCCTTCTGCAGACGCTGCTGCAGAGCCTTGGCGTCCTCCTTGGGCTGTAGCACGAACTCCTTCAGGAAAGGCTGCCCCGGGAACACCTCGGTGAACTTGCCGGTGGCCAGAAGCTCCTTATAGAGATAGTGCGCACCGTCGGCGCTGATCTGGTTCACCTGCTTCATTCCTTCCGGTCCCATCAGAGACAGATAGATGGTGACCCACAGCGCCATAAGGCTTTCATTTGAACAAATGTTTGAAGTAGCCTTCTCCCGCTTGATGTGCTGTTCGCGGGCCTGCAGAGTGAGCACGAAAGCACGCTTGCCGGACTTGTCCACCGTCTGGCCGACGATACGTCCCGGCATCTTGCGCATATGCTCCTTCTTCACGGCCATGAAGCCCACGTAAGGGCCGCCATAGCACAGCGGAATACCCAGCGGCTGGGCGTCGCCCACGGCGATATCGGCATCCCACTCGGCGGGCGTCTTTACGACGGCGAGGGCCGAAGGGTCGCAGTATTCTATCAGGATGCCCTTTTCGGCATGGATGGCATCGGCAAAGCCCGTGTGGTCCTCCACAATGCCGTAACGGTTCACCGAAGGGACAATCACGCCGGCCACGTCGTCCGCAGCCAGTTCGGCCTTCAGTGCGGAGAGGCTGGTCTGTCCGTCAGAGGCGGGCACATAGCCCAGCTCCACGCCATGGAACCTGGCATAGGTCTCCACCACCTTCACCACGTGAGGCAGCAGCGTCTTGGAAAGCAGTACGCGCGTTTTCTTGCGGGTGCAGGCCACCGCCATCTTCATGGCCTCGGCGGCGGCGGTGGGGCCGTCGTAGAGGGATGCATTGGAGATATCAAGCCCCGTGAGGGCGCAAATCATGCTCTGATACTCAAAAATATAACGGAGCGTACCCTGCGAAATCTCGCACTGGTAGGGAGTGTAGGCCGTGAGGAACTCCGAACGCTGAGTCAGGTACGGAATCACGGACGGGGTGTAGTGGTCATAGGCGCCCTGGCCCACGAACACTTTCAGGCGGGGATTCTGCGCGTCCAGCTGGAGGAGCCACTCGCGCAGCTCCTGCTCGGAAAGGGCCTCGGGGAGCTCATAGGCCCCCCTGTGCAGGAATTCCGCCGGCACATCGCTGTACAGGTCTTCCAGCCCTTTCAGGCCCACCTTGTCCAGCATGGCCTTAATATCGGCCTCTGTATGAGGAAGATAAGGTACCATTCTTTACTCGCCGATAAGGGACTTGTAAGCAGCGGCATCCAGGAGGGCGTCCACCTGGGAAGGGTCGGACATTTCCACCTTGATGATCCAGGAAGCGTAGGCGTCCTCGTTTACCTTTTCGGGGGTATCGGCCAGTTCTTCGTTCACCTCGACCACCTTGCCGGAGACCGGCGAGAAGAGGTCGGAGGCGGCCTTCACGCTTTCCAGAGCGCCGAATTCTTCACCGGCGACCACTTCGTCACCCTCTTCGGGGAGATCCACATAGGTGATGTCACCCATTTCCTTCTGGGCGAAGTCCGACACGCCGATGACGGCCACGTTGCCTTCTACCTTAACCCATTCGTGCGACTCGGAATATTTGAGTCCTTCCAATACTTTAGACATAGTGTGTTGTGTTTTTATTTTTTGTAATTGGTTTGATAAAATCTCTTTTTGACCACCTTTCCGGGGAACACCTTCTTGCGGATGCGGATGTTCAGCGGCGTATCCAGGGCGGCGAACTCCTTGTCCACCAGGGCGAAGCAAATGCTCTTGTCCAGGGAGATGGAATGATAACCGGTGGTGACCACGCCCACCTGCTTCTCATCGGCCAGCTCTACGGGATAGCCGGCGCGGGGAATGGCGTTGTCCTCGATCTCGATGCCCACCAACTTGCGGGTCAGGTTTCCGGCCTTCTGCTCCAGCAGGGCTTCCTTGCCGATGAAATCCTTCTCGAACTTGCAGAACATCCCGAGGCCGGCCATTACGGGGCTTATCTCCGGGCTGAGTTCGTCTCCGTACAGCGGCAGGCCCGCCTCGAAGCGCAGGGTATCGCGGCAACCCAGGCCGCAGGGCTCCACGCCCGCTTTCAGGAGGATATCCCAAAGCTCCACGGTATTCTCCAGAGTGGTGTATAACTCAAAACCATCCTCCCCGGTGTAACCGGTGCGGCTCAGGATCAGGCGCTTGCCCTTGTATTCCACGTCGCAGAAGGTGTAGAAGGCCAGATTGGCGGCTTCCTTGTAGCCCAGGACTTCCATGACCACTTTCTCGGCCTCCGGGCCCTGGACGGCGATCTGCCCCCATACGGGAGAGGCGTTGTCCACTTTGCAGTCGAAGCCTTTGGCTTGCTCCTGGATCCAGGCAAAATCCTTGTCGATATTGGCCGCGTTCACCACCAGCAGGAAGTGCTCCGGCTCAAACTCGCGGTAAACCAGCAGATCGTCCACGGTGCCGCCGTCGGGGTAGCACATCATGCCGTAGAGAACCTTACCGGGCTCGTAGCCGCGGATCTCGTTGGTGAAGATATGGTTGATGAAAGCTTCGGCCTCGGGGCCTTCCACGAAGATTTCTCCCATGTGGGAGACGTCGAACATGCCCACGTGCTCACGGACGGCGAGATGCTCCCGGACGATGGTGCTGTACTGAATAGGCATCATGAAGCCGGCAAAAGGACTCATTTTGGCCCCCAGGGCCACGTGTGAGCTGTACAGGCAGGTTTTCTGCAGCTGGTCCAGCGGAATTTGAATGTCTGACATAATAGGTTTTGATGTTATAAATACAAGCCCGACAGGAATTGGTACAATGCGATGTCGGTCTCTCTGTTCAGTCTCAGGTCTTCCGGGGTTGCGCCCTTTTCCGGCGTTATACCCCCGCAAATGTCTATCGCCGCGAGTTTCATCGGCCCGATGAGCGCCTCCAGCATCCCGCAAACCTGCGCGGGCGTATGCTCCCCCTGGCTCCAGTCCGTACGGGCAAAGCTGCGCGAAAGGATGTCCTTGTCCAGGGAGATGTAAACGCGCTCCCCCTTCCTCTCCGCCGCCCAGCCATCCGGGAGGGCCTGCGGACACCCCTCCGGGCCGATGGTCAGGATATCCCTCACCAGCGGATTCTCCTCCCTGAGGGCTTTCACCCAGCCGCCGCAGCTGAGCACCCCGCCGAAAGCCGGTTCCTGGTTGTCCGGATGATGGTCCAGGAGCACCAGGTGGAAAGGATCCGTTTCGCGGAGCGCAAGGAGGTGGCTCATGTAGTGGTAATCCCCCGTGTCGATCCACCGAAGCCGGGGCAGGCTCTCCGGCAAAAGGGCCAGGATCTGCGCCTGGGCGGCCTCGTCGCAATAGCAGTTCGTCCCCTCCAGCCCCGTCCAGTCCAGGTGCGTCACGGAGGCGCCCCTCTCATGCAGCCAGGAAAGGAATCCCTCTGCCTCGAGACTGCCGGAGAAATCTGTTATGAGGACATCTTTCATCCTTCAAATATAGCTCTTTTTGGCGTACTATCCAACATCCCCCGGAGCAAGCGCAAAATATAATTTTAGCAATTGATAAACAATAGATATAACATATATGTTAACCGCTGTAACATAAATGTTAATATCGTAATACAATAAATTTTGGGCCAATTTTATGCAAGGTTTTTGTCTGTGCTTTGGCAGAAAACCGCCCTCTGCCCGATAAACTTGTCGGGTGCACCTCGCGGTGCACCCGTCGTTCTGCAACACGCTGCTACTGTTGGCCTTATGGCTCCAGCCCGCTGCGGCATGCCTGGAGCGCAATGCGCTGATACACAGCAGAATCTGAATTGTCGGGTGCACTCCGCGGTGCACCCGTCGTTCCGCAAGTGGCTGATAATCAAAGGAAAGCAGTACAGGCCGATGGGAAGGCCGATGCTCCCCTTCGGGAAATCAAAGAAAATCGCTACCTTTGCATGATTGACACATCGACATTATGGCAGAAAGCAACTTCATAGACTACGTACGCATCTTCTGCGCCAGCGGCCACGGCGGCTCCGGAAGCGCTCACCTGCACCGGGCCAAATACGTACCCAAGGGAGGACCGGACGGCGGCGACGGCGGCCGCGGCGGACACATCATCCTCAAGGTGAACCCCCAGCTTTGGACCCTGATCCATCTCCGCTACCGCAAGGTGGTGAAGGCGGAGAACGGCGGCAACGGCGCCGAAGCCCTCAAGCGCGGCAAGAACGGCCAGGACATCATCCTGGAAGTGCCGCAGGGCGTAGTAGTCAAAGACGCCGAGACAGAAGAAATGATCACCGAGCTCGTGGAGCCGGGCCAGGAATACATCCTCTGCCCGGGCGGCCGCGGCGGCTGGGGCAACGACCACTTCAAAAGCCCCACCAACCAGACACCCCGCTACGCCCAGCCCGGCGAAGAAGGCGTGGAAGGATGGTTCATCCTGGAGCTGAAGGTGCTGGCCGATGTGGGCCTCGTAGGCTTCCCCAACGCAGGAAAGAGCACTCTCCTCGCCGCCATCACGTCGGCAAAGCCGAAGATTGCGAATTACGCCTTCACCACCCTGGAGCCCAACCTGGGCATCGTGCGCTACTACGACGACCGTTCCTTCGTGATGGCCGATATTCCCGGCATCATCGAGGGCGCACACGAGGGAAAAGGCATCGGCATGCGCTTCCTCCGGCACATCGAACGCAATTCCGTGCTGCTGTTCATGGTCGCGGCCGATGAACCCGACGTCACCAAGGGCTACAAAGTGCTTCTGAACGAGCTCAAGGAATACAATCCGGAACTATTGGTGAAAGACCGCGTGCTGGCCATCACCAAAACGGACCTCATTGACGACAAGCAAAAGGCCAAAATCGAAAAGAAACTGCCCAAAGACCTGCCTTACGTATTCATTTCCTCCGTTGCGCAGACCGGTCTGAACGAGCTCAAGGAAGAACTCTGGAAAGCCCTGAACAAATGAATTTACTTGAACAGATAGTAGAGCTAGACCAGCATATCACGCTGTGGTTTAATGGACTGCCTTCCGTATTGAGCGATCCTTTCTGGTGGGCTTTCTCCGACAAAGTCTTCTGGATTCCCTTCTACCTCCTCATCCTTGCCTTCCTGATCTGGAAGTTGGGCTGGAAGCGAGGCCTTGCCGTGGCTCTCACCGTAGTGCTCACCGTAGTTTGCCTGGACCAGTTCTCCAACCTCATCAAAAACAGCGTGGCCCGCGTACGCCCCTGCTATAACGACTGGATGGTCACCGAAGGCCTTAGACTCCCCTACGGCATTGTAGGAGGCAAATACGGCTTCTTCAGCGCCCACGCCGGCAACAGCTTCGGCTTTGCGATGGCATCCTATCTGGGACTGAAACATTACGCCGGACACGCCAGGATCTACGGATGGATCATCTTCACCTGGGCACTCCTGGTGAGCGTGAGCCGCATGGTGATGGGCGCCCACTTCCTGGGAGACATCACCGTAGGCGCCCTGGTCGGGATGTGCTTCGGCGCAGCCTGGGCCTGGATTGGCCGCAAAGTTGTCCGTTAGAGAGACGGCAGCACCTTTTCCATCTGTATTCCCCGGGAACCTTTCACCAGAACAGTGTAGCCCAGGAGCGGATTTTCCTGCAGCCAGGCGGCCAGCTGGGCCGATGTCTCGAAGCAGCGGATACCCGTCCCGGCAGCAGCCCGGGTGAATTCCTCACCGACAAGGATGGCGTCCGCACCCTTCAGGCGCTCCACGATCTTCCGGTGCTCGGCGCCGGAGTCTTCTCCCAATTCCCGCATATCCCCGAGAAGGGCAATCTTCCGGCCCTGTGCCTTGGACAGGTTGTCCAGAGCCACAGCCATGGATGAAGGGTTGGCGTTATACGCGTCAACGATAACCGTATTCCTTTCGGTCTTAAGAAGTTGCGAGCGATTATTTGAAGGGACGTATGAAGCAATGGCCTCGCAGGCATCTGCCTCCGGAACCTGGAAGAACCAGCCCACTTTGAGGGCGGCCAGGATATTGCAGGCATTGTAAGCACCCACCAGCTGTGTCTTCAGGACGGTGCCGTCCGCCAGCTGCAACTGCAGATACGGCTGTTCGGCGGAAGTCGGAAGCAGCGTCACGCCCTGCATCCCGTAAGGGATCATCGGCAGTTCCCTCTCCCAGAGCATTTCCTGGAGAACATCGTCGTCGGCATTGGCGAACGCAACGCCGTCATGAGCTTTCAGATAGTCGTAAAGCTGCCCCTTGGCATACTTCACGCCCTCGAAACTGCCGAAGCCCAGCAGATGGGCCTTTCCCACGTTGGTAATAAGGCCGTGCGTAGGCTGGGCCACAGCCAGGAGGGGCTTGAGGTCGTCGGGATGGCTGGCGCCCATCTCGATGATGGCGATCTCGGTCTCGGGGCCGATCCTGAGCACGGACATCGGCACGCCGATGTCGTTGTTCAGGTTGCCTTCCGTAGCGGTGACGCGATATTTGGCGCCCAGGACGGTACGGAGCATCTCCTTGGTGGTGGTTTTGCCGTTGGTGCCCGTAAGGCCGATCACGGGAATATCGAACTGCTGCCGATGGAAGGCCGCCAGCTGCTGAAGGGTGGCCAGCGTATCCTGCACCTTGATGAGGCGGGGATCATCGGCCTCCACATCCGTGCTGACCACGGCATAGGCGGCGCCGGCCTCAAGGGCCTGCAGGGCAAAGGCGTTGCCGTCAAAGTTCTCCCCTTTCAGCGCCAGGAAGAGCTGGCCTTTCTGAATGGTACGGGTGTCCGTATTAAGGCCGGTGGACTGCTTGTATAATTGGTATAGGTCTTTGATTTCCATAGATTCTTCGCTTCGCTCAGAATGACAGTTTCTAACGACCGGTGGAGCCGAAGCCGCCGGCACCGCGCTCGGTGGCATCCAGCTCCTCTGTCTGCTCCCATTCCACCTGCTCGTGGCGGGCCACCACCATCTGGGCGATGCGCTCGCCGGGAACCACCTCGAACGGCTGGTCCGAAAGATTCACCAGTATCACGCAGATTTCTCCGCGATAGTCCGCGTCAATGGTGCCGGGGGTATTGAGCACAGTGATGCCATGCTTGAGGGCCAGCCCGCTGCGGGGGCGGACCTGGGCCTCATAGCCCGCGGGAAGGGCGATGAAAAGGCCGGTGGGAACAAGCACCCGCTGGAGGGGTTTAAGCACCACGGGCTGCTCAAGACAGGCTTTCAGATCCAGGCCGGCAGACTGCGGCGTAGCGTAGGCCGGGCAGGGATACGGAGAATGGTTAACAATCTTTACTTTAATCATTTGGGAGCTTTTATATACAGTACAACTGCAATGATTGCATATAGCGCGTTGGGCAGCCATACCGCCACCTGGGCCGGCAGGGTATCCGTAATCACGAACATCTCACTGAACTGCATGAACAGGATGTACGAGAATCCCAGTGCCGTACCGGCCGCCAGGTTCCACCCCATGCCGCCCCGCTTCTTCTTGGTACACAGGGACAGGCCGATGATGGTAAGGATAAAGGCCGATATGGGCAGCGAGAAGCGGTTGTGCTTCTCGATAAGGCTCATGTTCACGGAGGCGTCGCCCCGCATATGCTGGGTCTTGATGAGCTCGTTGAGTTCCCGCTGGTTCAGCTGCTGGATGGTGTAGCGGTTGCGGAAGAAGTCGTCCCGGGTCATGCTGAAGACGGTGTCCAGCTGGCGGCCGCTGCGGATATGGTCCTGCAGGCCTGCGTCGAAGTCCCGGATAAAGTAGTTGCGCAGTTTCCAGACGCCGGAAACCGTGTCGTACTGGGCGCTTTCTGCCTCCAGTTTGGAATGCATGCGTCCGCCATGGAGATCCTCCATGGTGAAGTTATAGGCCGTATTATTGTAGGCGCTGAAGCTCTCGAAGTAAACGAAGACGTCGTTTTCCAGCTTGTAGTGCATGTCGTGCCCCATTTTCACCTTCCGGTAGGGGTTGTACTTCTGTTCGAACTGCACACGGGTGGCATTGGCCCGCGGCAGGATCCACATGCCGGCGACCAGCGAAATGGTGGCGATCACGGCTGCCGCCAGGATATAGGGACGGACAATCCGGTGATAGCTGATTCCCGAAGAGAGCATGGCCACCACCTCCGAGTCCTGTGTCATCTTGGACGTGAAGAAAATCACGGTGAGGAACACGAACATCGGGGAATACTGGTTGATGAAGAACGGCACGAAGTTCACGTAGTAGTCGAAGACAATCTCGTGAATGGGCACGTCCTTGCGCACGAAATCCTCAATCTTCTCGCTGATGTCGAACACCACGATGAGAATGGCAAGGAAAAGCAGTGACATGAAGAATGTCACCAGGAACTTGCGGATAATGTACCAGTCCAGCCTTCTGATCATAAGCGCTGCATGAGTTTGGGAACCATGGCGTTCTTCCAGGAGAGGAAGTCACCGGCGAGAATGTGCTCGCGCGCCACTCGCACCAGGTCCAGATAGAAGGCAAGGTTGTGCTCCGACGCCACCATGGCGGCGAACATTTCCTTGGCGATAAACAGATGATGGATATAGGCTCTCGTGTAGTAGCTGTCCACGAAAGAGGTGCCCAGCGGGTCCAGCGGGGTGAAATCGTCGGCCCACTTGGCGTTGCGCATGTTCATGACGCCGTCCCAGGTGAAGAGCATGCCGTTGCGGCCGTTGCGGGTGGGCATCACGCAGTCGAACATGTCGATTCCGCGGGCGATGCCTTCCAGGATGTTGGCGGGAGTGCCCACGCCCATCAGGTAACGGGGCTTGTCCTGCGGCAGCAGCGGGCAGGTTACCTCCAGCATCTCGTACATCTTCTCGGTGGGCTCCCCTACCGCCAGGCCGCCCACGGCGTAACCGCCGCGGTTGTCGTTGTCCAGCGTAAGAGCGTGCTCCACCGCCTGGCGGCGCAGTTCGGGATAGACGCAGCCCTGGATGATGGGGAACATGACCTGCCGATACCCGTAGAGGGGTTCGGTCTCATCGAAGTGCTTCGCGTAACGCTCCAGCCAGCCCTGCGTGAGTTTCAGGGACTTGGCGGCATAGCGGAAATCCGCGTCTCCGGGGCAGCATTCGTCGAGGGCCATGACAATATCGGCCCCGATGATGCGCTGCGTGTCCACGTTGTTCTCCGGAGTGAAGATGTGCTTGCTTCCGTCGATGTGGGAGGAAAACTTGCAGCCTTCCTCGGTGAGCTTGCGGATGGGCGCAAGAGAGAACACCTGGAAGCCGCCGCTGTCCGTAAGGATGGGCTTGTCCCAGTGTTCGAACTTATGGAGACCGCCGGCCTTGTACAAGGTGTCCAGGCCGGGGCGCAAATACAGATGGTATGTGTTGCCCAGGATAATCTGGGCCTTTATATCTTCCTGCAAGTCACGGTGATACACTCCTTTGACGGAGCCAACGGTCCCGACGGGCATGAAGATGGGGGTCTGGATATCCCCGTGATCCGTCGAAAGGACGCCGGCCCGGGCGGCCGATGCAGGGTCTGTTGCTATGCGTGTAAAACGAGACATCTAACTAATTTAACATACAAAAATACGGAAAAATTATTACTTTTGTATGCTTATTACTACTACAAAACACAAAACATAACATGCAAATCAAAATTAAACCCGTCACCCTCAAGCTGGTACTCATGATGTTTCTCGAGTTTGCCGTTTGGGGTGCGTATCTTACATCCCTCGGACGTTATCTCGGCAACATCGGCCTCGGCAACCAGATCAAGTGGTTCTTCGCCATGCAGGGCATTGTCTCCATCTTCATGCCCACCCTCATGGGTATCCTGGCCGACAAAAGGATGGAAGCCCAGAAAGTACTCTCCCTGTGCCACGCGCTCGCAGGCCTGTTCATGGGCGGTGCAGGGGTCTATTGCATGATTTCCGGATCCCAGATCCAGTTCGCCCCCCTGTTTGTCCTTTACAGCCTCTCGGTGGCCTTCTTCATGCCCACCATCGCCCTCACCAACACCGTTTCCTATAACGCGTTTGCCAAAGAAGGCCTGGATCCCGTGAAAGAATTCCCGCCCATCCGTGTTTTCGGAACCATCGGCTTTATCTGCAGCATGCTGGTGACCAACTTCCTGCACATCAAGGGAGTGGCCATGCAGGACAGCTACACGCAGCTGCTTTCTTCCGGCATCCTTTCCATCGTCCTGGCCTGCTACGCACTCACCATGCCGGCCTGCCCCGTGGACAAGACCAAGAAGGGCGGCAGCATCGCGGAAGCCTTCGGCCTGAAGGCCTTCACCCTGTTCAAGGATCCGCAGTTCGCCATCTTCTTCATTTTCTCCATCCTGCTGGGCGCTTCCCTGCAGATCACCAACGGTTACGCCAACACGTTCCTGGGCTCCTTCGCAGCGGATCCCGCCCTGGCCGACACCTTCGCCGTGAAGAACTCCAACGCCCTCATCGCTATTTCACAGGCTTCGGAGACCCTCTGCATCCTGTTCATTCCCTTCGCCATGCGCAAGTTCGGCATCAAGAACGTGATTCTCATCGCCATGTTCGCCTGGGTGGGCCGCTTCGCCTTCTTCGGCCTGGGCAACCCGTCCATGCCGGGCGTGCTCCTGTTCGTCCTCAGCTGCATCGTGTACGGCTTTGCCTTTGACTTCTTCAACATCTCCGGTTCCCTTTATGTGGAGCAGAACGTCCAGACAGAGATCCGCGCCAGTGCTCAGGGCCTGTTCATGATGATGACCAACGGCTTCGGCGCCACCATCGGCACCCTGGCCGCCGGCGCCGTCGTCGAGGCCTACCATGTAGCCGACGCAGTCAACCCCCAGGTCCAGAACTGGCCCTCCGTATGGTACATCTTCGCCGGTTATTCCCTGGTCGTGGCCATCCTCTTCTGGATTCTCTTCAAGGACCCCGCCAAGAAGCAGCCCGTCACCGCGGAATAATCCCTCCCGCATACGTTTATTCGTCCGTACCCTCATTGAGGATACGGACGTTTTTTATGCGCTTGGGTGTCACCTCATAGCGGATGTCCAGACAACTGTACACACAGCGGTGCCGGACCTTCTCGTAGGATGTAAAATAGTTTTCGTTGAAGCCCAGGTCCTTTAGCGTAGCGTGATTGGCGCTTCGCTTGTCCATCTTGAGCAGATTCGCGAGCACGTCCCGGTTCTTGTCCAGAATTCTGAGGATGCGCTTCACTTCTTTTTCCCGCGCACGCATACGGTGCGTGTTATGCCAGTGATTCTTGCACTCCTGGCTGCAAAAGCGGCGGTCCACACGGCCCCAGCGAGACAGAGGTTTTCCACACTGCACGCAGCATTGTCCCTTTTCCTCTTTGAATGATTCGTCAAATGAAAGCATAATCGAGAGCATTGTTTTGCCGCAAAAATGAATGACTTCCAGCGCAAAACCAAGCATCGGCTAAAAAAAACCGCAGATTTTAATGTTTTAGCCGATTAGGCCTTTCCGGGACATCGGCCGAAAAAATGTATGGTACCCTGTTTTTTTAGCCGAAAATGCCATCAAAACACGAAAAAAACGGTCAAAACATAAAAATCTGCACTTCCGGGCCGAATTCCCGCACCACAACAGGAAAAGGTTCCATTTCTTTGCATCCGGTCGGGACACGGCAAGCGCGCACCTGGAAGTCCCGGCGCATGTGTAAAAAGTAAAATGTATCAGTCATGGAATTTTTGAACAAACTGGAGCTGCGCGGTGTCGTAGGCCGCGCCGATGTCAACACTTACAACGGAAGCCACGTATGCAACTTCTCCGTCGTCACGGAGGCCTCCGCCCTGGACCGCGAGGGCAATTCGGTGGTAGAACCCACCTGGTTTAACGTCACAGCCTGGAACAGCATCCCCGGCCTGCAGAGCCTGGACCAAGTACAGAAAGGCCTCTGGGTGCACGTCATCGGCCGCCTGCGCATACGCAAGTACACCACGGCGGAGGGCGAAGAGCGCACTTCCTCCGACGTCCTGGCCCGCCGCATCGAAATCATCCCCCGCGAAGACATGGGCATGCAGCCCGAACGCAACTATTAATCTCCCCTCCCCATGAAGCGTTTCCTTCTTCTGATCTCTCTATTATCCTGCCTTCCGCTCGGCGCCCAGCGATACTCCGTGGGAACCAATGCAGTGGACTGGCTTAGCCTGGGAACCCTCAACGCCGAGGGTTCCATCGCTGTGGGAAGGCGTACCTCTCTCCACGCCGGAGCGGAACTGAACCCCTGGACCTTTCACGCCTCAGACCCCGAACGGCAACTGCAGATGCGCCAGAACTCCTGGTGGGGCGGCGTTCGCTACTGGCCCTGGCATGTCTATTCCGGCTGGTGGGTGGGGGCCGACCTGCGCTACTCCCTGTACAACGGCGGCGGCGTGCTCTCGCGGGAGTCGGAGGAAGGGAGCGCCTACGGGGCGGGCCTCTACGGAGGTTACGCCATCATGCTCAACAGCCTGTGGAACCTGGATCTGGGCCTTGGCGTCTGGGGCGGCTGGAAACAGTACACCCGCTACTCTTGTCCTCTTTGCGGCATCACCCTGGAGCAGGGTGAGAAACCCTTCTGGATTCCCGACGCCCGCATTGCCGTCCAATTCATCTTCTGAGCTATGGGAAAGAGACTCACCGCGGCCACGCTTCTCCTTCTTCTGGCCATTTCCTGCGGCACCACGCGCAAGATGCACCGCATCCGACAGCAAAGCCTGTCGGCCTCCCTTAACCTCTCGCAGGGCGAGCAGGAGGAGGAGCGCCGGAGCATCCGCATGGGCAAACGCGACACGCTTACCGTCAAAGACGAGGAAGGCAACGAGCTCATCATCATGAAGGCCGTCCGCGACGAACAGACGGGGGAAATGGTTGCGGCCGATGTCATCGACGCCGCCGTCATCACCGCCCGCTTCCGCAACATCGCCGAGCGCCTGGGGCAGATAGACATCCGCTTCGACATCCGCGTTCCATCGGCCATGCAGGACAGCAAATGGCAGCTGCGGCTCTACCCGCACCTCTACATGCTGTCCGACTCCCTGGAACTCCCGGGCGTCATCGTCACCGGGGCCGATTACCGCCGCGACCAACTGCGCGGCTACCGGCAGTACGAGCGCTACCTGAGTTCCATCATCACAGACAGCACCCGCTTCGTGGACTGGCGCAACCTGGGCATCTGGATTGAACGCAACCTGGCCCACAAGCCCGTCTTCGGGACGCAGGAGCAGGAAGCCCTGCTGCACTACACCCGCAAGATGCTCAAGCGCTATCATCGGCGCAAGTGGGACGAGCGCGGCAAAGCCTTCGCCCAGTATGTCCGTTCTCCCCTTCTGGAAGGCGTACGCCTGGACACTGTGCTCCGTGACGGCAGCGGGGACCTCGTGTACGAATACACGCAGACCATCCGCACCCGTCCAAGGCTCAAGAAAGTGGACGTAGTGCTCTCCGGAGCCATTTTCCAGGAAGACAAACGGCTGTACACCATGCCCCGGACCGCCCCGGTTTCCTTTTACGTCAGCTCCCTTTCGGACCTCAGCGAAGACACCCGGCGCTTCGTCACCAAAGTCATCGAACGCCGTGCCAGCAGCCACACCAGCTGCCGTCTCGCCTTCCGCCCCGGGAAGGCCGATATAGACCTGCGCCTGGAAGACAACCTCTACCAGATGAACGCCATCCGCTCACAGTTTCTGGACGTGGAGAGAAGCGGCCGCTTCGAGATGGACTCCGTGGTCGTCCGGGCCTGGGCCTCTCCGGAGGGGACGCAGGAAGGCAACCGCAGCCTTTCGCAGCGGCGGGCCGCCGCCGTGGCCGACCATTTCAGGCGCTTCATCCGGCACTACCGGGATTCGGCTGCGCACAGCGCCTTTTACGTCAACGTTCAAGAAAACGGAGCCGAGACCGTCGAATCCCCCTCGGCCCGGAAACAGCCCGACATCCGCTTCTTCTGGCGCGGAGAGGGCGAAAACTGGGCCCTGCTCGACGGTCTTGTCCGTTCCGACACCCTACTCTCCCCGGCAGCGAAAGAGGCCTACGGGAGCCTGTCCGGCCTCCCCGTGCACGAACGGAAGCTGGCCCTTCGGAAGGCAGCGTTCTATCCTCACCTGAGGAAAGACCTGTATCCCCGGCTGAGGGTCGTGACCTTCGACCTGCACTTCAGCCGCAAGGGCATGGTCAAGGACACCGTCCATACTACCGAGCCGGACACCTTGTACAGCAGGGCCGTACAGTACCTCCGGGAACGGGATTATCCCGCCGCGCTGGAACTACTCCGGCCCTACAAGGACTACAACACGGCCCTCGCCTATCTGGCGATGGACTACAATGCATCGGCCCGTCAGATTCTGGAGGGGCTCGAGCGCACGCCCCGGGTGAACTACCTGCTGGCGCTGCTCCATGCCCGGAGACAGGACGAGGCCGCTGCCGTGCAGTGTTTCCTGGACGCCTGCCGCCAGGACCGTTCCCTCCTTTTCCGGGGCAACCTGGACCCCGAAATCCACATCCTCATCGAGCGCTACGGCCTCAACTCAAACCCTTTGTAAAATTCCCATGAAAAAAATCTTTCTCCTGGCGGTCCTTTTCGCCGCCATATCCTGTCAGAAAAGCATCGTACCCGAAGACACCTTCCCCGACGCCCCCACAGGGGAAATCGTGCTTCGAATCGGCCAGCCGCAGACCAAGGTGGCCGTCTCCGCCATGAGCGAGCACCGCATCAACCAGGTGCAGGTGTTCGTCTTCAACACAAACGGCGTCCTGGAGACCGACCGCACGGCGACAAACACCGGATCGGCCGCCGGACTCAGCGTAACGCTCACCTCGAAAGTGGGCCTCAAGACCATCTGCGCGCTGGTGAACGCGCCCCGCATCACGCCGGCGACCCTCGAGGAGCTGGAGAACTCCGTTTCCGACCTTCGGGACAACAGCGTGAACAATCTAGTCATGACGGGCAGGACGGACATTGCCGTAACCGAATACAGCGGCACGCCCCTGACCTTCGACATTCCCGTCAGGAAACTGGCGGCGGCGGTGGTGGTCTCCAGCGTCAACGTGGACTTCAGCAACACTTCCCTTGAAGGGACCCCGTTCGTACTCAAAGCCGTCTATGTGAAAAACGTCGTCGGCCGCGTCCCCTACGGGGATCCCGGACATGCGCTCAATTTCATGTACAACAAAACCAAGCTGGACGCCTCGCCCCTTCCCCTCACCTACGACGGATGCAACCTCACATCCTATGCCTCCCCCGACCGCGTGCTCTACGTCTATCCCAATGCCAAAAAGGGCGAGACCTGCCTGGTGCTCCATGCCCTGGTGGGAGGCAAGGACAGCTACTATCCCTTCGATCTGCCCGTGCTGGAGGCCAACAAGAAGTACTCCGTCTCGGTGAACATCACCATGCAGGGCAAGGCCGATGACAACGACGACACGCGCGTAGGCGTGGGCATCATCACGCCCACCATCACCGTGAAAGACTGGGACCACACCTATTCTTTGCCTTATAACATGTGAGAAAGTTAGTGTACATATGGCTTACGCTGCTCGTGGCGGCGGGCTGCCGGAGTGCAGTCCTGGAGCGCCGTGAGCACTGCCCCAGCCTCCTTTATTTCCAGGTTTTCAACGCCGGTGCTTTCATGAATCCGGACCGTGTGCACGTGAGCGCCTTCCGTTATCCCGACGAAGACCGCCTCTGCAGTGACACCACGACTATCAGTGCGTTGGAAGGACGGGACTTCTGCCTGCGCATCAGCAGGGCCGAGACCGTACAGGGCAGCGGCGTTTTGGGTTACCGCCGCTGCCGCCTGGAAAGCGGGAGCCGCTGGACGGTGGCTCCCGGGGCGCCATACGACTCCCTCTTCCGCTTCTCTTTCCTGTCCCGCGTGGAGCCGGAACGTTTTATCGTAGATGTGGAGTTCGTGAAGGAGTACAGCCGCGTGACACTGCAGTTCGCCTCCGGTGAAAGCTTTCCCTTCGACGTGGTGGTACGCTCGAACACCTGCGGTATTGACGCCGTCACCGGCAAGCCGCTGGAAGGCCCTTACTGGTGCCGGGCGCAGGAGCGCCAGCCGGGCGTTTTCGACTTCCTGCTTCCCCGGCAGGCCGACGACGCCCTCACCCTGGAGCTTTACGGCCGCCCGGGACAGTATCCCGGCGGAGCTCTCGCGCACAGCATCGGCCTGGGCTCTGTCCTGCGCGAACAGGGCGGTATCAGCTGGAAAGAAAAGAACCTTCCGGACGTTCTGGTGGGTATAGACCAATTGGAATATGACATCCAGGTGCAGGTAGTGCCCTGGGAAAACGAGAACCTTGAATATGCGTATTAAACTGTGTATGATCCTGCTGCTCGCCGCAGCCTGCGCCCCCCTCCTCCCGGAAGAGGACGCCCCGCAGCAGACGGTGTGCCTGGAGTTCCCCGTCCAGCCCGACGTCAAGTCCTATTTCTCGGAGGAGGACGTTTCAAAGGTCAATACCCTCGCCGTCTATGGCGTGGACGACACCGGCTTCTGGAAAATGGTTCGCGTCACCCGGGGTGCCGGCGTGCAGATGAGTTTTCCCGCCGGACGCCGCGTCACCTTCTACGCACTGGCCAACATGCCGGCCCTCATCCCGGTGGATAAAAAGGGCAACCTGCAGCCACAGTACTGCGAATACCGCCTCCCGGCGAACATCGACTTCTCCGTCACGGGCGTGCCGATGGCCGGCTCCGCCAGCATCGTCCTTTCCTCCGGCGGCGCCGCGCAGAAGCTGTCCATCCCTCTGGATAGGCTCGTGGCGAAGGTGGTAGTGCGCATAGACAAGTCGGCCCTCACCAGCGGGCTCAGGATGCCGGTCCTTGCTTCGGAGCGCGTGTGCATCCGCCAGGCCAACCGGCTGCTGCGCCCCTTTGCGGCGGAGGGGTCGCGCGCGGCATCGGCCCGTGACCTGTTTGACGACCGCCTCCGTCCCTTCGACATGGAGCGCTTTATCACGGGCGGCACGGACATGGAGCACACGGACATCGTGCTGTACGTGCCGGAGAACCGCCAGGGAAGCTGGAAGGAGCTTTCCTCCGCAAGGGCGGCGCTCTGCACCTACATCGAGTACGAGGGGCGGAAGGACGGCTCCCGGGACGGCGTGGACGGGCCGATGTGCTACCGCGCCTACCTGGGCAGCAATCCGGCCGATGACTATTCCGTCGGCCGTAACAGCGTGTACCAGGCGTCGCTCTCCCTCACCTGGGACGGCCTCATGTGGCGTGCCGACGGCTGGCGCATCGACACCGACGACCTCACCGACAGCCGGAAGCTGCGCTTCCTCGACGCCGACGGCAACGAAACCTCCTACCTCAAGATACACCGCAACGGCACCGGCGAGTTCTACGCCTACTTCTCCATCAACGAGGACGATGGGACCACCGGTCGCAAGGACCATGACGAGTATCCCTACGGATGGAAGCTTCTCTTCGACGGATCCACGCTCTCCGGACATGACGGAACGCCCTATGACGTAGCCACCGGGCTCAGCGTGGAATGCCTGGGCGAAGCCGTTGTCAGCGGGAAAAACGCCCTGCGACTTAGGGTCAACGCATCCAGGAGCGCAGCCCTCACCACGGCGAGCACAGCGCTCCGGCACCGCCTGAGCCTGCGCACCACCGACGGCAAGATCCAGGCGCCCACCCTCTTCCTGGACGTGGAAGAGCTGCCCCTTTCCTTCGAATGGGTGAACGGCAGGCCGGACCATGTGGGCCAGCGCGGCATCCTGCGCTGCATAGACCCCTACACCGGTAAGCCATCGGCCGATGCAGTCTTCCATCTCAAAAGCGGGCAGAGCGCCCTCTCCCCTTTCACGGACAACGGAGACGGCACCATCACGGTTCGCCTCACCGGTGCGTTCTCTCCCCTTGCCGACGCCATTACCCTCACCGACGCCGATGGCGAGCGCCGCTGCGACATCCCCTTGGAGGCCCGCCTCCCCTGGTTTGGATGTACCGACCTGGAGACGACCTACGTGGACGCATCCTCCTACCTGACCTTCACCTACTACGCCTGCAACCCCGACGGGACCCGTTCCTCAACGCCCATGCAGGTGAGGGAGGCCGATGCCCCCGGCTTCACCGGAAACGGGACGCAGCTGGACAAGGATATCGTCCTCGCCAGCATCCCGCCGGTGGTCAGCGGCAGCGCCGGCCGCCTGGGCTACGAGCGACTGCTGGCCGATGACGGCACCATCGTCCTGGACACGTACATATCCTCCTACCGGGGACTCGTCCCTTCCGGAACCTCGTTCAAGGTGGACGACGCCGTGATATCCATGGGCGGTGCGAGCTCCCGGGGCAGCCACCGTTCCTCTTTCACAGCCTGGAACCCCTGGAAAGACCAGAAAGCCGTCCAGATAGGTGAGGTGCTTGACGACAACACCCTCTACAAGATGCCCAAGGACAACAACGCATCCGGCTGGATGGACAACGCCCCCAGGCCCAGCTGGGTGCCAGCCACCCTCCCCGAATACACCATGAATATCGCTAATCCGATAGTGGCCGATGAAGGCAGCATCAGCTTCGACGCCCGCTTCCGTTATGGCTATGATATACTTGAAGAAGGCTATATCGGCTCCATCTGCTCGGGAACGCCGCACAAACTTGCGCCGGACTACGCTTCGGACAAATGTACCCTGGAGATGCGCCTTGTCGGCAGCAGCATCCCCAGAGACATGGAAACCTACAAGCGCATCGAAGACTACCTTCACGCTCGCGGCGTCCATTCGTTCAATGCTACCAAAGAGTACAGGAGGGAAGAGTTCGACTATACCATCACGGTGTCCAGCAACTACGCAACCCGCATTGCGGCCCTCGCCGACGTGCTGCGCCCGTCCGTCCCCGGAGTCACGTTCTCGGCCATGGCAAACTCCAGAATCAAGGAGTGGACGATGACCTACAGCATGCGGGGAAAGACCGACGAGAATATGAACCGCACGCACAGCGCCGGGCCGGTGGACCTGTACCTGCAGGTGAAGAACCCGCACGACGGCAGCTACCTGCGTAACAAGGTGGGAGAAATCTACATGCGGCTGCACGCCTTCATCTATCCGCAGTGCTTCGTGGAGATGGTAGACGGGGAAGGGAGATTCCCCGTGACGGTCAAGTTCCAGCACGGCAACTGCCCTTATCTGGAGGTCAATGCCGACGGTATCGGCAACATCCTCCGGGGGCACACCTTCGAGCTGACGGGCGGCTACACCGCAACGCCGGACGCCACCGGGCAGCAACACATGTACGGGCCGTCAGCCAGCGCCGAGCCATGGTCACCCTTCCTTTTCAGCGAAGAACACATGAGTGTTCTCTGCATCCCGTCAGACGCGAACAGAACCCGCGCCGCACGATATACCAAGAGTCTCCTTGTCAATCCCTACGGAAACCAGGAACCGTTCACCAACATGAACTTCTGTCCCTTTGTCTTTAGCAACAATCCTAAAGCCACTCAGGGAACTTGGTTTCGGAAGAATGATTATACGTTTTATTTTGATCCGGCGGGACAAGATGATGGACCGTTCCATAATCCAAAAGACAAACAGCATTTAGATGATCAAAAACTATTTGTAGTACACATAGTCGCGAAGTGGTATTGGGAAGAATAACAACACAAGAAAGCGGGAAGGTGTCAAACCCTCCCGCTTTAAATTTCTCTTTAAAAGTCATTTTGTGGCCCATGTTCACCTTGCCGAATTAGATTAGAATGTCCATCTCCTCGATGATAAAGATAGTAATACCTATCCACATCAGCCTTAACGTGAATAACCGCCATATAAAACATAGCTCCCCCAAAAGCATAAAGATTTGCCTTTACTCCGACAAAAGCACTTACATCTTTATTTACTTCCTTCACATCTGGCCAATCGTAATCTTCAGCCTTATAAACATTGTATTTGTTAATTGCATCATTATACCTATTTCCAAAATATTTCCACTCGCTCTGAAAATCAACTATATTACGAAAAGATGCATTCTCCGGCTCAAAACCATAAAATGATATATCGTGCGAGTATCCAGTCTCACCAATTATATTCCCTCTTTCATCGAACAAAGTAGTTCTATCCCAGTCATTATTATCTTCATAGAAGTAAAAATCATTCTCGGTTTCCCGCTCGGCCACTTCGCCGCTGGCGTTGTAGTAATACGGCTCCGTACAGATGGGGATAGGCTTGGTCTTGAAATGGGAGATCGTGATGACGTCGTCCACGCAGCTGTCCGTCTCGCGGATGTACTTGTACCAGAGGAACTTCACGCCGGTGATGTCCACGCACTCCTTCGCGGACACGCGGAAGGAACGCTCGCAACGGTCGGTTCCCTCCCCGTTCCAGACCAGGATGCGCGCGGGGCCATCGGCCTTGTACTCCAGCACGTAGGTGCGGTCGTCCACGCGCGTCACGGACACGTGCTCGGGCTTGTCGGACTTGACGTTCACGTCCTCGGTGGCCTTCAGGGTCACTTCGTTGTACTTGGTCACGCAGAGCTCCTTGATGGATTCCTCGCCGTTATCCGTCACGCCGGCCGCATCCACGGTCCAGGTGTACGTCTTGCTCTGGCGCACCTCAGTCAGCGATACGTCAAAGGGCTTGGAGACAATCGTCTTCTCTTCGGGATTATGGGGAGCGTCGGGGTCATTCTTGTGACATCCCGCCACGAGCAGGGCAACCACGGCCACCGCCAGTACGATAGGTGTAAGTCTTTGTGGTTTCATATTCCAAATATACCAACAACTTCCCTAATAATCAATACCCTAACTTACCAACCCTGCCCGTTTTCGTCAAATAATTGACTTTGCGCAATTTACGCAATTTCCTGTATGCATAAACGACTACAGCAAATTGCGCATTTCGCCGATTATCAAGCAGTTAACGAAAACGCACTATTCGGTACCAAATTTGAAGCGATTCCGCCGATGCAAAAGATTCTCGCATACCTTCTCCTACTTGCAGCTATCCTCCTTCCGGGGACGGCTGCGGCGCAGGATGTCGTTACGGGAGAAGATATCGTGGCCTATGCCCGTACGTTCAAGGGCACGCCCTATAAACTGGGTGCCATGGGCCCCAAGGCCTTCGACTGCTCCAGCTATACACGCTATGTGTACAAGCACTTCGGCTATGACCTGACGGCCTACAGCGCAGTTCAGCTAAGGGAAGGACGGCCCGTCAACAGCTACCGGGAACTGCAGAAAGGAGATTTGGTGTTCTTTGGGAAACGGGCGGGGGTGCGTGCCATCGGCCATGTGGGCATCGTCGTCAGTGTGGACCGGGAAAAGGGCAGCTTCACCTTCATCCACGCTTCCGTTTCGCAGGGCGTGGTGGAACAGACGTCCTCCCACCCCTACTTCATGATGCGCTACATCGGCGCGCGGCGCATCCTTCCGGACGAGTAGTAACTACTCGACGAGCCAGCCGTGCCTCAGGCCGATAGTAGCATCTTCTTTGAAATAGATGGTGTAATCGGCATAGGTATCCTCAGATTTAAGACAATTGGGGATGGTTTGCGGATCAAGAAAAGTAAGGGACCGGGAGCTCACCATGGTGCCAGGGTCCCCTATTATATCTCCGTTCTTATTGAAGCGATACCCCACGTAGCTGAAACGGAATGCGAAGGTCTGCGGCGCTTCCAGCTCAGACAGAACCAGGCCCTCTTTCAAGGCAATGCTGAAGCGAGCTCCCATTTCGCAGGGGAAGGAATAACTGGTAAACTTTTTTTCAACCTTCAGGTCATGGATCTGCTCAGAGGTGACAGTACCGTCTTCATTGAGGAATTCAAACGTAACGTCGAACAGGGAAAACGTGTTCTCCGAGAATTTGAACTCACACTCTACACATGCGCCCACGGGAGTGGTGTCTTCTTCCACCTCAGGCTCCGACGGATTATCCTTATGGCAGGCCGTAAAAGCTAAAGTGCAGCATAGAGCCGCTGCAAGCATCTGAATAGTTCTTTTCATACGAGCAAAAGTAAATTTGCGCAAAAATGGCAAAAACGCGCAATTTTAGCGCGAGCCAAAAGTAAATTTGCGCAAAAACGGCAAAAACGCGCAAATTTCAGTAACAACAGTGCTCTGCAGGAGCACCAACTTAGTGGAGGTGAGCGGACTCGAACCGCTGTCCAAACGTCGCACCAGGCGGCTTTCTACATGCTTATCTTTCCTTTGGTTGTCGGGGAAGCCCTGCCGGAAAGCGGGCGAAGCGTCCCTTAGCCTTTAAGTCTTAGCCGGATTTAGAGGCGTCCTCCGGAGCGGCCTCAAATGGATGATACCCCTTGATCGGCCCTTAAGAGGCGGAAAGGCCGAGGGATACTCGTCGGCCGCGCAACCTTGGCGCGGCGGATTAAGCTAATTGGACTTGGCCGAATTAGGCAGCGAGTGCATAGTTGTTGTTGGCAACTGATTTTTCGGAGTCTGAGATTTACGGGCAAGGCTCCCACGCCCGACATGCTTACCGTCCGACATCAGCGCTGTCAAAACCAAAACACCCCCGTCAAACGAATACGCAAAGGTACAAAGATTATTTTATATCTTTGCACCATGAAAACTAAAAACTTACTGATTACCCTAACCCTGCTGCTCTTCTCGCTGGCCGCCTGCCAGAAGGAACCGGTGTCTGCCGTGGACCCGCTCCCCTTCCCCATGGACGCCAACAAAGACCGCAGCGTTGCCCCGGGAGACGATTTCTATCAGTTCTGCAACGGCAGCTGGTTAAGCCAGACTCCCAAACCGGACAGCTATCCCATCGGAGGCCTCTACAACGCCACCCCCGCTATGGACCGGCGCCTGGAAGAGCTCAAACAGAACAACCCGCAGATCGGGCACTTCTTCAAAATGAAGGAGGAAATGTTTGACCACGAAGAAGCCTCCCTCCAATACATCAGTGAGCAAAAAGCCAAATTAAAGAAACCCGCCAGCAAGGAAGAAGCCTTCCGCACCATCGGGCAGATGCTCAAAGACGGCGTGCCCACCATCGCGCAGCTCACCTTCATCTCCCTGAACGGCAAGGTCATCCTCGTCCTCTACCCCTACCAGCCCAGCGTCTTCAACCCCGAAAATCTGGTGCCCGCCATCACCAAGGCAGACCAACCCTCCCCGCTCAAGTGGATTGCCGACGGAATGGGCGTAGAGATGGACAACATCTACTATGACCCGGCCCTGGATGAAGAACTGAACACCCTCGACGTGGACCTTCTCTACCGCCTTATGCAGGCCGGTTGGGACGACTTTGAGCTTTACGCGAAGCCGAAGCCCTCAGAGATCGACGCCAGCATGCTGGAAGCCATAGCCCGCAACCTCATCAACTATCCCCTCTCCTACTACTTTGCGCAGGAATACCTTTCCCCCGCCATCAAGGAAAAATACCTGGACCTGACCCAGATGATCCGGGACACCTTCCGCGAGCGTCTGCAGAGAGTGGACTGGATGAGCGAAACCACCCGTAACAACGCCCTGAAAAAGCTGGATGCCATGAAACTCCTGGTCGCATACCCGGACCAGTGGTACATGGACTGCATCCCGGACATCACCGGCTGCAAGACCTTCGTGGAAGTGGCCCACCGCCTGAGCGCCGCCAACATGCTCCTGCTCACCAAACTGGCAGGAACGGACGACTTCTTCACCGAGATGCTCCTCTACTGCACGCAGACCGGTCCGGACGAATTCAGGCAGCATGACCTGCTCATGGTAAACGCCATGTATTATGCAGAACTCAACAGCATCGCCATCTATCCGGCCGTCCTGCTGCCGCCTGTAGTCCGCGAGAACGTCACCAGCGCCATGGACTTTGCCATCTTCACCGTCATCGGCCATGAAATCACGCATGGCTTCGACTCCGAAGGCTCCAGATACGACGAACTGGGCAACCTGCGCGAATGGTGGACCGTGGCAGACCGCATGGCCTTTGAAGACCGCCAGCAGCAGCTCATCCGCTGTTACGACCATCTGGCCTTGGACCCCATTAACCATCCCGGCATCATGACCAACGGCAGCCGTACCCTCGTCGAAAACATTGCAGACCTGGGCGGTTTCCTTACCGCGCTGGACGCCTATAAGAAATACCTCACCCGGAACGGCTTCACCGGAGAAACCTACAACGAGCAGCTGCGCAAGTTCTACGAATGTTACGCAGAGTTCTGGTGCATCCAGTACAGTGACCATTACTGGGACATCCTGATCAACCGGGACGTCCACTCCGCAGCCCGCGCCCGCGTCAACGGCGTGGTCATGAATACTGACCTCTGGTATGACCTCTACAAGGTAAACCGCAACAACATCCTTTATCTTCCCCCGACACAAAGGACTGTAATTTGGTAATACCGCCTGCGACAAGAGCACAACAGGCGAACCCGCCGGCCCCGACAACCCCCCCGTTGCCACCAGCGCCGACTGGGAATAACTACCCGAACAGCGTTTCTTTTAAGATTTCTGAAACGGAAGGGTGCGGGAAGATAACAGACTTGAGCGCTTCCACGGAAAGGTCTTTGTCGATAGCCACGCATGCGGCGGAAATCACCTCGGAGCAGGGATTGCCCAGCATGTGCACACCGACCACGACGCCTTCACTGACAAGAATCTTGCAAAGCCCCTCTCCCCTTTCATTTTCGGCCACGAACCGGCCGGAATAGGCCATCGGCAGGCGAAGGACCTCAACGGCAATTCCCTTGGCCGCGGCTTCTTCCTCGGTGAGGCCCACCCCGGCGACCTCCGGATTGGTATAGACCACCCCCGGAACGGCATTATAGCGCATCCGGTCCTCGCGGCCCAGGATGGTGTTCACAGCCACCTCGCCTTCGCGGGAAGCGGTGTGCGCCAGCATGGAGAAGCCCGTCACGTCGCCGGCCGCATACATCCCCGGGACCGAAGTGCGCATCTGAGCGTCCACCTTGATGCCGAAAGGACGTCCCGCCGCATTCAGCGCGAGTTCCACGCCCACATTCTCAAGGCCGATACCGTCCACCACAGCCCTGCGCCCCACCGAGACCAGGATGCGGTCTCCCGCGACGCGAGACTCCGTGCCATCGGCCGTCTGGAAGACCACCTCGTTACCCTCGACGGCCGTCACCCGGCAGCCCAGATGGAAGCGGACGCCCTTCTTTTCATACTGGGCCTGCAGCATCGAGCTGATTTCCCCGTCCATGGGGCCGAGGATCTTGGGCATCATCTCCACCACCGTCACCTCCGTGCCCAGCGAATTGAAGAAGCTGGCGAACTCCATGCCGATAACCCCGCCGCCGATGACAACCAGACGCTGAGGCTTTTCCGGAAGAAGAAGGATTTCGCGGCTGGTCATGACCGTGGAACCCAGCCCTTCGCGAAGACCCGGGATAGGCGGAACGACCGCCTCGGAGCCCGTGCAGACCAGCACGTTTGAGGCCGAATATGTTTCGCTCCCGGCGGAGAGGACAAAGCCATCGGCGCCTTTGGAGACGAGGGAAGCATGCTCACGGACCACTTCAACGGAAGCGTTGCGCATCTGCACACGGACCCCGCCCACCAGCTTTTTCACCACTTTTTCCTTGCGCTTGAAAACCACGCCGAGATCCAGCGAAGCATCCTGCACCATAACGCCATATTTATCCGAATGACAGGCGTGTTCGTACATCTTGGCGCTGTAAAGGAGGGTTTTGGTGGGGATGCAGCCCTCGTTCAGGCACACACCGCCCAGCTCATTCTTCTCAAAGAGGACGACGGAAAGTCCGGCACGGCCAGCGCGGCCGGCGGCCACATATCCGGCGGGCCCGCCGCCGATGATAGCAAGGTCAAAGCTCATGGTTAAATGATTTATTTCAAGATCAGTTCCTGGATGAAACCGACCGTTTTATTGTCACTGGTAAAAAGGGGATCCTGCTCAAGGAACGCATTCATCTTCTCCACAAGGAGGTCCCGCTGCAGGAACAGCTGGCTGCGGACCACCGAAGAGCTGAGCGTAATATACAGCTTACCGCCGCGGAAGAAGCGCCGAAGCGTGTAGGGAGCGGCGCCGGAACAGGCATCCCAGGCGGCGGAGATGCGCTGCGTATTGAGTCCCACAGCGATTTTCATGGACTTGATGTACTGGGCCACGATCTCCTCCATGCCCACGGCCTCTTTCCTGTGTAGATGCGTAGCCATTATCCGATTCTGGTAAATACGCCGCCGACGGCGTTGAAATAAGCGCGGTCCTCCGTGATGCGGTCCACGATACCGGAGAGCCGCTGCTGGTCCGTGTCCGTGATGAAAATCTGGCCGAAATCCTTGCCCGCCACCATGCCGATGAGGTTGGAAATGCGGCCGAGGTCCAGCTTGTCGAAGACGTCGTCCAGCAGGAGCATGGGAGCGAACCCGTAGGAACGCTTCATGATTTCATATTGGGCGAACTTGAGCGCCACCAGGAAAGACTTCTGCTGTCCCTGGGAACCGGCGCGGCGGATGGGACGGCCGTCCATGGTAAAGAGGAAGTCGTCCCGCTGGACGCCGGAGGAAGTGTATCTCAACTGAAAGTCCCGCTCCCGGTGAGCCGCAAAAACATCTGTAAGAGAAGCATTTGCCAAATCTGATTTATACTCGATGGAAACACTCTCCCCACCTCCGGAAATAAGGCGGTAATAGGACTCCACAACAGGACGCAGGTCCTGGACAAGCTGCGCGCGGCACTCGAAAATCTTCCGGGCGTGGGAATCCATCCGGGCATCCAGCACGTCGAGCAGGGCTGCGTCCGGAGCATAGTCCTTGAGCATTTTGTTGCGCTGGGCCAGCAGACGGTTGTAGGCCTGCACGGCAGCCATGTACTCCCGGTCCATCTGGGAAAGCACCGCGTTGGAAAGGCGGCGGCGCTCCTCGCCGGAATCGCTCACCAGGGCCGAATCTCCGGGAGAGACCATAACAACGGGCAGCACGCCGATGTGCTCGCCCATGCGCGTGTAAGGCTTGTCGTCCCTCGAGAGCTTCTTCTCCCCTTCCCGCACCTGAATGGAGAAGCGGCTTTCCAGCCCGTTTTCCATAGAATAGGTACCGCCGATGGCAAAGCCCTCCGTCCCGTACCGGAAATTGTAGCGGTCCGGGGCCGGGAAGGCGCTCTTGGTCATGGAAAGGTAGTAAATGGCGTCGATGAGGTTGGTCTTTCCCTCTCCATTGTTCCCGCTGATACAGTTCACGTTCGGGCTGAAAGAGAGTTCCTGGAATACGATGTTCCGGAAATCCTGGACGACGATTTTTCTTAGGTTGGGCATAAGAAAAGGCTTCTTTCTTGGATTGCAAATATATAATATTTTTTGTAAATTTGCGGGCTCATTCGCTAATTAGAAACAATTACAATATGGCTAAAATTACAAAAACTGAAGAAGAAGTGCGTCAGCAGAATGTAGCTGAGGCCGTCTCCAAAACCGAATTGTTCTTCAAGCAGTACGGTAAATTCATTTACAGCTGCGTTTTCGCCGTCCTGGCCATCGCCCTCATCGTCCTGCTGTACAACCACCTGTACCTGCAGCCCAAGAAAGTCCAGGCTACCGACGAGATGATCAAGGCAGAGCAGTGGTTCTCCGCCGGCGAGTATGAGCTTGCCCTCAACGGAGACGGAAACAGCCTCGGTTTTGCCGACATCCTCAATCAGTACGGTTCCAAAGCTGGTGAGGCCATCTACCTCTATACCGGTATCTGCCAGCTGCAGACCGGCGCCTTTGAGGAAGCCCTCGCTTCCCTGAAGAAGTACAACGGCGAGGATCCCATCCTCCTGTCCCGCGCCCAGGCCTGCACCGGTGACGCTTATGTAGAGCTGGAACAGTACGACAAGGCCATCGCCTGCTACGAGAAGGCCGCCGCCACCGTTGACAACGCCCTTGCCGCCGCCTACCTCCTGAAGGCCGGCATCGCCGCCGAAGCCAATGGAGACAACGCCAAGGCACTCAGCTTCTACAAGACCATCAAGGACCAGTGGGGCAACGCTCCCGAGGCCATGGAAATTGACAAGTACATCACCCGCATCGAAACTGCAGAGTAATTTATGGGAAGAGCATTTGAGTTCCGCAAAGAGCGGAAAATGAAGCGCTGGGGCCACATGGCCAAAACGTTCACCAAACTGGGTAAAGAAATCACCATCGCCGTGAAGCAGGGCGGCGCCGAGGTTACCGGCAACCCCCGTCTCCGCGCCCTCATCGCCGAGGCCAAGAGCGAGCAGATGCCCAAGGAGAATATCGAGCGCGCCATCAAGAAGGCCACCGAGGCCAAATCCGGTGACTTCAAGGAAATCATCTACGAAGGCTTCGGTCCTTTCGGCATCGCCTACCTCGTAGAAGCCGCCACCGATAACAACACCCGCACCGTCGCCAACGTACGCAGCTACTTCACCAAGTGCGGAGGTTCCCTCCAGACCAGCGGCAGCGTCGCCTTCATGTTCGACCACAAGTGCGTCTTCCGTCTCAAGGAAGACCCCGCCAAGCCCATCGACGTAGAAGAGCTTGAACTCGAACTCATCGACTTCGGCGCCGAAGAAGTATTCAAACAGGAAGTGGAGGACGAAGACGAGAACGTGACCGTAGAAATCACCATCTACGGAGACTACACCGCCTACGGCCAAATCCAGAAATACATTGAGGAAAAAGGCTACGAGCTCATCTCCGGTGGTTTCGAGCAGATTCCCAACGTGGACCTCAAGGAAGTTACCGCCGAGCAACGCGCAACGCTGGACAAGCTCACCGGCATGCTCGAGGACGACGAGGACGTAACCAACGTTTACACCACCCTCGCTCCCGAAGCCGAATAAGCCTCTCCGCAAATACCTTAAAAGAAAGCCCGCTGCCGGGCTTTTTTTTTTGCTCGTTTTTCCATAGCTTTGTAAGAGTAATAAAAGCCGATGACAGAAAAACACACATATCGCGTAGCCGGCTTCCGCTTCACCGTAGAGGGTCCCATGCCGGAAGCACGGAACCTTGCCCCTTTCCTCACCGAGAGCGAAGAGGGAGAGCACCTTTTCACACTACGTATCCAGGATACACTTCCGCTCGAAACCGTTACCCCGTACTTCACCACCGACGACGGCCCCGGCTTCCCCGAGATATCCATCGGCCATTGTCCCGACGGCCATCTCCGCTTCAGCGTCAAGCCGCTGCCCAGCCGTCCCGTCGCCGCGGTGATCAGAATGTCAGCGGACTTCCGGGAGGCCGGGATTGTCTTCGCCTCCGAGGCAGACCGTTCCTTCGCGCTCAATAACGCGCTCATGCTGCTGTTCACTTTCACATCGGCCCACAAAGGGGTGCTGGAGATGCATTCCTCCGTGGTGATGTGCGAAGGGAAAGGCTACCTCTTCCTGGGAAAGAGCGGCACTGGGAAAAGCACCCACAGCAGTCTGTGGCTCAAGCACATCCCCGGCACCGAACTTCTCAACGACGACAACCCCATCCTGCGCCTGATGCCGGACGGAAGCGCCCGCGTGTATGGCAGTCCCTGGAGCGGCAAGACGCCCTGCTACAAGAACAAGGACGTGCCGGCCGGCGCCGTCGTGCGCATCCGCCAGGCTCCCTTCAACAAGATTGAAAGGCTGGGAGCCGTTCAGGCATACGCATCCCTGATGACATCGGCCTCCAGTTTCCGTCCCTTCAGCGAACTCGCCGACGGCTGGCACCACACGCTCGAGGGGCTTGCCGCCAGCCTCCCCAGCTACACGCTGGACTGCCTGCCGGACCAGGCCGCAGCAGAGCTCTGTCACAAAACCGTCTGCCATGGATAAGCGCATCGTTCCCAATGAAATCATCCTGGAGGATGTCGCGGCCCTTGCGGCCGAGGGACGGGAGGTTACGATCAAGCCCCTCGGAAACAGCATGCTGCCCTTTATCCGCGGCGGAAAAGACAACGTACGGCTGCAGAAAAAGCCCAGCGTCGCCGTGGGAGACATCATCCTTGTACGCCTTCCCGGTCCGCGCTATGTGCTGCACCGCCTCATCCGCAAGGAAGGCGACCGCCTCACCCTCATGGGAGACGGCAACATCTCCGGGACGGAATCCTGCCGCGAGGAAGATGTACTGGGAACCGTAGTCGCCATCGAACGCGGCAGGCGCGTCATCGTCCCCGGAAACGGCTTGTGGTGGAAGCGCCTCCACCCCGTCAGAAGATACATTTTAGCAATATACAGAAGACTTTTCATATGAAAATCAAAGAAGGATTCATCCTCCGTCAGATTTGCGGAGAATATGTGGTCGTAGGTGAAGGACTGGCTCAGGTCAACTTCAATAAAATGCTGTCGCTCAATGAGTCGGCCGCATACCTTTGGAAGGCCGTCCAGGGCAAGGAATTCACTGCAGAGGACCTTGTGAAACTCCTGCTGGACCAGTACGAGGTGAGCGAAGAGGTCGCCGCGCGCGACGTGGAAAAACTCCTCGCCATCTGGGTGGAGCAAGGCGTAGCCGAATAAGTCGATGAAAAAGCTGGGAGAATGCCTGAGGGCCCTTTGGGGCATGTCCGCGCCGATAAGGTGGCGGCAGGCCGTGAGCGTGGCCATCGGCCTTGTGCGCATCGCGGCTTCCCTCGGCTTCGTGTGGGCCAGCAAATTCCTCGTGGACATCGCAACCGGCGTGCGGGACGTTTCCATCGGCCCGGGCATCGGAATCTTCGCGGGCGTGCTGGCGCTGCAGCTGGCCACCGTCGTCCTGGCCAACTGGTGGGATGCCTACAACATGGTCAAGACGCAGAACCTCCTGAGAAAGAGCCTCTTCGCGCATGTCATGAAGAGCCGATGGGACGGCCGCGAGCGTTTCCTCTCCGGAGACACCGTCAACCGCCTGGAGGAGGATATCAGAGTGGTGTCGGACCTTCTCACCGACCGCCTGCCGGGCCTCGCGATTACGCTGGTCCAGCTGATTGCGGCCAGCGCCTACCTGCTCATACTCTCCCCCGGCCTGCTGTGGGTCCTGCTGGTCCTGATGGCCAGCACGGTCTTCGGCTCCAAGCTCTTTTTCAGGCAGTTGCGCCAGCTCATGGCATCCATCCGCAGCCGGGAAAGCGAACTGCAGCAGCTCATGCAGGAAAGCCTGCAACACCGGGTGCTCGTCCTCACGCTCACCAACGTGGAACGCGTGCTGGAAAAGTTCGGCTGGCTGCAGGCCGATGTAGAGCGCAGCACCCGCAAACGCCTCAACTATAACGCCGTCGCCCGCGGCCTTATGTTCTTCGGCTTCCAGGCCGGCCACGCCACCGCCTTCCTCTGGGGCGTGTTCGGAATCAAAGCCGGAACCGTAACCTACGGCACCATGACCGCCTTCCTGCAGCTGGTGGGCCAGGTGCAGCGTCCCATCGCAGAACTGGGACGGCAGATTCCCGCCCTCATCCAGGCCATCACCTCCATCGAGCGCCTCATGGAACTGCAGGAACTGGAACAGGAACCCGCCGAGGAACCCCGGCGCATCAAAGGGGCCCCGGCAATCATCGTGGAACACCTTTCCTACACGTATCCCGGAACACGGGAGCCCGTCCTGGAAGACCTCTGCTGCGAGTTCCCTGCCGGCGAGATGACAGTCATCGCCGGTCCTACGGGCATAGGAAAAAGCACGCTTATCCGCCTTGTCCTGGGACTTTTGAAACCGGACAGCGGCTCGGTCACCGTGGGCGGTTTCCCGGCCGGCAGCGCGCTGCGGGAGAACTTCATGTACATTCCGCAGGGGAATTCCCTGCTTTCGGGCACCATCCGTTCCAACCTGCTGCTGGCAGAACCGTCGGCCAGCGACGAAGACATCAAAACCGCCCTCACGACGGCCATGGCCCTTTTCGTCTATGACCTTCCCGACGGTCTGGACACGCCCTGCGGCGAGACGGGCTCCGGCCTTTCCGAAGGGCAGGCACAGCGTATCGCCATCGCCCGCGCCCTGCTCCGGCCCGGCGGCGTGCTCATCCTGGACGAATCCACGTCGGCCCTGGACCCCGAAACGGAAAGACAACTGCTGGAGAACCTCCACCGGGAATACCATGGAAACAAGACCGTCCTGTTCATCTCCCACCGGGAGGCCGCTCTCCGCTACGCAGACAATACCGTAACCATCACGCACTGACTATGAAGAAAATGCTTGCGAGCTTCACGGCCCTCCTGCTGGCCGCCACGCTCCTTCAGGCCCAACCGTCGGCCCGGCTGGACGAGATCTCCATCGACGCCCGCGCCAGTTTCCACCAGGACTGGACACCGGGGGAACATAACACCCATTTCCAGGGGGATTTCTTCAACCTGCACATCAAAGGCCAGCTTTCCGACAAGCTTACCTTCCGCGTGCGTCAGCGCATGAACAAAAAGATTGACGACCAGAACCCCTTCAACGCGACGGATTTCCTCTGGCTGCGCTGGCAGCCCAGCGAGAAGTGGGCCTTCACGGCCGGCAAACAGGCCATCATGGTAGGCGGGTTCGAGGTGGACTCGGCCCCTATCGACGTGTATTACTACGGAGCCTTCTGCAGCCGCTGGAAGCAGTATTATGCATTCGGCGCCACCGCCACTTTCATCCCCGCCAAGGGACAGAACGTATCCTTCCAGTTCTGCGCCTCTCCCCTTTCGCTGGCCAAGCAGAACTCCTACACCTATAATCTGTTCTGGAACGGCCATATCGGGGACCACTGGCTCACCACCTGGAGCTACAACTACGTGGAAGACGAACGCAAGCACATGATGAACTGGATAGCCCTCGGAAACCGCTTCCTCATGGGCCCGCTGGCAGTGGACGTGGATTTCATCAACCGTGCATCCTTCGGCCAGAAACAGTTCCTTTTCTCCGACTGGACGCTCATCGGCAAGGCCATTCTCACGCTGGGGAAATGGAATCTTTGCACCAAGGTGGGCTATGAACGCAACGACGCCGCCAATGTTGACGGCGACGGCGTTACATATGACCTTATTCTCCCGGCCGGCAACGACTATGTGTACGGCGGCGCGGGCGTCGAGTTTTTTCCCCTCGGAGACGAGAATCTGCGTCTGCATGCCGTGTGGTTCCGCGACAGCTACGACCACATCGACAACTTCGACATCGGCCTCACCTGGAGGTTCAGCATTTACAAACGATAGCGGCTAAAGGGCCGGAAGGAGGTGGTCCCAGATGAGATCGATTTCCTCCTGCATATTGCCAATCTGGGCCGTCGTCACCACCACGGCATTCTTTTCGGGAATGACGATGATGTACTGGCCGTAGGCGCCGTCGGCCCGGAAGGCGTTATGACGGCAGCGCCACATCTGATAGCCGTATCCCTGCACCCAGTCGCTCTTTTCGGGGCTGAAGTACTCTGCAGAAGGGTTTTCGGCCAGGAGTTCCTTCATTTTATGCTCGTTGATGCCGGCGTTCACGCTGGGCACCTGATACTTGGACATCTCGGCCACCCAGCGGGCGGGAATCACCTGACGGCCGTTGAACCGGCCTCCATCGAGCAGACACTGCCCCATGCGGGCCATATCCTCCGTATGCAGGTACAGGCCCCAGCCCCCGGTGTTGATGCCCGCGGGACTCTCCAGCCACGTCGGCCTGGCAATGCCCAACGGCTGCCACAGGCGGGTCTCAAGGTAATCCACCACCTTCTGCCCGGTCACTTTCTGCACGGCGGCGGAAAGGAGGTAAGTTCCCAGGCTGCTGTAGCAGTAGCAGGTGCCGGGCTCATATTCGATGGGCCATTCCATGAAGCCCCGCACCCAGTCCCCTTCTTCCCCGCGGATGGCGGCAGTGGGATCCTTGGCATGACCGGCGTTCATGGTGAGCAGATGCCGTACCGTTATCTTGTCAAGATACGGCTGGGGCGTCTCGGGAACGCTTTCCGGGAAGAGGTCCACGATCTTGCTGTCCAGTTTGAGAAGTCCCTCCTCGATGGCAAAACCGACAGCCGTTGCCGTAAAGGTCTTGCTCACGGAATGAAGGATATGGGCCGTATCGGGAGCGAACATTTTCTCCAGAACCACCTTTCCGCCCTGCAGGACCATGATGCTGTGAAGGTCTTCACGGTTTTCTTCCACGGCCTTCAGGTAGGCGTCGAAGGCCTGCGACAGCGCGGGAGAAGCTTCCTCGCGGGGCAGCCTGGTGTCCAGCAGTTCCTTGTGCGGATAAGGGGCCCATCCGGGCGTCCCCGTCTTGCAGAAATCCGTCCAGGCATCCACCATCTGCGCGCTCAGAAGACGGTCGGCGTTCGTGAAGGGACGCCAGCTGCGCCCGGTGGTGCCGAACATGTACCACAGCTCGGCCGAATGGAAGGCCCCGGCGGCCGATGCGGGATGCGCCTCGTCGGTGGGAAGTTCCCGAAGGAACTCGTATTCGTAAACCGGGAAGCCCAGGGAGTCCCGCAGCTCGCAGAAGCGGTCCACGGAAGCCCCCGCCAGCATACCCATATCATCCTTGTTGTAGCCGATGAGGATGGGCACCTTCGCCATATTCCCGTCGAAAAGGGCCTCGTCGAAGGTTTCGGTGAGATATTTCCCGTCATTGTGCGGAGAGAGCATCACGAAGCCCTTTCGCGCCGCCATGAACTTGCCGGCCGCCTCGAAGACTTCCCGGGCCGATGCCGCCCGCATCTTCTCCAGCGTCTCCAGCCCGGCGTTGTCCATAATGGCCTTTCCGAGCGCGTCATGAGACTCCTGGGAGACGCCACGGGCCGGCGCAAGCCCCTTTGTGCCCACACCGCCACCGCTCTGGATGATGGCCTTGGCGAAAAGATCGCGCGAAGCCGGGCTGATGAGGAGGTTCTTCACGCTCATCGCACCGGCACTCTGGCCGAAGACAGTAATGTTGGCGGGATCTCCGCCAAAGGCTTTGATATTGCTTCTCACCCACTTGAGGGCCGCAATCTGGTCCATGAGGCCGTAGTTGCCGCTCTGCCCCTGTTCGGCCGTAAGCTCCGGATGTGAAAGGAATCCCAGCGTTCCCAGCCTGTAGTTGATGGTAACGAGAATGACGCCGCGGGCGGCCCACTCGTCACCGTCCATGGTGACTTCGTAGCCGTACCCGTTCTGGAAAGCGCCGCCATGGATCCAGAGCGCCACCGGAAGGCCGGCACTCCGGCCCAGGGACTTCGTCGGGGCCCAGATGTTAAGCGAGAGACAGTCCTCGTCCATGTCGGGAGTGCCCTCCCAGTAGAACTCGTCCCCATAGAAGGAGCCGGGCGCATTGCCGGACTGCAGGGAGATGGGGCCGAAGTTGTCGCAGCGCAGCACGCCCTCCCAGGGCTCCACGGGCTTCGGAGCCTTCCAGCGCAAGTCTCCCACGGGAGCCTCGGCATATCTGACGCCCTTGAAAACTGTCACACCTTCTTTTGCGGAAGGGACACCTTCGAGCAGGCCGCCCTTCACTTTGACCACGTTGGGCTGCTGTGAGCAGGAAACCGCCAGCGCAAGCACAGCTAAAATCCAGTGTTTCATACGATTATTCTTCTATGTCCGACATTCCTGAAAAACGCACCGGCCTGGGCGCCCGGGGCTGCTGCTTGAACAGCTGCTGGGCGAAGCGGGTGAGATAAGTCCTCCAGTTGCGCCATGTATGGCCGCCCTCGCTCTCGTAGAACTGAACGGGAAAGCCCTGGAAGTCACACCAGTCCTTGAGGCGTCTGGAGCCCACCATCACGCCGTCGTCCTTGCCGCAGGCGATGAAATAGAGTTTGGGCTGGTAGGCAAAAACCGTCGCGAACCGTTCTTCATTCCCCTCGATGCCGCCTACGCCGCTGAACAGTCCCACATAGCCGAACGTGTCGGGATAACGCAGGGAAAGCATGCAGCTCTGGCGGCCGCCCATGGACAGGCCTGCGACAGCGGTGTTGGAATATCCTTTGCTCACGCGGTAGTGTTTCTCCACGAAAGTCATCAGGTCCGGGAAACTGTCTTCGATTTCCACGGTGCTCTGGCTGCGGCTGTTGGCCATGGTGGGCTGGAAGTTGTTTACCGCTGCGCCGGGAGCGGCCTGATTGAACCAGACGCCGTTGGGCATTACTACAATCATCGGCCTGGCTTTTCCCTCGGCGACGAGGTTGTCCATGATCTGGGCGGTGCGGCCCAGGTCTGCCCAGGCGTCTTCATCGCCTCCGCTTCCGTGCAGCAGGTACAGCACCGGATAATGCTGGTTGCCCGTTTCGTAGCCGGCGGGCGTGTACACCGTCATGCGACGCTGCTTGCCCAGGGTGGGACAGTCGTACCAGACGTGGGAGACGGTGCCGTGCGGCACGTCATGCACCTCATAGTACCAGCCCGGGTCTCCGGGACGCGCGCTCAGCGTGAAGATATTGGTCCACGTGGCCACGTCGCGGTTCTGATGAACGTTGGACGGGTCCATGACCTTCTTCCCGTCCACTATAAAACTATAGGAATAGAGTTCCCCCGTGAGAGGGGCCGATGTAAACTCCCACACGCCGTCCGCCCCTTCCTTCAGATCTTCTACGCCGGGGGCTGTGAACTGGATTTTCTGGCCGTCAACCTCTACTTCGACGGGTTGGGCCGGCAGGAAATCTCCGGTAATCTGCACCACTTTTGCTTTGGGATTCTGGTAACGGAAAGTAACCGTATTGTCCGGATGGATCTCCGGAGAGACGATACCGGTGCCGGGGCCGAGGGCCTGCTGGGCCGATGCCGCCGTCGCGAATAGTAACAGTGAGGCTGCGAATAATAGACGTTTCATGGTTAGCTCAGTGTTAATGGTTGTAGCCAAAGTTAGACAATATATTTGGAATTGCAACGGAGTTGAACGTAAGCGAAAACAATTGTACAGATGAATGGTATGTTCTCTTACAGAATGTATTATCTTTGTGAGGATGAAAACCAATAACCACAATACTGATTTATGAAAAAAACATTCATTCTGATCGCATCGGCCGCCGTTCTGGCGTCCTGCGGCGGTCCCCGGTCCCCTCAGGACAAACTAACCATCAATGACAAGAAAATCGATGCCATCATCGCCCAGATGACGCTGGAGGAAAAAGTGAACATGCTTCACTCCAAGACCAACATGTCCTCCGCCGGCGTGGAGCGCCTGGGCATCGCCGACATGAACTATGCCGACGGTCCCTTCGGCATCCGTGAAGAAGGTGTTCCCAACGGCTTCCAAAGTGCCGGATGGACGCTGGACAGCGCCACCTACTTCCCTACCGGAAGCGCCCTCGCCGCCACCTGGAGCGAAGAGCTCGCCTACAAGTACGGCACCGGGATGGGCAAGGAAGCCCGTCTCAGGGGCAAGGATGTCATCCTGGGTCCTGCCGTGAATATCCAGCGCCTGCCGGTTGGCGGCCGTACCTACGAATACCTTTCCGAGGATCCCATCCTCTCCGCCGCCATCGCCATGGAGTACACGAAGGGGTGCCAGGACCAGGGTACAGCCGTATGTATCAAGCACTTTGCCGTGAACAACCAGGAGAGCAACCGCAGCAGCGTAGATGCACAGCTGGATGAGAGAACCCTCCGTGAAATCTACCTCAAACCCTTCGAGCGCGCCGTCGTCGAGGGCGGTGCCATGAGCGTGATGCCCGCATATAATAAGGTAAACGGGGCCTACTGCTCCGAAAACGAGCACCTGCTCAATGAGATCCTCCGCGGCGAGTGGGGGTTCAAGGGATTCACCGTCAGTGACTGGGGCGGCACGCACAGCACCATGGGCGCCATGCTGCACGGTCTCAACGTGCAGATGACCGGTTCCAACTACCTGGGCCAGCCCGTCATTGACTCCATCGCCACCGGCGCCCTCACCGAGGACCTCGTGGACGAGAAAGTGCGCCAGATCCTGCGCGTACGCTATGCGATCGAGGCCATTCCGGCCGATGTCGCCAACACCGTCATGACTTCCCAGCCCGAGAGCCGTCAGATTGCCCTCGAAGTGGCCGAGAGAAGCATCGTCCTCCTTAAGAACGAGGGTGTCCTGCCTATCGGCAAGGAGGTGAAGAAGATCGCCGTCATCGGCCAGAATGCCGTCCTCAAGACGCAGAGCGGCGGAATGGGCGCCGGCGTGAAGGCCCTCTACGAGATCACTCCGCTCCAGGGAATCCAGAAGCGTGCCGCCGAGGCTGGCGTAGAAGTATGCTATGCTCCGGGCTACAAGAACTTCCCGGGCCGCCGCTGGGGACCCGCCGCCGCCAGCACGAACCCGCTGGAGGCTGCCGCCATCAATGAATCGGCCGATCCCAAACTCCTCGCCGAGGCCGTCGCCCTGGCCAAGGAAGCCGACTTCGTCCTCTTCGTCGGCGGAACCAACAAGAATATCGAGACCGAAGGCAGCGACCGTAAGGACATCAAACTCCCCTGCGGCCAGGAAGAACTCGTCCAGGCCCTCTACGCCGCCAACCAGAACCTCGCCACGGTCATCATCTCCGGCGGTCCCACCGACCTGCAGGTTGTCGATGCCAACTCCCCCGCTATCGTGCAGGGCTGGTGGAACGGCACCGAGGGCGGTACTGCCCTGGCCGAGGTCCTCTTCGGTGACATCGCCCCCTCCGGCAAGCTGCCCATGACCTTCCCCAAACAGCTGGAAGACTCCCCCGCCTTTGCACTGGGCAACTTCCCCGACAAGACCCAGGGCGGAGACCTCTTCTCCCTCATGTACCGTCCGGACGTGCTCAAGATGTCCCGCGAAGAGCGTCAGAAACTCATCGACGCCCTTCCCAAGCCCGTTTCCAAGTACACCGAACGTTTCTATGTGGGTTATCGCTGGTTCGACACCCAGGCCATTGAGCCCATGTATGCCTTCGGCCATGGTCTCTCTTACGTGAACTTCGCTTACGGGGAGGCTTCCGCCTCCGCCGGTAAGGACGCCGTCAAAGTCACCTTTACTGTAAAGAACGAGGGCGCAATGCCTGCCGAAGAAGTGGCCCAGCTCTATGTCAGTCGTCCCGAAGCCACCGTCGAGTGGCCCGCCAAGGAGCTCAAGGCATTCCAGCGCATCTCCCTTGCTGCCGGTGAGACCAAGACCGTTACCCTCACCGTTCCCGTCAAGGACCTCCGCTACTGGAACGAGGCCGTGAATGCCTGGGATCTCGAGCACGGCAAGCTTCAGATTCTCGTAGGCGCTGCCTCCAACGACATCCGCTCCACCGTGGAAGTCAACATCTAACGTTTCCTCCCGTCTCCGGCGCCACTTCTCAGAATGCTGGAGACGGGACCCATGACAGTTCCCTATGTCATGGCACCGGTAACGTTATAACCAACACCAACTTTATCCTTTGGGAGATATTATCTCCCACCTTGCATGAGAGTGACCTGAGTGGCAGGCCACTCTCTCTTTTTTGGGGGGAAGGCCGTGGCGGGTGGGTGGCCGTACCGCTGCAGGTGGGCAAAAAACTTTGCCACCTGCGACACTAGAATGCACCAGTCGCCATTTTGCGTGGCAGGTGGTGCACAAAAATGCCCACCTGCGGCGGCTTGGTGTTCCACCTGTGGCAGTTTGCGGTTCCACCTGCGACGGTTAGTGTTGTTGGGGGGATTTTATGCCTCGGAGTGTATGGTGACGTGGGGTTGGGATGTCTGGAAATATGTTGATGGGAAGGGGCGGCTCCCGGTGGGAGCCGTGAGGGACGGACGCGAAGGTGGTTGGGGCGCCGGTGGAGACGGTCAGTGGGGCGCGAGACGCATCCGGCGCGTGTTGGTCACGTTTGCCGTGCCGGCAAATCGCGCCCTCGGCAGGAAACTTACGCCGACGCCGCATCCCAGGGGGAACGTCATCCCACGCGCGAAGGGATGGTGGGTGCACACATTGATTCGGGGATGGCCGTGCCCCCCGGCTGACGCCGGAAGAAGGTTGGTCCGTGCGCAAGGGTCATTGGAGTGCGACGGCAGAAGGGGTGCACCTGGGGAGGAAGATGTTTGGAGAGAGAAAAGGAAAGGTTGCCCGAGTGGGAAGACGTGGGCGGGGCGGCGGTGGGGGCAAATGGGGAAGGTCTCGTTTTAGGGCCGGGACCTTCACCGGGGAAATGCCAGTGGAGGGCGGTGAGGGGCCTGATTGGTGGGGAAGGTCCCCCCAACGAAATGAGACCTTCACCAAAAACGCAAGGGACCTTAGACATAATTCCTTCTTCAAGAAGTCCCCACAAGGAGAAAAAAAACAGAGCCACGAGAAAACGTGACTCTGTTTGCACGATCTGCAGGCTTTCACGAGCATACATTTAGAATACTCAGGCCCGTGGTCGACATGCGGAAACGCTTGGGTTGCATGGTGGATTCGTCGACTCACATCAGATTAAAACCTGTCGTGACTTCTAACGCTCTGTAAGCGCGCAGCGTGCTGGTGGCCGGGCCGAGGCGTCGCGTGCTGGGGATTGGGGCATGCGGCGGACGGCGGCGGGCCGGGATGGGGCGGAGCGGCGGGCTAACGAAACAGGAGCGGGACGAACTCGGTCAGGTAGATGCGCCAGTTTTTCCAGATGTGGCCGCCGTCGGTTTCCATGTACTTGTAGGGATAGCCGGAGGCGTCGAGCTTGGAGCGGAATTCGAGGTTGGACTGGAAGAGGAAGTCGGTTTTGCCGATGCCGATCCACAGGAGGGCGGGCTTTTTGGCGAAGTAGGCGGCCAGTTTCCGGTCAACGTCCCGGTAGATTTCGGGGTGACCCGAGGCAGATTGCTCGGAGCCGGTGCCGATGGCTGCGCTGAACATGCCGGAGTAGTTGAACATATCCGGATTGTTGATGGTGATGTACAGCGTGTGGAAACCACCCATAGAAAGACCGCAGATAGCGCGGGACTGTTTGCGGGCCTGGGTGCGGTATCGGCTGTCAATGAACTTCACGATTTCCGGGAAGGCGCTCTCAAAGGTGCCCTCCATAGTCTGGGGCAGGCTCATCGTAGGGTTCACATAACCCTGTGCGTTCTCCAGCGGAGCGGCCTCGCAGGAGATATTGCCATTGGTAAACACCACAATCATGGGTTTGGCCTCTCCACGGGCAATGAGGTTGTCCAGGATCTGGGTGGCGCGGCCCTGGGTGACCCAGGCGTCTTCGTCACCGCCGATACCGTGCAGCACATACAGAACGGGGTATTTGGCCTTGGAAGTCTCGTAACCGGCAGGAGTGTAAACCGTCAGGCGGCGGTCGAAACCGGCGGTGGCGGAGTGGTACCAGACCTTGGAGACGGTGCCATGCGGCACGTCATGGATGGCATAGAGGTCGCTGCGCTCACCGGCGGCGGGAACCAGCAGGACGCTGGTCAGGGAGGCGACGTCACGGTTCACCCACATGTTGTGCGGGTCAATCTGGGAAACGCCGTCCACCCTGAAAGTATAATTATACAGGTCGGGGGCGACGACAAACGGCGTGGTGTACTCCCAAACGCCGCCACGGCCTTCCTTGAGCTCGCCCACACCGGGAGCGTCATAGGTCATCTTGTTGCCGTTGAACTCCACCTCGATCTTCTGGGTGGGCAGGAAGTCACCGGTAACCTCCACCTTCACGGCCTTGGGAGCCTGGAAGCGGAAAGTAACGGTGCCGTCGGCATTGATGACCGGAGACTCCACGGAAGGGCCGCCGAACAAAGCCTGCTGTGCATGGAGGGAAAGACCCATGCACAGGGCGGCAATTGCTAAAATGGTTTTCTTCATATCAGTGTTAAATGATTAGTAAAAGTATCCGGTGCAAAAGTAGACAAAAGCGGAAAGATAAACCTTCCGCTTTTGTTCAAATGTTTTACTGTCGGTTCAATCACTTTGTCCAGCCAGCATTCTGCTCCAGGACAGCACCGGTATTGAGGTCGATGTAAGTCTGAGGGATAGGCCAAAGGTCGAACTTGATCTGACTCTTATCCTCGGCCCAACGACGGGTGTTCGGATACAGCTCGTAAGGATTGGTTCCCTCGCGGGCCGAATACATGCCGTAGTTGTAGATACGCTGCTTCCACTCTTCGGGTTTCATGCGCAGGAAGGTAGCCCAGCGGAATTCCTCGTAAAGGAGCTCACGGCCACGCTCATCCAGGATGGTCTGGATGTCCACAGTGGCAAACGGCGCAGCATGGGAACGGTTACGGACAGCATTCAGGGCATCGGCAGCACCGACGGCATCACCGCCGCGCAACTTGGCCTCGGCCAGGAGGAGGTAAACCTCCGCGGTACGGGCGGCATACTTGGAGCGGTAGAAGTTGATGTACTTGCCGAAGAAACTGAAGCCGGGATCATTGGCATCATAGTCCCAGGCATCAAACGGGGTTTCCTTGTACCAGATGGGGAAGAAGATACCGGAAAGCTCAGGCGTATCGCGCTTGATTTCATTCCAACCCACCTTCGTCTCGTATCTGGAGTGATTCTCGTCGCAGCACATGAACTCCGTCTTTACGGTCACATCCTCAATGTAACGGAGGTCGGTGCCCATGGAGTTGTTATTGTGCTGGTTGTCCCACTGCGTGTAGGAAGCATACCAGGTAGGGGTTACCTGGGCCCAACCGGTACCACCGTGGCTGGCAGGAGACATGGCACCACCGTACTTGGCAGAGAAGGCCTTCCAGGGACCGTCGGCTGCACCAGCTTGCTTTAAGCCGTCGGCCCACTCGTAGTCCTGCAGAGCAGGGGTAAGGCCGAGGGTGTTGCAGCGGCGACCGCCAGGGGTGGGAGTGAAGAAGGAACCGCCGTTAGCCGTGAAGGTGGCATAGTCCGGAGCGGAAACCATGACCCAGATAGCCTCGGTGTTGGCCGGGGAAATGATGTTCTGAGCCACGAACAGGTCGGTGATCACGTTACCGTCGGGATCCTCGTTGGGGATACCGTTCTGGGAACCGGTAGCGCCGATGTTACGTACGCCGAAGCGGCTCGTCATGAGCGGATGGTGAGCGATAACCTCCTGGGCATAGGTGACGGCCTGGTCAAAATCGGCCTTCTTGTCGCCGTCGGCTACGCCGCGGGCCAGGAAGGCCTCGGCCAGGTACATACCAGCAGCGCCCTTACCGGCACGGCCGTAGTCCGGCTGCACGTCCCAGGGCAGTACGCCGTAGGCGGCCTGCAGGTCGGTGATAGCCGTGGTATAGGTGTCCACGCGGGATGCACGCACATAGGCGTCGTTCGGGGCCTCGGAATACTCGAGCACCAGCGGAACACCGCCATAGAGCTCGCCCAGGCGCAGGTAGGAAAGACCGCGCAGGAATAGGGCCTCGGCCTTTATACGGGCCTTTTCCTCTTCGGAAGCCCATTCTACGCCGTCCATCTTGGCCAGGGCCAGGTTGGCATAGGAAATCACTCTGTAGAACTTATCCCAAATGTCCTTCGGGAGAGCCAGCGTGGCAGACCAGGCAGCGGTGAAGTTACTCATGTGCTGCGCGGCACCCAGCTGGTATTTGTTATCCACCATGTCGGTACCGGTGAAGGTATTGTAGCACAAGCCCTGACCCATGGCACCCGGGAAATAGAGCTCTTCAAACTGCCAGTAACCGGTGAGCAGGGTATTCAACACCTGGTCGGAGGTATTGAAGGCATTGGCGATCGTCATCTTGTCCTTCGGGTTCTCCTGAAGGAACTCATTGTCAGACATACAGGAGGATACCGCCATGCATGCCAGTACTGCGCCGAAAATATATTTAATTGCTTTCATAATCTCATCAATATTAGAGGGTCACGTTAATGCCCAGGGTGACGGCACGCGGAATACCGATACCATAACCGCTGCGGTTTTCAGGGTCACTCATCTTCCAGAAAGGAGCGATGTAGAAGAGGTTACGGCCACTCAGCGTAGCGCGGGCGCCCTTCAGGCCCACCTTCTTGGCCAGGCTTCCCAGGTTGTAGGAAACGGAGAGGTCCTGCAGACGGACATGGCCGAAGGAATTGTAAACCTGATACTTACCGTCGCTGTAGTTAGGCTTCGGATAGGTATTGTTGGGTTCCTGTCTGGTCCAGAACGGGATATCGAAAGCCGTGCAGGCGGCAGTGGTGTCGTACGTGCTGTAAGCGAAGGTGTTGTTGGCGAGGCCATAGCCGCCGCCACCGAAGATACCCTGAATGAGCATGTAGAACTGCCAGTTGCCCCAGCGAACTGTGTTGGCCCACGAGAGACGGAAGTTTTCGTCGCCGTAGCCCAGGATGACGCGGTCTTCCGGAGCAGGATTCACCGTCTGCTCGCCGTCCTTGGTATAGAAAATAGGCTGACCGGCATACTCACCCTCCTGGAAGATGCCTTCCGTACGGTAACCGAAGATGGTATTGATAGGATGGCCGATAAACAGGTTGTTGGCGATATCGTCCTGTCCGTCACCATAGAGCTCCACAATCTTGTTCCGGTTCAGGGTGAACACCAGGTCCGAGTTCCAGGTGAGGCCCATGGTCTTCACGGGAACGGTATTAAGGTTGATTTCAATACCCTTGTTGTCCACGCGGCCCATTGTCGCCTTCTGGCTGGTGATACCGGCACCCATCACGGCGGTGTTCCTATTGAAGATCTGATCCTTCGTCTGGGAAGCATACATATTCACATCCGCGTGGATGCGGCCCTTCAGGAAGTCGGCCTCGAAACCGCCGTTCCAGGAGTAGGTTCTCTGCCAGCCCAGCTTAGGGTTACCCAGCTCCGACACTTTCTGGCCCCAGTGGGTAGTTCCGCCATAATAGTTGGGAATCTGGCCACCCTTGGCCACGTCAATAAGGGTCAGGGTTCCGTAAGGAGGAATGGTCTGTGCGCCATTGGAGCCCCAGGAGAGTTTCACCTTCAAGAAGTTAAGCCAGGGAATACCCTTCATAAACTCTTCATTGGTCACCGTCCAGGCACCACCGACAGCGGGGAAGGTACCCCATTTGCGATCCGCACCGAAAACGGAGCCTCCGTCCCGACGTATGGAAGCATTGAAATGGTAGGTGTCCTTGTAGGAATAGATAACACGTGCGAGATAACCAACATCCGTCTTCAGCGAATAAGTGGGATTGTCCACAACCTTGGTATCTGCGTCACCCAGTTTATACCAGCCCAGCAGGGTGGTTCCTGCAGCGTTAAAGCCGGTACCACGCATACCCTCGGTGGTGGTTTCGTTATAGTCGCGCGTGTACACAAGGGTAGAGTTCACGTAGTGGTCTCCGAAACTGCGGGTATAGGTAAGGATGGCATCCATCACCCAGTTTTCGTTGAAGGTATTGAGGATAGAGCCCGAGGCAGAGGAGAAGTTATAATAATCGGGGCCCTGGCCAACACCCTCCAAGTCATTGGAAAGCAGCACAGGCGCATTGTTCTCATGCGTAAAGCTCTTTTGCTTATTCTCCATTTTCGTGTAAGAGGCATTCAGCCTGAAGTTCAGGCCCTTCACCCAGGGGATGTTGACGCTCAGGAAACCGCCCAAAACCAGATTGAAGCGACGGTTGTCCTTGTCGCGGCCCACGGTCCACAGCGGGTTCACGGAAGTGGCGTTCACACCTTCCACATAATAGCGGAGAGTCTTACCGTCCGGCAGATACGGCTCCATATAAGGAGAGTTCTTGTAGGAAAGCGAGGCGGCCACGGAATCATCGAAGGAGTTGGTGAAAGCCATGTTGGCGCCAATCTCGATATTCTTGGTCACCTTCGTGCTCACGTTCATGGACAGGTTATTGCGGGTAAAGGCATTACCCACAGTCATACCCTTCTGGTCCGAACGGCCCATCGCCATGTAGTAGTTGGAGTTGGCGGTACGGCCGCTGAAGCTCAGGTTGTAGTTCTGGGTGTAACCTACGCGGGTGCTCAGGTCGTACCAGTCAGTAGTCTTGCCGGCCTCGTAGTTGGCCTTTTCCAGGAAGGACATCCAGGAGGTGTTGGTGTAGTCCTCGCTACCCTTGCGGGCGTTTCCGTACTTGATGTAGTCCTTCGGAGAAAGGAAACGCTGCCGATAAGAACGGGTAGAGAACTGATGGGAAGTGCTGAAGTTGATCACGGGCTTCCCTTCTTCACCCTTCTTGAGGGTAATCATGATAACGCCGTTGGCAGACTTGGAACCATATGCGGCCAGGGAGGTGGCGTCCTTCAGGACGCTGATGGACTCGATGGAGTTCTGGTCCAGGTCTTCCAGGTTACCGGTATAGATGACACCGTTCACCACCAGCAGCGGAGCATGGCTTTCAGAGCCGATGGAACGGCGGCCACGGACGCGGATGGAAGCGTTACCGCCCACGGTGGCGGACTCAGCGCCCATGATCACGCCGGACATGCGGCCGCGCATCATATCGGCCACATTGTTCAGACCCAGGTTGGCCACAGGGGCGTCCCCGCCGGTCTTCATTACATCCACCGATCCGGTGAAGTTCTTGGCGCGCGTGGTACCGTAAGCGATCACCACGACATCGTCCAGAACCTGGTTGTCCAGTTCCAGCTGGATGGTTAATTCCGTCTTGTTGCCTACGGCAACTTCCACACCCTTGTAGCCCACACTGGAAATCACGAGGATATCCTTCGGAGAGCAGGGGAGTTCGAAACGGCCGTCTATGTCAGTGGCAATACCGTTGGTAGTACCCTTAATGACGACACCGGCGCCGATGACGCCTTGCGAATTCTCGTCAAGGACGACGCCCTTGACGACCTTGGTCTGAGCGGAGAGCAGCGACAGACCCAGGACAAGCCCGAGGCCCAGCGTCACAAGCCGCTTGAAGAAAAGATTGGTTCTCATAAGTAGTTATTATAAGTGGATAATTGGTTAGTATGTTCATTCATAACGGAATGCGCGGTACGTATGGGGCGGCAGCGTAAAGGCGGCCTTCGCCTGCGGTTTCCCACGCATCATGAAGAAGAAGCCCTGACCGGAGGCCTGCGGCACCGCGGCGGGAACCACTTCCCCGTTCTCGAGGTCCGTAAACGACTTCAGGGCAGGATCTCCGCAAAGCTTAACCTCAACGGGAGTATCGTTGAAGTTCTCCACGATGACAGTCTTGTTGTCGTACAGGAACAGGCCCACCTTGGAAGGGCCCTCCAGATAGAGGTCCAGATCCTTGCTCATGGCGCGGCGGATCTCGTTGAGAACGCCGGCGGGATAGTCGTAGAGCTGGCCGAAGTCGTCGGGAATGGTGACCACATACAGCGTACCCTGGGAATAGAGGGCGCGGTGCAGGATGGGATAGCCGGAGACGCCGCCGGTAAGCGGACGGCCGGCACTCACCACCTCCCAGCTGTCATTGGTAAGGTAATGCACCTGAGGGATGAGGATGTCGCGCTCCGACTGACCGAATCGGCCGAAATCATTCACGAGCGCCTTGTAGCCTTCGCAGCGAAGCTCGCAGATGGGAGCGATCTTCTCCGGAACGGCCTGCAGCAGACCCGTGGTGATGAACACGTCTCCCCCGCCCTGCAGCTGCTTGTGAATCTTCGCGGTGAGGTCCGGATCCGTAGCGGCCTGCTTGGTAAGAAGCACGGCTTTGCGGCCTTCGGGGAAAGAAGGATACATGTCCATGGGAAGGCCGATCATACCCAGATAGTTCTGGAGGAACTCCTCGCCGGAGGCGTGGAAAACCTTATAGGAATGGATGCCGACAGGATTTCCCAGCTTGCCGACGAGGGCATCGGCCTTACGCAGGACTACGTCGGCGATGCGGGCCATGGTGGAGGGCTCCACCGTCTCCTTGCCCTTCTTGAAGGAGGCCGTCATCTCGTCATACTTCCAGCTCACCTCTCCGTCCTGCCAGGGGGCGCGGAAACGGGGATTCAGACGAACGCTCAGGAGCTGGCTGTAGTCGAAGAGCATGACGTCGCGGCCCTTGGCGATGGCCGTAAGGAAGAGCTGCTCCGCGTAGCGGTCCATGCTCATGAAGATGCCGCCGGAGTCCACCCAACCGCCGCCGTTACGGCCGTCGGAGATGTTCTCATAGTAGCGCATCACATTGTAACTGAGATAGTTCTGCAGGTGCTGGGCGCCGGCCGGATCACGGGTTTCAGTGCCGGTCCATACGCCGTCAAAGATCTTCGGTCCCCATT